>Ga0207718_100313_pt1 | contig 50071 bp, 36 predicted proteins | sample A23M2SouthBayCA_FD_187749 | JGI IMG/M metagenome (GOLD analysis project Ga0207718, IMG submission 187749) | Aerobic enrichment media microbial communities from Eden Landing Ponds, California, USA - A23 M2 (SPAdes) | ecosystem: Environmental > Aquatic > Marine > Unclassified | place: Emeryville...
CCTGAGAGGGGAGAGAAATCGACGAATGGAGATTTTTGGCGTATGACTCCTGTAGGAAACGGTACTCATGAGTTCTATAAGTCGCGCAAGAAGTTAGCGACGCCGCTTAACCGCAGAAGTACAGGGCCGTCTCGACGTTGAATGGTCGATAGCCGGTGCCAGAGACTGTGTCTCCTGGCGGACTGGAAGGGCGAGGCGTGCTCGCGGGGCGAAAGCCCCGTGGTCACTGAGCGGGCTCTATCCGCGCGGGCGGTGCCGAGAGCGCGGATATCCCGCTCAGTGGCCGCGAGCGCGCCGAGGGCTTCCATCCCGCGATGATGATTGCGGTCGGGACGGGCGTGAGTGCGGTCACGATACTTCGAACACCATCAGTTCCCGTCCGTCGTGTGGGCGGCGGTAGCGACGGCGTCGACGTTTGCGGGGACGTCGTGGACGCGGACGACGTCGGCACCGCGGTCGGCAGCCAGCGCGGTCGCAGCCACCGTCGCGGCGAAGCGGTCCTCGGGGTCGGTGGCAACCTCCCGAAACATCGACTTGTGAGAGTGACCGACCATCACGGGACAGCCGAGCGCGCGGAACTCCGCGAGGCGGTCGAGCAGTTCGAAACTCTCGCCGGCGCGCTTGCCGAAACCCAGCCCGGGGTCGATCAGCAGATCAGACCTGTCGATGCCGGCGCGCTCGGCCAGCAGGACTCGCTCGGTCAGCGCATCGATGACGTCGGAAACCACGTCGCCGTAATCGTACTGCTGATAGGGATCGACGGGTGCCGAGAGACTGTGCATACAGACCGCCGGCACCCCGTGTTCGGCGACGACGCGACGCATCGAGGCGTCGGCGAGACCGGTAACGTCGTTGACGATGTCCGCACCCGCGTCGAGGGCCGCGGCCGCCACGGTCGGCTTGCGCGTGTCGACCGAGACCATCGCCTCGACGTCGGTGTCGGCGAGTTCCGCGATCACGGGGATGACCCGTTCTCGCTCTTCGGCGGCCGAGACGGGGTCGGCACCCGGGCGCGTCGATTCACCACCGATATCGACGATAGCGGCACCGTTGTCGACCTGTTCCCGAGCCCTGGCGACCGCCGCCTCCGTCGCGTTGTACTCGCCGCCGTCGTGGAACGAGTCGGGCGTGACGTTGACGATACCCATCACGGCTGTCCCGTCGTGCCAGGGATACTCTCTGGTCTTGTCGCCCGCGTCAGTGCCGACCCCGAGCGCGTCGTTCAACTGCGCGGCGATGTGACGCGACTCCCCGTCGTGCCCGCGACACTCCCGGACGAGCGCGAGGAACTGGTCGCGCGTCCCCGAGAGCACGACCTGGACGTGGCCGTCGGTCGCTTCGACACCCGAGACGGCACACGACCCGCCGAGTTCGAGCATCCGTTCCTGGATCGCCTCGGCGACGCCCCGGCGGGCGTGGAACCGAACCGTCTCGCCGACCAGTCGGTCCGCTCGACGGCGCCGCGTCGCCGCGGGCACGTCGGCGGTTTCCATCGCCGCTCGTGCACGTTCTGGCGTGTCCGTCCGGACGACCGTCGGCGTTCGCGTCCAGCGGTCGCGGGCCGCGGCGACGGTGTAGAGCGACCCGGTCACGAGCACGCAATCGCCGGAGTCGGCGACACGGAGCGCCTGCCCGACCGCGTCGAGCACAGACGAGGACTGCTCGACGTCGGCCTCGACCGTCCGCTCGAAGACGGCCGCGAGCGTCTCCGTGTCCAGAGCGCGCTCGACGTCGGGTTCGGCGAGGAAGGCCCGGTCGGCGGCCGGGAGCGCGCGACACATCTCTCGGTGGTCCTTGTCGCGCATCGCGCCGAAGACCAGATGGAGGTCGTCGTAGTCGAAGCGGTCCAGCACTGTGCCGAGTGTCGCACAGGCGGCGGGGTTGTGCGCGCCGTCGAGGACGGTCAGTGGCTCGCGGTCCATCACCTCGAAGCGACCCGGCCAGCTGACGTTCCTGATGCCCGCCGCGACCGCCGAGTCGGTGACTGCGGGGCCGTCGGTGCGAGCGCCGACCTGCCGGGCGAGCGTCGCGGCGATCCCCGCGTTGACCGCCTGATGCTGGCCCAGGAGGGGGGTCTCGGTCACGACCTCCCAGTCCGCACCCGCCAGCGTGATCTCCGATTCCGTTAGCGTGACCATCCCCGTCTCCTCGGCGGTGATATCCGTGGAATCTTCCCTGCTGGGACCGCCGACCGTGATCACGTCCGAACGCTCGCGGATCGTGTCGAGTGCGCTCCCGGTCGCGCCGGTGACGAGCGGCGCGTCGGCGGGCGCGACTGTCGCCTTGTCGCGGGCGATCTCCTCGACCGTCTCGCCGATGATGTCGGTGTGTTCGAGACTCACAGAGGTGACGGCACTCGCGACGGGGTCGACGACGCTCGTCGCGTCGTAGCGGCCGCCGATCCCGACTTCCAGCACGGCGACGTCGACGTCCTCGCGGCCGAAGTGCCACAGCGCCATGGCGGTGATCGCCTCGAAGAACGTCGGCGCGTCGCCCTCGACGCCGCGGTCGACGACGAACGGCCAGGCTTCCTCGACAAAGCGAACGACTGCTGACTTGGGGATCGGCTGGCCGGAGACGGTCGCGCGCTCGCGGAGGTCGTTGAGGTCCGGCGACGTGTAACAGCCCACCTCGCGACCGGTCTCGCGGAGGATCCGGTCGAGCACGCGAGCCGTGCTCCCTTTGCCGTTGGACCCCGCGACCTGCACACAGTCGAGGCCCTCGTGGGGGTCACCCAGGTGGTCGAGGAGCGCGGCGGTCGTCTCGGTCCCGAGTTTCGGGCGGAGTCGCCGCAAACGCTCCAGGCGATTCACCGCTTCGTGGTATTCCATGCCACACAGGTGGCACCCGGACCCGCAAAAGTCCTGTCTCCGCGCCGGAAACCTCGATGCGTCGCGCAGTTGAGTGATTGAATTCCACTGGATCCCGGTGCCGTCGCGTCGGCCGACGTCACCCACGGACCGCCGGACGAGCGCCGGATACCGGCGCACGCTCGGTTTCGGGTCGGTGCCCAGTGAAGGGGTGCGCGCAAATCCTTTTGTGACGGTATCGAAAACGGGCGGGCAGTGGATAGTTCCGACTCGGAGGCAGTCGAGCGGTCGAGCGCGGTCACAGCGGGCGGCTTCGACCCGGCGGCCGCGCCGCTCGAACGGCTGGACGCGGCGAGCGTCGAGGCCGTCCACGAGGCGTCGATGCACATCGTCGAGGAGGTGGGCATCCGCCTCGACCACGAGCGAGCGCAGTCGGTCGTCGAAGACTCCGGCGGGTCGGTCGACGCCGACGGCGTGGCGACGCTCCCCCGGGAACTCGTCGTCGAGGCCGTCGGGCGAGCCCCACGGACGTTCACGCTCCACGGTCGCGACCCCGACAAGAGCGTCACCGTCGGCGATGGCACCCCGGTTCGAGCGCCGAGTTACGGGCCGTCGACGGTCCACACTGCCGGCGAGGCTGCGGGCGGAGAGTCCGAGTCCGGCCGAGTGCGCTCCGAACGCCGCGACGCGACGCTCGCGGACTACGACCGACTCGTGAAACTCGCCCACGCCGAGGACGCGATCACGTGTGCGGGCTACAGCCTCTGTGAACCGACGGACGTCCCGCGGGCGGACAGACACCTCGCGATGCTGGACCGGTCGCTCCGGCTGACCGACAAGCCGGTCATGGGGCCGACACACGGCGCCGAGCACGCAGCGGCCTGTATGGACATGGTCGGCATCGCCGTCGGCGACCGGGACCTCTCGAAGCCCCACGTCGCGGGACTGGTCAACACGACACCACCCAGGAGTGTCGACGAGGCGATGCTCGGCGGCCTGTTGACCTACGCCGACCACGGCCAGCCGCTGGTCGTCTCGTCGTTCACGATGGCCGGCGCGTCCGGACCGCCGACGCTCGCGGCCTCGCTCGCCCAGGCCAACGCCGAGAACCTGGCTGTGATCGCGCTCACACAACTCGTCAATCCCGGCACGCCGGTGGTCTACGGCGTCCCGTCGGCGACCATCGACGGCCGATACGGGTCGCTGTCGATCGGCGGGCCCGAATCCGCGCTGTTCGTCACCCTCGCCGGTCAACTGGCGCGATACTACGACCTGCCCGCCCGCGGTGGCGGCGCGCTCTCGGACGCGAAGACGGTGGACTACCAGAGCGGTTTCGAGTCGGCGCTGCTCGGTGCAGTTACCTCCTTCAGCGGCGTCGACTTCGTCCTCAATGCGGCGGGCGTCCTCGAATCCTACGCCGCAGTCTCGCCCGAGAAGTTCGTCCTCGACTGCGAGATACTGGACTCGCTCGATCGCTTTCACGAGGGCGTCAGGGTCGACGAGGAGACGCTCGCGCTCGACCGGATCGCCGAGACCGACCCGGCCAGTCACTTCCTCGACCAGAGTGACGAGGCGAACACGGACACCGACACGGCGGCCGGCGAGACGGCACCGTTCCACCGGTCGACCGTCGTCGACAAGCGCTCGCACGGCGACTGGGCCGACGACGGCGCCAAGTCAGCGGTCGAACTCGGGCGCGAGCGCGTCGAGCAGTTGCTGCGGGAGTACGAGCGACCACCGATGGACGCCGCGACCGAGCGCGACCTCGACGCCTGCGTCGCCGAACACACGACCGAGTGATGGATCAAAGTCCTCGGGCCACTCGCTAGCTGTGTGAGTGAACTCGACCGCCGTCGACGGAGTGCGACGGAAGCCCTCGGGCCGCTCGCTAGCAGGTGATTCGACCGCACTCGACGTCGTGAGTCCGGTCACGAAGATATTGACAGCGATTGCGGCAACTGCACTGACTCGAACTGATACCGCTACTCCCGTTCTCTCGCACTCACCGGTGAGCTCGATGATTAGGGTCGCGAACGCGTTCGTCACACCCTCCACCGGAAAACCCACCATCGAGACAGTCGAACCACAGAATATCAGATTTATGACTTGATGGGTAGCACCAACTGCGACAGTCCGAGGCCGCCTGCTCGACCTGTTCGAACCGCCGGAATGCAGTGGAATAAGAGCGAAACAGAGCGACGAAGCAGTTCACGGGCGACCCGCTCAAACACGTCGTATTCGGGCACCTATAGGTACGCTAACATTGATGAGCGCGTCGGGGGAACGTCGGTCTATGTCCTCACAGGAGGAGAGCGAGGAGTCGTTTCCCACGGACTACGAGATCGCACAGTCGGCAGAGAAGTCCCACATCGCGGACGTCGTCGAATCGTTCGGCCTCGATCGCACGGATCTCGAACTGTTCGGCGAACACAAGGCGAAGGTGAAACTCGACGCCATCGAACGGGTCACGGCCGAACGCGAGAAATCGGCCAAACTCGTCCTCGTGACGGGGATGACACCGACGCCGATGGGCGAGGGGAAAACTGTGACGACGGTCGGACTGGGCCAGGCGTTCAACCAGATCGGCAAGGACGCCCTGATCGCCATCCGTGAACCGTCGCTCGGCCCCGTCTTCGGTGTGAAGGGCGGCGCGGCCGGCGGTGGCTACTCGCAGGTACTCCCGATGGAGGACATCAACCTCCACTTCACCGGCGACCTGCACGCGCTCACGTCGGCGCACAACCTCATCTCGACGATGCTGGACAACCACGTCAAACAGGGCAACGACCTCGACATCGCCGTCAACTGGGTCAACTGGCCCCGCGCCATCGACATGAACGACCGCGTCCTCCGGGAGACCGTCGTCGGCCTCGGCGGCGACGTGACGGGTGTCCCCCGCGAGGACGGCTTCATCCTCACCGCCGCCTCCGAACTCATGGCAGTGCTCTGTCTCGCCGACTCCATCGCCGATCTGAAAGAACGGGTCGCCCGCATCATCGTCGCCTACGACGAGGACGGCGACCCCATCACGGTCGACGACATCGACGCGACCGGCGCGGTCGCGATCCTCCTCAAGGAAGCACTCAAGCCCAACGTCGTCCAGACTATCGAGGGCACCCCGGCGTTCGTCCACGGCGGCCCCTTCGCCAACATCGCCCACGGCACCAACTCGCTGATGGCCGACGACGTCGCCGCGCGCCTCTCCGAGTACCTCGTCACCGAGGCCGGTTTCGGTTCCGATCTGGGCGCCGAGAAGTTCATGGACATCGTCTGCCGCTTCGGCGAGATGTCCCCCGACGCGGTCACGCTCGTCGCCTCGGTGCGGGCGCTCAAGTACCACGGCTACGACATGTGGCCGGCCGACCTGGACGAACTCGACGCGGAGAACGTCGACGCCGTCGAGCGCGGTTTCGAGAACCTCGACAAGCACGTCCACAACCTCCAGAAGTTCGGCGTCCCGGTCGTCGTCGCCGTCAACCGCTTCCCTGGCGACACCGACGCGGAGGTCCAGGCGGTCGTCGACCACTGCGAGGACGACCTCGGTATCGGCGCCGCCGAGTCCAACGTCTTCAGCGACGGCGGCGAGGGCGGTGTCGACCTCGCCGAGAAACTCACCGACGCCGCCGAATCGGAGTCCGACTTCCAGCCGATCTACGACCTCGACGTCCCGATCAAAGAGAAGATCGAGACGGTGGCGACAGAGATCTACGGCGCCGACGGCGTCGAGTACCACGGCGACGCCGAGGACGACATCGAGCGCATGGCGAACCTCGGGTTCGACGACGTCCCCGTCTGTATGTCCAAGACCTTCCACTCCCTGTCGGACGACCCCGAACTCAAGGGCGCGCCCGAGGACTGGACGCTCGAAGTCAAGGAGGTCTACCCCTCGGCCGGTGCCGGGTTCCTCGTCGCCCTGACCGGCGACGTGCTCACGCTGCCCGGACTGCCCGCCGAGCCCGCTGCCGCCAACATGGATCTGGACGACGACGGTACCGTCCACGGGCTGTTCTAAGGCTCTCCTGGGGTTCGTCGTCGCGTTCACCTCTCGCTTTGCTCCGTTCTCGTCACCAGACTCGACAGACATTCCGGCGCGCGCCGTCGAGCGTGCCGAGCGACGCGAGGCCGCGAGTCCTATCGTGCGAGGGATGAGCATCGAGCGGGCGGTGCGGAGAGCGAGACGCGCAAGAGGCTGGGGAGGCGTGAGGTCGTCGCGGTACGGTGCGGGGCGGTGCTGTCCCTGGCGGACTGCAAGGGCGAGGCGCGCGTGGCGCGAGTGTAACGAGCGCCACTGGCCGAACGGGGAGGGACGACCCGTGAGGCGCGCTCGCGTTCACTGTAGTCGCCTGCGCGGGCTCTATTCGAGCGAGTGCGGCGCGGTGCGGGTGTTCGAGCGAGAATATCCCACGCAGCGACCGCGAGCGAGCCGAGGGCTTTCATCATACGATCCCACCTGCGGTCGAAACACTTGCTATCGAGCGGGCCGTGGACAGTCATTCTCGTATCGCACGGTTCGAACGGAGCGAACTCGCAGATCCGGCGAAAGGCCCTTCCAAGAGAGGACCGGCAACTGGACCATGCGCCGTCGAACGGTGCTGGTGGCACTCGGAACTCTCGCGAGCGGGTGTGCCACGCCTGCCAGTCGAGAGCCGGCCACCCACCGAGATCAGCCCACCGACCGAGGCCCGGCCACGACCTCCGTGTCCCGGGCGGAGTGTTCCGAGGACTGGTCCCCGACCATCGAAGCGGAGGAACCCACACTCGCACCCGGAGAGACGGGAGAGATACACATCTCGGTGACCACCGTCGCAGGAGTCAACTTCCGGGACGCAGGGCAGAATCCCGCGACGTTCATGCTGGAATTCGAGGCGGCGTCGTTCTCGCCGGGCCCCGACTACGGGTCAGACGGGTCGCCGCCGGGGTACGGCTGGCACAGCTGTACAGACGTCGCGATCACGATCCCCGTCGAGGTCCCCGACGATACAGACAGCGGAGAATACACGTTCAGTGTCCGCGTGCGGTCGCTGGACGCCGATCCCGAAACCTTCGAGCGGGAGTTTTCGATCACCGTCGCGGAGTCCTAAGCACGCGCTACGGTCCGCGTTCGCCCAGCTAGCGGACGCATACTCACGTCGACAGCGGCGGAAGCGCGGGCATGTACGACCGGATACTCGTACCGACCGACGGGAGTCCGACCGCGAGCTCGGCGATACAGGCCGCCGTCGAGATGGCCACGAGAGACGGTGCCGAGATCCACGTCCTGAACGTTATCAACACCCGCTACTACGACACGTCGATCGACAGCGCGGTCGAACCGCTCCGCGAGCGAGGGGAGGGCTACGTCGACTCGCTGGCCGAACTGGCGACCGATGCCGACGTCCCTGTCACGACGGCGGTCGAACTCGGCCGGCCCGCACAGGTCATTCTGGAGTACGTCGACGACCACGCCATCGACCTCGTCGTCATGGGCACCAGCGGCCGCGGCGACCTCGAACGACGACTCCTCGGCAGTACGACTGAATACGTCGTTACCCACGCCGACGTCCCCGTCCACGTCGTGCCCGCTGTCTGACTGGCTCTGCTGTCCGAACGGCCCCTCCGACCACGGCCGCTCGTCCAACCCGACGTGACTGCTCGCGAACGTGGCGCGACGGTCCCGAAGGGTCGATACGCGGTCTCGACTGACCGGTATTCGACAAAAGTAAACAGATTTTTCTATAGTATGGCAATAGGATCGTCGATAATCCCTCTGGTACCGGTGTCGATCGTGAGTCCAGACCGGAACTGTTACTCGTGCCACGCGCCGCTTTCGGTGATATCTTTGCCATTGGCCGAAACCGGCGATAGAAACCGAATTGGGTGGTTATCTCGGTTTCGAGAGGCCGGCGCCCCACCGACCTCGTCGAACTGCCACCCGTGCAACGACCGTCCGTCGGTCGCCGGTCTGCCGACCCGAGATTTGCACAGAGATGCCGCCCGATTTTCCCGATCAAAGACGCCATAGGGACGCCGACAGAGAAGACACGTTCAGGACCCGACCCCCATCTGAGCCACTGGATCGGCAGTTCCGATCCGAACTCTAATTTATATTTTAGGATATGTCGTTTTATTATGTCTGAAATACGCCGCTCACCCACCATCACGTCGGCCCACCAGTGTCGGTGCCTCGGAGTCGGTGACCCGGTTCGACACACACGGATGGACCCGCTTCGAGAACCCGCTCCGCCGGCGCGCTCGAACCGAAGCCGGGCTCGAGACTGTGCCGGCGATCCCCTTTGTTCAGCCACACTGAACAGGGCCGCGAGGTGAGACGTCGTCCGAGCGTTCGTTGTGGGATAGATTACAATGATAACAGTGTAATCAGAATCCGACGACGACGCGGGCCAGTGTAACACGCGTGAAATCGCGCCGTTCCAGCGGTCGAACCGGCGTGACTCCAGCCCGACAGTGTTCAGTGTGGCTGAACGGCGTGACTGCAGACTTTGTCGTCTCCGCGGAGTTCAGGAGTGTGCCAGTTTGATTTCGATCATCCCAGCCGTGTTCACGACGCGGTCGGCGAGGCGTTCGCGATACTCGCCGTTCCACCGGTCGGCCAGACCGCTGACACTGACGGCCCCGACGGGTTCGTCGTCTCGATTGATCACCGCGGCGACACAGCAGAGTCCGTTCACCCGGCACTCCACGTCAGTCGCGAACCCGTCGGCCCGTATGGACTCCAGTTCCGCGAACAGTCGGTCGCGCGAGGTGACCGTGTTCTCCGTGTGTCGAGGGAGTCCGTGGCGATCGACGATGCGGTCGACCGCCTCGGCCGGCAACTCCGCGAGTATCGCTTTCCCCATCGCGGTGGCGTGCATGTCCAGTCGCTTGCCGGGTACGTGTTCGTAGCTCTCACTCAGGACGCTCGCTCTCGGTCTCGTCGCCTCGAACTCGGTCGAGACGGACAGTGGATTGCCCGAGGACTCACCCTCGACCTCCCGCAGGTACACCAACCGGACCTTCCCTTCCTCCGGGATGCCCAAATTGACCAGTTCGTTGGTCTCTCTGGCCAGGGTATCGACTTCGTCACGACCCGCCCGGTACACCGGGTTGTGGTCCCGCGTCCGGTGTCCCAGTTCGAGGAGTCGAAACGACGGTCGGTACTCCCGGTCGGATTTGACCACGTATCCCGACTCGCGGAGCGACTGGAGGTGGAGATGGACCGTACTCTTCGGAAGCGACGTGGCCTCGGCGACCGCAGTGACCCCGTCCCCTCCGCTCTCGACGAGGTGTTCCAGGACCCGGAAGAGTTTCTCCGAGGACTGTACCGCCGGCGCGTCGTTCCCTGACATGCCTTCTCAGTAGGCAAACAGCGGCAAAATACTATCGACAGCCCAGGCAGTTCGTCACCGGCGCGCCGAGACCGTTCTACTCCAGCAGTGGGAACTCCGTCACTCGCAGGTTCGTCGCCCCGTAGGGCACGAGGGTGACTTTCTCTCGCTGTTCGGTCGTCCGGGTCGGACTGTGTCTGATCTCGCCCGCCCAGTTGTCTTCCAGTCCCCACTCCGGGACCCGCGCGCCCTCGACCGTGAGTCGGACGGGAGGGTCCGCCGGGTCGAACGGGACCTGGGCCGGCTCTCGGCGTTCGAGTTCGGTCGACTCGGCCGGCCGCTCCGTGTCGACGTCGACCCCGTAGTTCCAGCTCTCCGTCGGGTAGTACTCCCAGTCTGCCGCCGGCTGTGTCCCGCCGATCTGCTTGCGCTGGGCTGCCACGGGTAGCGAGAAGACCAGCGGCCCCCGCGTCAGCGCGACACTTCCGTTGTACCGGCGCTCCGCACTCACCGTCGACGAGAGTGACACTGTCACCTCGTCGCCGGGCTGCCAGATCCGTTCGACGACGTGATACGTCCCCGGTTCCGGAGCGTGACACTCCCCACCCGTGACCGCGACCGAGGGCTCCTCCGACCACGCCGGGATCCGCAGGTGGAGCGGGAAGGCTGTCTCCGACTCGACGTCGACGCGGAGCGTCACCTCGTCGCCGAACGGATACTCCGTCTCCTCGACGACGGTCACGCGCTGGCCGTCGAGCGTCGTCGTGAGTTCACACGGGCCGTAGGCGACCGCTGCGAGTCCGCCGTCGGGGGTCGCCATCCACAGGTCGGCGACGAACTTCGGCCAGCCCTGGTGGAAGTTCGCGTGACAGCAGCCGAAGTGGGGCGTCTGTCCGAAGATGTTCGCCTCGGGACCGTTCGTCCAGGACCGCTCGGCGACCGTACAGAGAACCTGATTGGCTTGCTGGTCGTACTGGTGGGCCCACATGTCGGGCGTGAACGTCGCCGGCAGGGCGTTGTAGGCGATCCGTTCGAGTCGGTCGCCGAACGCGGGGTCGCCCAGGGCCTCCGTGAGGTACTCCAGCGAGTACATGTACTCGACGACTGCACAGAGTTCGGTCCCCTGAGAGGGGTTTTTTCCCGAAAAGTGTTCGTCGCCGGTGAAAAGGCCGGTCGCCTGTCCGTGGAACCGGTCGAGGTTCGCGATACCGTCGAAGACGGCCTCCCTGTAGGCGTCGTCGCCGTGTTGCCGGTACTGCACTGCCGGCGCTTTCACGCCCATAGCGTTGTTCACGACGTGCGTTTCCATCTGTGGCTCCTCGTCCTGTTTGCGTTTGAACTCGAAGTCGGTGAAGTGGTCGGGCCAGTTGAACCCACGCCCGATCAGCAGTTCGACGAGGTCGAGCAGCCACCGCTCGTCGGTCCGGTCGTAGAGCCAGTGGAGGGTCACGGCCAGATCCATCCATCGCATCTCGGCCCAGTCACCGATCGACCAGTCGTCCGGGTTCTCCATCAGGTACTCGGCGTAGGACGCGATAGCGTCGAGCGCACGCTCGTCACCGGTCGCCTCGTAGTGTTGGCGCAACACCTTGCACACGACGAACCGTGGCCACGGGTCCGACGGGTCGACCGCCGACCAGACCTGATCCGGTCGGAAGTTGCCGTCCTCGTCCTGGGAGTCGAGAAACCCCTCGACCCACTCGTCGGCTTTCGCCAGGAGATCCTCGTCGTCGAGCAGGTGTGCCAGCGGGACGAGTCCGTCAGCGTAGTACGGCCCCCGTTCCCAGCCGTCGCGTTTCCCGCCGAGCCAGGCGTTGTCCGAGAGGTCCGCCCAGATCTCGTCGATGTGCCCGGTCAACCCGTCCGCTTGTACCCGGAGTTGGCGACGAAGCCAGCCGCGCGGTTCGACAGTGCCGAGCGGTAGCGAGACGAACGCCGCCGTCTCGATGTCCCGCTTCTCGTTGACGACCATGAACACCGTAGCCCCGGCCACGCTTATAACTGTACTGGCCTCGGCAGAGGGGGTGCGGTTGTCGGTCCCGCTCGCCACGCCGACGGCCCCGCCAAGATCCGTCCGACGATCCCGGACACACGCGGGGGGTTCTCTCTCGTATCCGACAGACACGGTTCGACGGCTATCCCCGGCGACGATACGAGGGCCGTCCGATAAGCCCGGACACGTAGACGACGGACACGCCCGCGTCGGGGCTGTCCCGGGGCGACCGTGACGCCGAAACCAGGGTCCGACCGGGGGTCACGCCGAGTCGGTGCGGTGCCAGACCTGCATCGCGCCGGCTTCGCGGTTGTCCCAGGCGTAGTAGGGGACCAGTTCCAGCTCGGTCTCGGTCGAGTCGGACTCTGCGGCCGGGCGATAGAGGTGTTCGTCCCACCCCTCGAGCGTCGGGACCGTCGCGTCCGCCGTGAGCGTCGTGACGCCGTTCAGCAGTTCCGGGTCGTGGTCGACAGTCACGTCGGCTCCGACCAGGACACTGTGGTGGTGGAGTGGGCGGTCGTTGTCGACGGCCTCGGCACAGTAGACGAGCGGGGCCCGCCAGAGTGCGACACGTCCAGCGTCGTCCTCGACGGCCGGGTGGGCACGAAGCAGTTGGGTCTCCTGCTCGAAGTCGAGTGCGACCGTCTCGCCGTCCCAGTCGTGTTCGAGGCGGACGTACCCCGCCCCGTTGTGCCTGATCTCCCCGCCGTCGACGGTGACGGTCGCCTCCTCACACCACTCGGGGATCCGGAGGTTGACCGGGACGACCCCGTCGGTCTCGACTTCGATTTCGACCGAGCCGTCCCAGGGGAGCGCGCTCGACTGTGTGAGTTCGACCTCGCTCCCGTCGACGGTCGTCTCCAGGGTGCTCCCGACGTACTGGTCGACGTAGAGTTCACCCTCGACCGCCGAGTAGCAATACTGCCCGAGCGAGGCGAACAACCGGGCGGCGTTGGGCGGGCAACAGGCACACGTGAACCAGCCCTTGCGGTGGTGGTCGCCCGCACTCGCGAGCGGGTTGACGTAGAAGAATTCGGTGCCGTCCATCGACACACCCGCCAGGAAGCCGTTGTACAGCGTCCGCTCTATCAGGTCGGCGTACTTCGGGTCGGTGGTGTGCTCGAACAGACGCTGGTTCCAGAAGATGCTCCCGATGGCAGCGCACGTCTCGGCGTAGGCCGTCTCGTTGGGCAGGTCGTAGTCCTCGGTAAAGCCCTCGTGGGCGTGCGCCGGTCCGATACCGCCCGTGACGTACATCCGCTTCGTGGTCATGTTCTCCCAGAGGCGTTCCATCGCCGCCCACAGTTCCTCGTCGCCGGTCTCCGCGACCAGGTCCGTCACGGCGGCGTAGAGGTACATCGCCCGCACCGAGTGGCCCTCCGTCGTGGTCTGTTCGCGGACCGGCGCGTGGGCCTGGGCGTAACTGCCGTCGTACTCGCCGCCCTCGACGAAGAGGTTCGCGTCCTCGTTCATGAACTCGTCGCCGCGACCCTGGGGCAACTCGCTGTAGGCGTGGCCGGCGATCTCCTCGAGGTGGGCCGTCTCCCAGGCCAGTCGGTCGTCGTGGCCCCGCAGGTCCACGAAGTACTGCGCGAGGTCGAGATACCGCTGTTCGTCGGTGACTCGCGAGAGTTTGACCAGCGCGAGTTCGATCTCTTCGTGACCGGGCACGCCGTCGATTTCCTCGCCGAAGACGTCGTCGACGTGGTCGGCGAATCCCCTGGCGACGTCGAGCAGCGACTCCTCGCCGGTCGCCTCGTAGTGTGCGACCGCGGCCTCGATGAGGTGGCCGCCACAGTAGAGCTCGTGCATCAGGTGGAGATTCGTCCACTTGCCGTCCGGTTCGACCAGCTGGAAGTACGTGTTCAGGTAGCCGTCCGCTTCCTGTGCGGCGGCGACCAGGTCGATCACCTCGTCGACGCGCTCACGCAGGGTCTGGTCCTGGTCTCCGTCCTCGCCCGCATCCCCGTCTTCGCCTTTCGCGAGTTCGTAACTCGCCGCTTCGAGCCACTTGTAGGCGTCACTGTCCTGGAACCACATCCCGCTGAACCCGCCCTCTGCGCCCTCGGCCGCCCGGCGGAAGTTCTCCAGGGCTCCCGACTCCTCGAGTTGGTCGTACTGATACTCGACGGTGACCTCGCGGTTCCTGTCGATCCACGGCGACCAGAAGTCGTCGTCTATCTCGACGGCACTGATGTCTACGGAATACTGTGAGAGCGTCACTGGTGAGACGACGATAAGACCGAGAGCAATTTATAACTGTAGGCTCCGGAAATCGGTCGGACCGAGCTGGTTACCCGACCGAGACCATCGAATTTGACAGAACCGTGGTCGGCAAACCCCCACGATACGCAGAGACCCACGAACGGTTTCGACTCTCGAATCCCCCGAGACGACACCCGTCCAGCCACGGCCGTCCCAACCCGTGGCGCCACGGGTGGTCTAACCTCCAATCTCGGAGAGCGCAGTCACGACGAGCACCGGACAGACATATTCTCAGGCGATACTTCCCTCTCAGAGATAACACCATTAATTATTTAGTAAAGAGCGCGGTAGTCTCTCCCATGTCTGGTGATGACAACCATTTCGGTGACATGGATCGGCGCCGATACCTCGAAGCGGTCACGGTGGCGGGGCTCGCGGGGGCTGCGGGCTGTACAGGAAACGGTGGCGACGGCGGCGATGGTGGCGATGGCGGCGGTGGCGACGGCGGAGACGGCGGCGATGGCGGCGGTGGCGACGGCGGAGACGGTACCAGCGGCGACGGCGGATCGGGACCGAACTACGGGGACTACCAGGACGTTTCGGTGACGTTCGCGACGAGTTCGCTGTATACGGAGCCGTGGAACGACCTGGCGTCGACGTTCACCGACGAGACGGGGATCGAGGTGAACGTAACCTCCTACGCCCAGAGCGAGATGCTCACCAAGTTGCAAAACCAGTTGCGCGCCCAGCAGGCGGAGTTCGACGCGTTCATCTCGGACGTGATCTGGACGGGGACGCTGATGGACCCCGGATGGTCCGAGCCCCTGGAGGAGTACATGAACGACTCCTCGCTGGCGATGGAGGGCTACGACTACGACGACCACCTGGACGTGTTCGCGACGAACTACGGCCAGTGGAACGGGACGACCTACGGACTGCCGTGGTACGGCGACACGATGAAACTCGTCGTGCGCAAGGACGTCCTCGAAGAGCACGCCGAGGAGTTCAACGCGAATCACGACTTCGACATCATGCCGCCGTTCCCGGACGGCTACGAGAACTACCAGCAGTTCAACGAGGTCGCCCGGTTCATGCACGAGAAAGGCTGGGAGATGGGCCTCGAAGGACGCCGCGGCTGGAACATCGTCTACTACTACCCCAACCGCTTCTCGGCGGAGACGGGCGAAGCGAGCATGCTCGACGACGACGGCAACTCGCGACTCGGGTCGGACGGCGCACAGAGCGCGCTCCAGATCTACGTCGACCAGGTCGAGTGGGCGCGCAATCCCCTCTCCAGTGGGTACACCCAGAGTCGTGACCAGTTCCTCAACGGCGACACCTGGGCCGTCGAGCAGTGGGGCACCGCGACCTCGAAGTTCATCGACGAGTACGGCTGGGAAGACGGCGTCCGCGTCACCCTGACACCGGGCGGGTACCCCGACCTCGGTGGCTGGGGGATCCTCGTCAACTCCTTCTCCGACCAGGACCGCAAGGACGCCGCGTTTCTGTTCGCCCAGTGGGCCACCTCCAAGGAGATGGACAAGTACGCCATGCGCGAACACGGCGTCACGCCGACGCGGGCCTCGTCGTTCACGGACGAACTCAAAGAGCAGGCCCCCCAGCTCAACTACCAGGACCCCGAGGCCAACCCCGGTATCAAGACGCTGTCGCTGCGGCCACGCAACCCCAACTACCAGGAACTGGGTGACACGATGCAGACCCGCATCAGCGAGGCCCTCTCGGGCAGCGCGGGGGTCGAGGAGACCATCACGACGATCCACGACGAGTGGCAGAGCATCATGAGCAACTGACCGCGAGGCCGAAATGAGCACAGCAGACTCCACGTCGGGCTGGCGAGAGACGGTGCGTCGCCGACTGGCCGACGAGTGGACGATCGCCTGGCTGTTCGTCCTCCCGGCGATCGCCTTGCTGGCCGCCGTGGCCATCTACCCGTTCCTGCAGATGATCTACGACAGCGTCTTCTCGTTCAGCCAGGCCGGCCAGCGCGAGGCGTTCGTCGGCGTCGAGAACTTCGTGCGCGTGCTCTCTGACAGCCGCTTTACGGGCGCGGTCAGTTTCACCCTGATCTTCGTCCTCATCGTCGTCAGCGTCGAGTTCCTCCTCGGACTCGGGATCTCCCTGCTCATCTACAGCCCCTACGTCGAGCGTCGTCAGCTGTTCGTCGTGTTGAGCCTCCCGCCGATGATGCTCAGTCCGGTGATCGCGGGGCTCACCTGGCGGATGCTGTTCAACGTCGAGTACGGACTCGTCAACCACCTGTTCGGACTCAACATCGACTGGATCGCCGGCCGTCCCTGGGCGGCGGCGGCGATCGTCGTCACCGACGTCTGGATGTGGACGCCGCTGTTCGTCCTCGTCTTCGCCTCGACGCTACAGGCGATCCCGAAGGTGTACTACGAGGCCGCCGAGGTCGACGGGATGGGTCGGTGGCAGCGCTTCAAGTGGATCACGTTCCCGCAGATGCGTACCGCCATCGTCATCGTCCTCCTGCTCCGGGTCGTCCGGGCGTTCAAGGTCTTCCCGAAGATCCAGGTGTTGACCCTGGGCGGTCCGGGTTCCTACACGGAATCGATCGCGATGATCACCTACAACTACGGGTTCAAGTTCTTCGACCTCGGCCGGGCGAGCGCCGCGGGCGTCATCTACTGGTTCGTGATGTTCGTCGCGGCGTTCCTGATATTCAGGGCCGTCGCCGAGGACCTCATCAGCCCGGAGGACAGCTAGATGAACCTGAACGACTCCAACGACTACGCCCAGACACTCGTTCGGGGGAGCGTCGTCGTGCTCCTGGGACTCTGGCTGGCGTGGATCTGGCTGCCCATTCTGTGGGACCTCTTTACGGGCGTCTCCGTGAATCCCCAGACCGACCCGCCGACGCTGATCCCACGGGAGTTCACGCTCGAACACTACGTCAACGTCGTCCAGGAGGAGGACATCCTCATCTACATCCGCAACAGCACGGTCGTCACGACGGTCAGCACCGCGGTTTCGGTGGCCGTCGGTGCGCTGGCGGCCTACTCGCTGACTCGCTGGGACCCCGGCGACGGCCAGGTGAGTTTCTTCGCGCTCTCGATGCGATTTCTCCCGCCGATCGCCGTCGCGATCCCGATCTACACGATGTTCGTCGGCTTCGGCTGGATCAACAGCTGGCGGGCGCTCATCGTCGCCTATCTCACTATCGGCATCCCGATCTCGACGTGGATCATGCTGATATTCTTCCAGAAGATCCCGATCGAACTGGAGGAGGCGAGCCGGGTCGACGGCTGGTCGCGCATCCAGACCTGGCGCCGCGTCGTGTTGCCGCTGGCAGCGCCGGGTATCTCCAGTGCGGCCATCCTGACGGCCATCCTCATGTGGAACGAGTACGTCCTCGCGCTGGTGCTGACGACGACGTCGGACGCACAGACCGTCCCCATCTACCTCGCGGGGTTCGTGACGACGCGTGGCGTGCTGTGGGGGCGGATGGGCGCCGCGACGATCATCGCGCTGACGCCCATCGTCGTGCTCGCGTTCGTCGCCCAGGAACGACTCGTGGCAGGGTTCACCCTCGAATGACCGAAACGATTAGGCTACTGACACAGGAGATAGCACACAATGGTACACACTGAACTCCGGGAACTGCGCAAGGAGTACGACGACGTGGTGGCGGTCGACGACGTCTCGCTGTCGCTCGACGACGGCGAGTTCCTCGTGTTGCTCGGTCCCTCGGGGTGTGGGAAGAGTACGACGCTGCGGATGATTGCGGGGCTCGAAGACGCCACGTCGGGGGAGATCGCCGTCGACGACGAGGTCGTCAACGAGCAGTCACCGGCCGAGCGGGACTTCGCGCTGGTCTTCCAGCAGGTGGCGCTGTACCCGCACATGTCCGTCTTCGACAACATCTCCTCGCCGCTGCGGGCCGCGGGCGTCGACAAGCCCACCGTCAAAGAGCGGGTTGAGTCGACCGCCGAGTTGCTCGACATCTCCGAGCTCTTAGAGCGGGACCCGGGTGAACTCTCGGGCGGCCAGCAACAGCGCGTTGCCATCGGTCGGGCGCTGGTCCGCGAGCCCAAGGCGTTCCTGCTGGACGAGCCGTTCTCGAAGCTCGACCAGAAGCTCCGTATCCAGCTCCAGAAGGAGCTCAAACAGCTCCAGGAGGAGATGAACATTACGACGGTGTTCGTCACCCACGACCAGGAGGAGGCGATGGTGCTGGCCGACCGCATCGCGGTCATGGACGCCGGCGAACTCCAGCAGATCGACACGCCCGAGAACATCTACCGGAAGCCCAGAAACCGGTTCGTGGCCGACTTCATCGGCAACCCGACGATGAACTTCTTCGAGGTCGAGGCGGGAGACGGGACCCTCCACGTCGACGGCGTCGCCTACGAGTCGGCGGACGTGCCCGGCTCTGCCGATATCATCTCGATGGCCGCACGTCCCGAGGACATCCTGGTCGAACCGGCCGAGACCGACGACGACAGGCTGGTCGCGACGGTCGACCTCGTCGAGATGCGCGGGTCGACGGCCTACTTCATCTGCCAGCTCGACGGCCGCGAACTGACGATCCTCAAGGAGGACAACGCCGCGGTCACCGAGGGCGACCGCCTCGCACTGGATTTCGACTTCGACGCCGTCAACTTCTTCGACGAAACCGGCGAACGCGTCGAACGTGCACCCGAGGCCGAAGCCTAGTCCTGCCTGTCGCCGCTCGGTTTTGTTCCGGTCGGGACGACCGCACGACGAATTCGGTGCAGCAGGTCTCGCTGGGACAGAGTGGGTGTAGGTGACGATTCGAGACAGCACAGCAGCCGCGATCGCCCTCGCAGGTCCCGCAACCGCACTCATCGCTGTGAGATGGAAGCCCTCGGCGCGCTCGCGAGTCGCTTCGCTCCTCGCTCGCGTTAGAGGCGCCACGCGCCTCGACAATGAGCGGGGAGCGAAGCGACTCGCGAGCGGCCCGAGGGCTTTCATCACTCACTGACGACTTCGGTGCTGTCTGCGGACGCACGTTCTCTCACGGCAGATCCACCTGAAACCGCTGTTAGGTACGCACCTGAATCGAACATTATCCGAACGGCTACTCGGGATCCAGACGGGTCGCAGGTCACTCTGCGCGGGGTCGGACCGGTACCACGCCAGACTCGACCGTCTCAGACCGTCCCGAGGAGGCGGTCGAGTAGCGCGGTGGCGGTCGGGTGCTCACCGTAGGCGTCGGTCACGCGGAAGGTGCAACTACAGATCCGACCCTCACCACGGTCGCGGACGACGAGCGGGCTGGACCAGTTGGCCAGCCAGCCCTCGACCGACCCGGCGTGAAGGTCGTCGCTCGAATCGAGGTCCGTGACGAGGTCGTAGGGGAAGATATCCTCGAAGGCCCAGCCGACGCGCTCGTCGGTCGCGAGCCCCGTGAAGAGCTCGCTGTCCTGGTAGAGCAACGAGGCGACGAGGTTCCAGCTGTCGGCCGCGGGGAGGTTCCGGTACTCGAAGTCGTCGGTGACCGTCCGCCCCTCGTCGTCGACCGTCTCGCCGTCGGACCCGGCCATCCGCCCGTCGGCTTCCGGAACGACGACCGCGCGGCCGCCGTCGTCGACGAACGCCGCCACGTCGTCGCTCACCTCGGTGACGACCGCGGCGTCGGCGTCGGCGACCGACTCGACGACGTCGTGGCGCTCGGCGAGCGCGTCCGCGAGGCCCGGGTCGTCGGCGTAGATAGCGTGGCCCGCCGCCTGTTCCGCCGCGACGACGAAGACGGGTTCCGAACCGGATACCGCGCGGCCGCCGGACGCCTCGCTGCCGCCGGCGTCGAACGTCACCTCGACTGTCGCGGGTTCGGTGTCGGCGTCCGCCGCGGGAGCGACCGTCGCGGCGGCCTCGAACGTGGTCGTCCCGAACCCCTCGACCGACACCTCCTGCGTGCCCTCGTCGCCGGGCGCTTCCCAGGCGAGTTCGCCCGCCAGCGGGTCGCCGGTGTCGTTGACCACGTGGACGTCGACGGGGACTTCCTCGCCAGGGGCGACGACGTGACTCGCGAGGTCGACGGAGACGAGGAGGTCGTCGTTGAGTCGGGCGAACTCCTCGGCGAAGGATTTGGGGTCGCGCAGGTAGTCGAGGATCCCGTTGAACTCCCACTCGATGTCGGAGAACTCGGTGACGACGTAGCCCGCCACCTCGTCGCGGGTGCGCATCTCCTCGACGACTCCCCGCAGCGAGACGGACTCGCGGGCCTGCCAGGCGGCGGCGAGGTCGTCGTACCCGTCGAAGACGTCGGGCAGGTCCGTCGCCTCGAAGCGGTCGTCGACGCCCTCTGGACGCTTGAGCGGGTGGTCGAGGAAGTCGTGGGTGAACCACGGTGGGTCGCCGCCGTAGTGCTCGCGGAGTTTGGGCAGGTCCGGGAAGCCCCAGGTGCCAAACTCCGAGACGAGTATCGGCGCCTCGGCCGCGGGCGTGGTCTCGACGGCGTAGTTCTCGCCGGGTTCGGCCAGCAGGTGGTCGAGGCCGTCCTCCCAGGCGCCGTGGCGGTCGGGGCTGGCGTAGTACTCGTGGTAGTCGTTGAGGTCGGTGGCGACGTGGGCCCACCCCGAGTTGTCACAGACCAGCCGCGTCGGGTCCCAGGCGCTGGCTTCCTCGTAGAACTCGGCCAGGTAATCCTGTTTCTCGACGTCGTTCCACAGGCGGCCGTCGTGGTCGGAGTAGTCCACCTGGTCTAACCCGATCCCCCACTCCTCGTTGTAGAGACTCCAGACGACGACGCTCGGACTGTTGTAGTCGCGGTCGACCAGTCGCCGGAGTTGCTCGCGGACCTCCCCCTTCGAGCGCTCGGTGTAGATGTCGGGGTTGGCGGGCTCCTCCCAGACGAGGATCCCCATGCGGTCGGCCGCCTCGACGAACGCGGGGTGGGCCGGCTTGATGTGCTTGCGGAGCATGTTGAACCCCAGATCTTTCGCGGTCTCGACCTCGTACTCGAAGAGGTTCGCGTACGCCTCGCCGAAGCGGTCGGCGTCGAACGGCCGGTAGAGCGTGTCGGGGTAGTACGCCTGGTCGAGTGCGCCGCGAATGTAGACGGGTTCGCCGTTGAGATAGAGGCGCTCGTCGTCGGTGCTGACACTGCGCATCCCGAAGTAGTCGGTGTACCGATCCACGACCTCGCCGTCCGTCCGGAGTTCGACCGTCACGTCGTACAGCGCCGGGTTCTCGGGCGTCCAGTACTCGGCGTCGGGAATCGAGAGCGTGCACGTGCCGCCGGCGTCACCCGCTTCGACAACTCCTCCGCCCGCGCCGACCGAGTCGTCGACGCCGTCGAGGTCACAGGTCTCCGAGGCAACTGCCTCGCCCTCGCGCTCGACGCCCACCGCGGCCTCGTCGACCGCCAGTCCGTCGTCAGCGTCGGCTGTCGCTCCTTCCCCGCTCTCGTCCGATTCGTCCACGCGCACGTCGACGGTCACGCTGTCGTCGTCGAGGTCGGGCGTCGCTTTCAGGTCGGCGACGAACGTGTCGGGGCGGGTCTCCAGCGTGACAGCGCCCCAGATCCCGCTGACGCGGGTGTACCAGGGGTCACCCTGCTTGCCGTGGGGGATCTCCGAGAGGTCCTCGGGGTCGGTCACTTCGACGGCGATCGTGTGCTCGCCGGGCGAGAGGTGGTCCGTGACTTCCACTTCGAAGGGGAGATACCCCTCGCGGTTCGTCCCGACCTCGTGGCCGTCGACGTAGACGGTGGTCTCGTAGTCGACGGCGTCGAACCGGAGGAAGGTGCGGTCGCCGTCGGCGAGCGTGTTCTCGTCGCCGATTGTGTCGTCGACGGGCCCGACCGTGACAGTCCGACGGTACCAGGCCGTGCCGGTGTACTCGCGATAGCGGTCGTCCTCCTGCCAGGCGTGAGGGACGGTCACCTCGTGGGCGTCGTCGGGCCACTCCGCGTCGGGTTCGTGGAGCCCGCGCGCGGTGCCGTCGTCCTCGGGGTCGAGCAGGAACTGCCACGGCCCGTCGAGCGATACCGAGTCCCGCAACTGGTCGGTCGACTCGTTCATTGACCGCTCTTTTCCACCCGAGGTGAAAGTACTACCGCTGCCGGGTGTTCTCACCGGGTCACGTCGGCGCTACGACGCACTCGACGTGTCTGCAGCGCCGCAGTCACCAGCGGGTCGGGGGGACTCACCGGCTGTCGCGACGCCGCGTCCACTCGATGCGGTCGCGCATTGGGAGACGACTGATGAGAGAGTCACTCGACCGCGACTCCTGTGAGTCATGACAGGTGAGCCGACGGACAGAGTGTGTCGCCCTCTCACACGATGTACCCGCAAAATCTACTTAATTCTTTTGTCTACCAGGATAAAGATTTAAGCGTCGTCTCCCGGAACCGACGGGTGATGAGGCTGACACGCCGGGACGCCGTAGCGGCGCTTGCCGCGATCGGTATCGGTGGTGGTGCAGTGGCGTACACGCAACTGGACGGGTCGAACGACGACTCCGAGTCCGGGGGGGACGGGTCCGGGACTGCCGACGGGTCGAGCGATGGGACCGACGGCGCGTCAGGCACCGACGGGACGAACGGTACCGGCGGGCCCGTCGACTCGTCGGCGCTCCTGGCGACGAGCGCAGCACTCGCGGACGTGGTCTACCCCTCAGAAGTCGAGGGTCGCGAGGAGTTCGTCCGGACGTACGTGAGCGGTCGCATCGAGAGCGACGACGCGCGCCGCGAGGGGATGGCCGACGCCGTCGCGACGCTCGACACTCGTGCGCGAGAGAGCTACGACGCGCCGTTTCGCGACCTCTCGGCCGAGAACGGCGACGCGCTCCTGCGGGAACTGGGAATGGGAACCGTCGAACCCGACCCAGGGGGGAGTGCGCTGGAGCGAGTGCGTTTCTATCTGGTCAACGAGTTGCTCTACGCGCTCCTGACCTCGCCGAAGGGTGGCGAGCTGGTCAGTATCGAGAACCCGCCGGGTCATCCGGGCGGTCTGGACGCCTACCAGCAGGGGCCACAGGCATGAGCGATACTGTTCAGACCGACGATACCGACCGCACACCCTCGGACCGCGCCGACGTCTGTGTCGTCGGGTCGGGCCCGGCGGGGGCGATCGTGGCCGACTCCCTGGCCGACGCGGGTCACGACGTGGTGATCCTCGAAGCCGGGCCGCGCGTACCTCTCGAGGAGCGACTGGCGCGGATGGAGCGCCACCAGCGACCGGGGTACGACTCGGCCTGGGGGATGGGCGGCGACCGCGACGCCTACGCTTCCACCGGCGACGTCGACTACCCGCTGAACAACACCCGCGTCAAGGGCGTCGGCGGGACGACGCTGCACTGGATCGGCTACACCCCGCGGCTCCACCCGAAGGACTTCGAGATGGAGCGTCGCTACGGACTCGCGCGGGACTGGCCGCTCTCCTACGAGGACGTGCGCCCGTACTACGCCGACGCCGAGACGGAACTGGGCGTCGCGGGCGCCGACGATAACCCCTTCGCCCCGCCCCGCGAGACCGAGTTCCCGATGGACGCCTTCCCGCCGAGTTACAGCGACTCGATACTGGGGGCGGCCTGCGAGGAACTGGATATCACCCCCCATTCGGTGCCACAGGCGCGCAACAGCGAGGCCTACGACGGCCGCAGTCAGTGTGTCGGCTACGGCACCTGCCACCCGGTCTGTCCCTCGGGCGCGAAGTACGACGCCTCCGTCCACGTCCGCCGCGCCGAGGAGAACGGCACGCGAGTGATCGACCGCGCGCCGGTCCAGCGCCTGGAACACGGCGCCGACGGCGAGCGCGTCGAGGCGGCCGTCTACGCGACGCCAGACGGCGAGGAGCATCGACAAGAGGCCCGGCAGTTCGTCGTCGCCTGTGGCGCCATCGAGACGCCCAGGCTCCTCTTGCTCTCGCGCTCGGAGCAACATCCCGACGGGCTCGCCAACTCCTCGGGCGCAGTCGGGCGCTACCTGATGGACCACTTGCTCTACATCGTCTCCGGCCAGCTCATGGAGTCGACCGACCAGCACCAGGTCGGTTTCTCGACGTCCGTGACTCACCAGTTCTACGACCACGAGGAGCCGACGCCGGGGAGTTTCTTCGTCGGGTTCCTCAACTACGCCGGGCCCTCGCCAGTCGAAGTCGGCCTCGAAGACGGTCGCTGGGGTGACGAGTTGTCGACGGCACTCGGGCAGGCCTACGGTGGGCACATCGGGACGGAGGCACTCGTCGAGCAGTTGCCCCGGGCAGACAGTCGCGTCACGCTGGACGACTCACAGACCGACGACCACGGCAATCCCGTGCCCGACGTCCACTGGACGGTCGGCGACCACGGGCTGGCGACCGCCGAGCGGGCCGTCGAGGTCCAGCGCGACATCATGGCCGAGGCGGGTGCGCGAGTGGGCTACGCGACGCCCGTCGACCGGCCGCTGTCGGGGAGTCACCCGATGGGGACGACGCGGATGGGCACCGACCCGGCCGAGAGTGTCGTCGACACGCGCCTGCGAACGCACGACGTAGCGAACCTCTCGATCGCCTCCAGCAGCGTCTTCCCCACCGGCGGCGCGATGAACCCCACGCTCACCATCGCCGCGCTCTCCCTGAAAGCGGCCGAACACATAGACGCCGACCTCTGAGCCGGTCGGTCGGGTGCGCTTCGGTCGGGTGCGATCCGGCCGTGGACCGACGATGCGGTCGGTCGATCCGTCGAAGCAATATTGGTCCGGGACGCCCAAGGAGTGCCAATGCGTCGTCGTGCTCGCGTTCTCGTCCTGGTAGTCGTGCTGATGGCCGGCTGTAACGCGCTCCCGCTCGGGCCGTCGGGCGAGGCCGAGTCCGGCGCCGGAGGCGGCGAGCCCGAGCGACTGACACCGGCGCCGGTGACGAGCACCCCCGTGACCGAAACTGTCGCCGTCGACGGGTCCCGGCCCTCGTGGCTCGCGCCGAACGGCACCGTTCGGGTCGACAGCCTGCGACGGGGACACGTCGGGGCGCTGGCCGACCAGTCCTACACCTGGACGTTCGCGCTGCGGCGCAACGAGCGCGGTGCGGTGATGCCCGGCAACGACATCACCAGACGCGTCGAAACCGACGGCGACACCACGCTCCTCACCCAGGAGGGCGCTGTGCTGTCACAGAACCCGCCGATCTACGTCACCCGGGCGACCGACTACACGTTCCGGGGCGTCGGCTTCACCGGTGTCTCGGCCGGGCTGTACGTCGACGGGACGACCGCGACGCGACGCACCGAGACGGGCGACAACGTGCGCACTGCACGGGTCGACGTCTCCAGCGACAGTACCTACGCGTTCACCCCCGACGTACTCGACCGGTATCTCTCGGGCGTGACCGTCGAAGTGCGCCGCGTCACGGTCGGCAGCCAGCGCCTCTACCGGTTGTACGTCCCGCCGGGCGACCCGCCGACCACGCTGAATCAGTCGGCGGGCCCGACGAGCGTCGTCTGGAACTACACCGCGACGGCCTACGTCACCCGCGAGGGGTTCGTCCGGACGCTCGCCGTCGGCTACGACCAGCGGTCGGCGACCCAGAACCACCGCGTCGTCATCCGCATGGACTACAGTGCCGTCGGCGACACGACGGTCGAGCGACCCGACTGGGCTGGAGCAACGGGCACGCCGGATGGCGACGCCACGGTGACCACTGCGACCGTGACGGACGACGACTCACCGGCCGGAACCGCCACGCCGACCACGGGCCGATCCACGGCGAACACGACGACGGCCGACACCGCCCGGAGTGTGCCGGCTGGCGCCGAAGCGGCAACCGGTTGATCCATCGACGCCTCGCCGAGGCCACCGACGCTTTTATTCGCGCTGCAGTCGCGTGAGGCTATCATGCCCAGAGAGAGCCCCGCCGCCGAGAGGCGGGGTCGCGACCTGTCGGACCGTGAGCCGGGACTGCCCGACCGCCTCTCCCGTCGCGACGCGCTGAAACTCGGGGTGAGCAGCGTCGCCGCGGGGCTGGCCGGCTGTTCGCTCCCCACGACGGACGGGGCGGCTGAGGGGCCGGCACCGGTTCCGGGGACCGCGGCGCCCTCGGACCGCCTCGACGACTTCGAGTTCGAGGACCCGCGGCTGGCGACCCCCTGGACAGCGGACGTCGACCCGGCGAACCCGCGCCCGGAGTACCCGCGACCGCAGTTGACCCGCGAACGGTGGCTGTCGCTGAACGGCGTCTGGGGGTTCGAACCCGCCGAGGAAGGCGAGTCACCGCCGGTCGGTGACCGACTCGACGAACGCGTGCTCGTTCCGTTTCCCGTCGAGTCCGCACTGTCGGGGATCGAACGCGAGGAGTCACGGATGTGGTACCGCCGGACGTTCTCGCTCCCGGAGGGGTGGGACGAGCGCGTCCGCCTGCACGTCGAAGCGGTCGACTTCACGACGACCGTGTACGTCGACGGCCGGGAAGTCGCCCGCCACGAGGGGGGCTACACCCCGTTCTCGGTCGACATCACCGACGCGCTCGGCGGCGGTGGCGAGACCGGAGACGGCGGCGAAACCGCGACACACGAACTCGTCGTCGGCGTCACGGACCCGACCGACGGCGGGCAACAACCGCTCGGCAAGCAGCGCGACGAACCGGAGGGGATCTACTACACGTCGTGTTCGGGGATCTGGGGGTCCGTGTGGCTCGAACCCGTGCCCGACACCCACGTGACGGCCGTCGACACCGAACCCGATCTCGCGAGCGAGATGGTCGACGTGACGGTAACCACGGACGGAGCGGCGAGCACAGCGACCACGGTGCGAGCGACGGCGTTCGAGGACGGCACCGAAGCCGGGACCGTCAGCGGGTCACCAGGAGAATCACTCACGCTGTCGGTCCCGGACCCGCACCCGTGGTCGCCCGAGGACCCGTTCCTGTACGACCTCGTCGTCGAACTGCTCGTCGACGGAGAGGTCGTCGACACCGTGGGGAGCTATTTCGGGTTGCGCTCGATAGGAACGAGAACGGTCGACGGCGCGGTGCGGTTCACGCTCAACGGCGACCCGGTCTTCCACATGGGGACGTTAGACCAGGGCTACTGGCCCGACGGTATCTACACGGCGCCGACCGACGAGGCGCTCCGGTCGGACCTGCAAGCGCACGTCGACCTGGGATTCAACGCCGTCCGCAAACACGTCAAGGTCGAACCACGGCGGTGGTACTACCACGCGGACCGACTGGGGCTGCTCGTCTGGCAGGACCTGGCAGCCTCTGCCGTCCGTGGCGCGGTGCCCAGCGAGACGGGACAGGAACAGTTCGAGAGCCACCTCCGGCGGACGGTCGCGGAACTCGACGCACACCCGTCGGTGGTCGCCTGGGTGCCGTTCAACGAGGGGTGGGGCACGTTCGACGTGCCCGAAATCGTCGACACGCTCCGCGACCTCGACCCGACGCGCCCGGTCGACGCCCAGAGTGGCATCGACGTCTGCGAGGGCGCAGACCGTATCTGCGGGCCGCGCGGTGCCGGTGACGTCCTCGACTACCACAACTACCCCGGGCCCGGGACCGTCCCGCCGGGCGACGGGCAGGCCGCAGTGCTGGGCGAGTACGGCGGTGTCGGCCTCCAGGTGGCGGGACACCTCTGGAACCCCGACAGGGAGTACGCCTACGCCTCCGCGAGCGACGGGGACGACCTGACCGACATCTACGTGGACAAACTCGCCGGCGTCGAGGCCATGGCGGCGGGCTGTGGCGGCCTCGCGGCGGCCTTCTACACACAACTCACGGACGTCGAGCGCGAGGTCAACGGCCTGCTCACCTACGACCGGCAGGTCCAGAAACCCGACGCCGAGCGGATACGCCAGGCACACGAGCGACTGTTCGAAGCGGTCGACCGCGGTGGCGAGAGCGGCGAACCGGCGACCGAGACCGGGGCCGGGACGGAAACGGATCTCGCTGGCGTCGGCTACTGGCCCCTCGACGCGGGCGAGGGCTCCGTGGCCGAAGACCGGGCGGGCGACAACGACGCGCAGTTTCAGGACCTGCTGGGCGACGGCCCCACCTGGACCGAGGGGCGCGTCGGCGGCGCTGTCGCGTTCGACGGCGACCGTGACGCGCTGGATACCGGCACGTCCGTCGTCGACACCAGTGAGTCGTTCGGCGCGGCCGCGTGGGTCCGCCTGGAGGAGGGCGGCGTCGACAAGACCGCCGTCAGTCAGGACGGCGCGACCGAGAGCGCGTTCGCGCTCGGCTACCGCGAGCGAGCGGACCAGTTCGCCTTCGACGTCGGGACGAGCGCCGCCGTCGGGGGGCCGACCGTCGAGACGGGGCGGTGGTATCACCTCGCGGGCACGGTCTCGGACTGCGTGGCCCGGCTCTACGTCGACGGACAGCGGGTCGCGACGGCCCGGGTGACGTCCGGATCGGGGGGATCGGCCGACGCCGACGGCGCCACCGTCGTCGGTCGCGGGCAGGCCGGCGGGCTCGTAACCGCCTACTGGGAGGGACGGATCGACGAGGTCCACGTCTACGACCGGGCGCTGTCGACGGCCGACGTCGAGCGACTCGTCGAACAGGGCTAACCCGGCCGAGTGAGCGAACTGCGGCGGTCAGCCGTTTCCGGTATGAGAGTCGTCGGTCAATCGTAGATGGCACCGGGATAATCGTCGGTCAGTCGTCACCGGCGCCGAGGTCGTCGTCAGTCAGTCGCCGGCACCGGGGTAGTCGCCGGGGGCGGGGCGGTCCTCGCTGGGCGGTGCCGGTTCGCCCGGCGGTTCGACGACGGGTGCCAGCAGTTCCGTGTGGAAACAGGCGGCCAGCAGGGGGAAGACGATCACGACGGCGACCGTCAGGACGGCCGACGCGATCAAGAGCAGTGTGGTGAGGATAAGCATCGAGAGTGCCTGTAACGGCTGGTCGATGGTCCAGCGGTAGCCGGTCCGGACGGCGTCGAACAGCGGGTCACCGCGAACCAGCGCGACGAACGTCGGGACGACTATCAGGACAAGGTGGACTGTCACGTAGGTCCCCGCGGCGCCGAGGACGCCGGCCACGGTCGCACCCGTCGCGACGAACCGGCCGAAATAGAGGAGGCTCAGCCCCGCCGTCAGGAGCACGACGCCACCCAGGAGCAGTGCGTCGAGCCCGTGCTCGCGCAGCGTCGCCAGGACGAACCGCCGGTCGACCCGTCCCTCCTCGCGGATAGAGTGGGCGGTGGCGTAGGCGACGAGTGCCGCCGGGCCAAGGGTGACCACGGGCACGGCGGCCAGCGAACAGACGAGACTCACCACGACGAACGACGCCGCGTGACTGGGGAGACGACCGAACGCGGACCAGAGTGCACGGTGGACGGCCAGAACGCCGCTCTCGCCCTCGCTCATCGCAACTCACCGAGCAAAGAGACGGTGCGCCCCCACCGGTCGCTCCGGGGAGTCGACGACGGGGAGCGACGGTCGATGCGCGAATCCGCGACAGCAGTGACGGTCGAGGGACGGTCCGCGACAGAAGAGCGGGCGAGGGAACGGTCCATGACAGAGAGAACGGTCGGGGGGCGGTTGAAGCTTACTCCGTGACGCCCTGGAGTTCGACCGCCCGCACCAGGTAGCGCTGCAAGACGAGGAAGACGAGGATCAGCGGGATGGAGGCGAGCAGCGCCATCGCCATGGTCCGTCCCGGGCGGTAGATCTGGGCGTTCAGCGTCGACACCAGCCCGATGGGCAGGGTGTAGGACGCGTTGTCCTGCAGGACGATGAGCGGCCAGAGGAACGCGTTCCAGTTGTAGACGAACATGAACAGAGCGAGCGCGGTCATCACCGGCCGCGACAGGGGCAGGATGATCCGCGTGTAGATCTGGAAGTTCGAGAAGCCGTCGAGTCTGGCGGCCTCCTCGTACTCCTCGGGGATGTCCTTGAAGAACTGATAGAGCATGAACACCCCGAGCGGGCTGGCGACGGCGGGCAGGATGACGCCCAGGTAGCTGTTGACCAGTCCGAGGTTCGCGACGATCGTGAACAGCGGCACGATGTTCAGGTAGTACGGCACCATGAAACTCGCGACGATGATCACGAGGATGACCGACTGACCGGGCCAGTCCATCCGCGAGAGCGCGTAGGCTATCATCGAGTCGGCGACTAGGATGAGTAACGTCGCGACCCCCGCGATGAGGAACGTGTTTATCGTCCACTGGACGATGAGCGAGTTCTCGAACAGGAACTGGTAGTGTTCGAGCGTGAACGTCTGGGGGATCCAGTGGGGGACGGCCTCGATAGCCTCCGACCGGGGCTGGAACGACACCGTGAGCATGTAGAGATACGGGAGCGCGAACAGCGCCGCGACCCCGTACAGCACCGCGTGGACGCCCACGCTCTCGAGATCGACGTCGCTCAACAGCCCGGATTCCTCTGCCCGTGCTTCGACCCCGCCGTCGGTCCGCGGGTCAGCCTCGTCGGCTCCCGGGTCGGTCTCACCGTCGGATTGTGGGTCACTCATCGCTGTCACCTCCGATGACGAAGTAGTTGATCAGCGAGACGCCGACGAGGATGGCAAAGAGGATGTACCCCATCGCCGCGGCGTAGCCGTAGGCCTGCTGGTTGAACGCCGACTCGTAGAGGTAGTAGACGATCGTCCGGGTCGACCCGGCGGGACCGCCGGTGGTCATGATGTAGGGCTGCCCGAACACCTGGAACTGGTAGATGAACTGGATGATGACGACGAACAGGATGGAGTTGCGCATCTGGGGGAGCGTGATGTCCCGGAACGCGCGCCACGTGCTCGCGCCGTCCAGCCGTGCGGCCTCGTAGAGCCGCTCGGGGATACCCTGGCGACCGGCCAGGAGGATGATGAAGTTAAAGCCAAGCAGCCACCAGACGGTCGTGACCCCGAGCGACGGCATCGCGAGCAATTCAGAGGTCAGCCACTCCGGCCTGATGCCGAAGAACATGTTCAGGTAGTAGTTGATCGGGCCGAAGTCGACCGAGAGGAACTCCAGCCAGACGATCGCGACGACCGAGATCGTCAACACGTAGGGACTGAAGAAGATCGTCCGCAGGACCTTCTTCCCCCTGACGTTGCGGTTGACCCCGAGTGCGAGTCCGAGACTCAGGACGACCATCGCCGGCACGGTCAGGACGACGAAGTAGATCGTGTTCCAGAGCCCGTTCCAGAAGAACGGGTCGCTCATCAGGTCCACGTAGTTCTGGAGCCCGATCCACTCGGATTCCGAGGGGAAGAGCGGATTCCAGTTGTGGAGACTCATGTACAGCCCCTTCAGCAGGGGCCAGAGGAGAAACACCGTGAACGCGGCGAGATACGGCAACGACCAGAGGTAGCCCTCGATGGACTCCCTGTCGACGGACCCAATGGTCTGGCGGCGTCTCCCCTCTTCGGTTCGCGTTATCGAAGAGATCTGTTCTCGTATGGACATGCGTGAAACGGGTGTGTTGGTCCCGCGTGATTACCGGATCGCGTTGCTGACGGTCTGCATCCCGGACTGGGTACCCTCCTCGACCGTCGAGTTGTGCGCCCAGACGTCGACCAGCCAGTTCCACCAGTTCTGGTTGTAGGGGTTCCCGCTGGGCGTCTGGGGGTGGAAGAAGTACCGCTGGTTCTCGGCCATCTCGAGGTACTTGCTGAGCGTCTTGTCGTAGACGGGCGACTCCTCGAGCGCGCCGGATTCGTTGATCTCACGACCCGCGGGGAGGTGACCGGCCTGGGTCCCCCACTCGGGGTTCTCGGTGGTGATCCAGTGGGCCGCCTCGGCCGCGAGCTGGGTCCTCTCGCTACCACGGTCGGGGTTGCGCGGCAAGACGACCGTGTGACCGTCTGCCCAGACCGATTTCTGCTGGCGGTCCGGACCGATGAAGGGCTTGAAGAAGCCCCAGTCGAAGTCCTCGAGTTCGCGCATGACGTTGACGTACCACGTGCCGTTGACCGTCATCGCGAGGTTGCCGTTCTGAAAGCGCTGGTTGGCCCAGTTCTCCGAGGAGGACTGCTGGGTCCAGCCCCAGTCGCCGGTCATGTCCCAGAACAGCTGGGTCATCTGCATGGGGATGTCGGCGTCGAACTGGGGTTCCCAGCTGTCGTTGAACAGCTCGCCACCAGCCTGTTTGAGGAAGGTACTCCAGGTGCGAACCGACCCGGAGCCGTCCATGTACGGCGTCGGGGCGAACACGTCTGCGTCCGTCTCCGAGGCGATCGTATCGCCCATGCTCTTGAACTCCTCGTAGTTCGTCGGCGGACTCTCCGGGTCAAGTCCGGCCTCCTCGAAGATGGCCTTGTTGTAGTAGACACCCACCGGGTGGAAGTCCATCGGGAGCGCATTGATGTCGCCGTCGATGGTGACGAGGTTCGTGTGAGACGTGAGGTACTCGTCTTCGATGTTGAAGTCGATCAGGTCGCCGAAGCTCGTGAGGACGTCCGCGTACCGGCGCAGGTACGACCCGTGCATGATCGCCAGGTCCGGCGCGGCCCCACCAGTCATCGACGTGTAGAGCTTGTCGTAGTACTGGTCCCACGGGACGCGCTGGCGTCGGATACCGACGCCGTCGCCCAGCGGCCGCTCCTCGTTGAACTTGTTGATGATGTCCCGCATCACGACGCCGTCGCCACCGCCGAACAGCGTCCAGTAGGTCAGGACGGTCTCGGCCTCGGGCGGCGTCGCGGTCTGGGTCGGCGTCGCGGTGGACGCTCCGCCACCGTCGCCGCCATCGCCGCCATCGCCGCCATCGCCGCCATCGCCGCCATCGCCGCCATCGCCGCCATCGCCGCCGCCGTCCCCACCGTCGCCGCCGCCACTACACCCGGCGAGGCCGACTGCGCCTGCGACACCCGCTGCTTTCAGAAACTTTCGGCGGTGCCTATCCGCACCACTGTCATCGAATGACATGCGCGTAAGTATAAACTGACCCTATATAAATATACTGGTTATACTGACACAAGAGTCAGCCAGTTGAACAGCAGGTCCGAAGAGCGGTGTGACACCCCTCGACCGCGAGAGGATCGTGGCGAGTCGAGGGGCGGAGACGGAAGACAGGGCGACCGCGGGGGTTCGGATGGCGATCCGGCACGCTACCCGGGCAGGAACCGGAGCTCAGTCCTCGGCGGTCGCCATCGAGTCGCCGCCGGAAGCGGCGGCCGCCTGGACGTGCTGGTCGATCGAGCCGAGGATGTTCCGACCGGTCTCCTCGCGGAAGAGGTGGAGGTTCGAGTCGTCGAACTCGATCAGCACGTTCGTGCCCTCCTCGGGCCTGACGTCGCCCGGGACGCGGACCCGACACTCCTCTTCGCCCATGGTGAGATAGAGATAGTTGTCGCTCCCGACGGGTTCGCGGACGTCGAGGTGTGCCTCGATGGTGTTTTCACCCGGGCTGTCGGCCAGTGTGATGTTCTCCGGCCGGACCCCGAGGACGAGCTGTTCGCCGTCGGTGACGTACTCGTCGATCTGTTCGAGGTGCTCGTCCGAGAGGTGGTACTCGAAGCCCTCGCCGACGACCCGGTCGCCGTCCAGTCGGACCGGCAGCTGGTTCATCGACGGGCTGCCGATGAAGTTGGCGACGAAGAGGTTCGCGGGTGAGTTGTAGATCTGGTCCGGCGTCCCGACCTGCTGGATCTCGCCCTGGTCCAGGACGACGATCCGGTCGGACATCGTCATCGCCTCCTCCTGGTCGTGGGTGACGTAGATGGTCGTCGTCCCCAGGTCCTCCTGGATACGCTGGAGTTCGGTCCGCATGTGCAGTCGGAGTTTGGCGTCCAGGTTCGACAGGGGCTCGTCCATGAGGAACACCTCGGGGTCCCGGACGATCGCCCGTCCGGTGGCGACGCGCTGTTGCTGGCCGCCCGAGAGGTTCCCCGGCTTCTTGTCGAGTTGCTCCTCGATACCCATCATCTCCGCGGCCTCGACGACCCGTTCGCTGATCTCGTCGTCGGCGAGGTCCGAAGTGAGTTTCAACCCGTAGGACATGTTCTTGCGGGCGGTCATGTGTGGGTACAGCGCGTAGTTCTGGAAGACCATCGCCACTCCCCGGTCCTGGGGCTGGACGTCGTTGATGACGTGGTCGCCGATCTTCATCGTCCCGCTCGAGATGTCTTCCAGCCCGGCGATCATCCTGAGCAGCGTCGACTTCCCCGACCCCGAGGGCCCGACGATCGTCAGGAACTCCCCGTCCTCAATCTCCAGGCTCACCTCGTCTACGGCCAGAATGTCGCCGTCGTAGACCTTCGACACGTCCGTGATGCTAACGCTTCCCATGTCGAGCGAGTACGTGAGGACTTATTGAAAAAGCTTTGGCCTGCAGGTCGACCGCGACGGTACCGACCCGTCCGGACTCCGGTATCTGCACTCTCTCAGAGGGAGAACTGCCGGCGTGTCGCCGCCCCGACGGGTACCACCGGCGCGTCGCCGTTCCGACCGGAGGAGCGCGTTCGCGCGACAGCCGGCAGATATTAGAGGTGTCTTCGAGAACAGCCATTCCATGCGATACGGAGACAGGGAACGGACCACGAGACGTCGGTTTCTCCGTTCGGGCGCGGTGGCGACAGGCGCCACCCTGGCGGGGTGTGGGACACCGCTGGCGGACGGCGGGACCGAGACGCGAGTGGGCGAGTCGGCGTTCGTCATGTCGTTTTTCCGGACAGGTGTCGAAGCGATGCACCTCGCGGTGAGTGCGGACGGCTACGACTGGGAGACGCTGAACGGCGGCGACCCGGTGTTGCGAGGGTCGGTCCGGACGGAGACGCTCCGGGACCCGTTTCTCTTCGCGGACCGGGACGGGACCTTCCACCTGCTCTCGACCGACGGCTGGGAGAGCCAGTACGTCGTCCACGCCACGTCGCCGGACCTGGTCGAGTGGTCCGACCAGGAGGCCCTGCCCGTGATGGCCGACGTCGACGGCGCGAAAAACGCGTGGGCTCCCGAGTGTTACTACGACCGCGAGAACGAGACCTACCGGTTGCTCTGGTCCTCGACGGTCGAGACCGACGCCGGAGAGAACGACAACAACCGGGTCTGGTCGGCGACGACCGACGACTTCGAGACGGTCGGACCTGCCGAACGGTTCGTCGACCCGGGCTACGAGGTGATAGACGCCACCATCGCCTTCCGGGACGGCACTTACCACATGGCGCTCAAAGACGAGCGCGGGGTCAACGAACTCGAGACTGACTACAAGGCTGTGCGGACGACGACCGTACCGGACGGCAGGGGACCGTTCGACGACCTCTCGGGGTTGGTCACGCCCTCGCCCGTCGAGGGGCCGACGCTCTTTCGCAACGAGGGCGAGTGGTGGCTGTTCTACGACTACTTCATGGAGGACCGCTACGGCGCCTCCCGAAGCGCGGACTTCGACACCTGGGAGACGTTCGACGACGAGGTGTCGTTCCCAGCCAGACCCCGCCACGCGTCCGTCCTGGAAGTCGACGCGGACGTCGTCGAGGGACTCCGGGACGCCTGGGGGTGAAGTGTCGCCGTCCGCGAGGCCCCGTCGAGGCCGACAACCACGGCAACCCCGTCCCGGACGTCTCCTGGGACGGCGGCGACCACGCTGTCGCCTCCCTGGAGCACGTCCAGTCGGTCCAGCGCCGGATCCCCTCGTCGATGAACACGCAGATCACCGGCCAGACGGACGTCCACCACCCGGGCGCCGCCCGTCACCCCGCCGGGACGACACGGATGGGGTCGGACCCGGCCGAGAGCGTCGTCGACGCGCGACTGCGGACGCACGACCTGGCGAACCTCACGGTCGCCTCCAACAGCGTCTTCCCGACGAGCGGCGCGATGAACCCGCCCCTCACTATCGCCATGCTCGCGCTCAAAGCCGTCTACCACCTCCACGACGACCTCTGAGCGGCAGGCGTCGGCCCGCCCCTCCCGAGTCCGGACGGGAACATAAAAATACAGGTGGCACATAAGAGCGGACAATCAATGGTGAATAGACGAGACATTTTGAAAACATGTGTTGTAGCGGCCAGCGTGACTGGATGTTCGACACCGACTGCTAGAAACTCGAAGAGTAGCGATGCTGGTAACTGGACCAAGTTCAGGTATGATCGGAGAAATACCGGCCATAATCCTCACGCGGATGGCCCATCGCAGGATCCCCAGCTAAACTGGTCCTACAAGACAGGCAACGATGTCTGGGGAAGTCCAGTGGTCGCCGATGGAACCGTTTACGTGGGGAGCTATGACCACCATCTGTATGCCATATCTACCGAGACAGGTGAGAAAAAATGGGAATTTCAGGCAGCCGATCGGATAGATGGGACCCCGGCTGTCGTTGACGATACAGTTTATTTTGGGTCGTTTGACAAGTCTATCTACGCACTCGATGCCAGTACAGGTGAGAAACGCTGGGAACACCCAACTGATGGTCTCATTCGGAGTTCTCCGACGGTCGTTGACGGTACTCTGTACATTGGCACCCATTGTTACTACGCCGAGTGTAATGCGTATAGTCGGGAATCGCTCTCAACAGTGGGATATGTGTACGCCTTAGATACCAAAACCGGTAGTAGGGTGTGGAGATACGAAACCAAAGACGAAATTTTGAGCTCACCGGCAGCTATCTCAGGAAATGTGTATATAGGCTCCTCTGATGGGAAAATTTACGCAATAGATCATCTCACAGGGGACCTGAATTGGAGCTTTCAAACTGGCGGGAGTGTGTATGGCACCCCCGCAGTAGTCGGGGAGACTCTGTATACAACCAGCAATAATGGTCGGGTGTATGCACTAAATCCGGACACAGGAGACCGTATGTGGACATTCCTCACGAACGCTAGTATATTAACGAGTTCGCCGGCGGTTCACGACGGCGTCGTATATGTGGGCGGAGGTGGGTTTTCAAATGATAATTTCGATGGAGGAAATAGTCGGATATTTGCGATATCTACGGATCGAGGAGACGAAATTTGGTCGAGAGACGTACCTGGTGAAGTGATCGGATCGAGCCCAGCAATTGCAGATAATACCATCTACTTCGCCTCGAATAATTTCACTGACGACAGTAGTGCAGATCCCGGGATTTTCTCTTACACAGATTCGGGAACGGAATCTTGGGCATATACCGTCGACGATAGCGAATATTTCACCGATGGAGCGGGATTCGGGAGCAGTCCAGTTGTAGTAAACGACACACTGTATGCTGGCAGTGCAGACAGTCGAATATACTCGTTCACATAATTCGTGCTGCAAGCAGTGGTGCAGAACTGTTCTCGTAGCGTGACCGTCGGACGGGCGATATCGGTTACTCGGAGGAGACTGGCACGTGCGAACTGTGACGCGGAAGCACCGACGAGCGGCGCGATAAACCCGATTCTCACCATCGCCACGCTCGCGCTCAAAGCCGCCGACCACATCCACGACGACCTCTAACCGCCCGTGTCCGTGGCGGTGGTACTCACCCCGGCCCTGGACGAGGTCGGTTTCGACAGACATCCCGGCGGCCACGTCGTCCTCCAGCCGGCGTCCCAGTTGGTCGAACGAGATTCCGAAACCACTACCTTGATTTCTCGTCTCCCGTACGGACCGGTATGGAGTACGTCAGACTCGGCTCCACCGGCCTGGAGGTATCACCGATCTGTTTCGGGACCTGGCGGTTCGGTCTGGAACACGAGGACAGCGGCGTCGTCGAGACGGGGCGCGAGGAGGCCCACGAACTGCTCGATGCCGTCGAGGAACGCGGCGGGAACTTCATCGACACCGCCAACGCCTACGGCGGGGGCAAAAGCGAAGAGTGGATCGGCGAGTGGCTCGCCGAGCGCGACCGCGAGGACTACGTGATCGCCTCGAAATGTTACTGGTCGACCGTGTCGCGCTTCCAAGACAACCTCTCGCGCAAGAACGTCCGCGCCGAAGTCGAGGGGTCGCTCGACCGCCTCGAGACGGACTACCTCGACGTCCTCTATCTCCACCGCTTCGACGACGAGACGCCCATCGAGCGCACTCTCCGGACGATAGACGACCTCGTCAGCGAGGGGAAGGTCCACCACGTCGGCATCTCGACGTGTGACGCCTGGAAACTCACCAAGGGCCTCTGGCAGGCCGACGTGCACAACTACGAGGCCTTCACCGTCACCCAGCCCGAGTACTCGGCGGTCTACCGGGACCCGATCGTCGACGAACTCGACCAGCCCCCCGAACACAAGGAACCCATCGAGGAGTACCTCGACGTCTGCGAGGACCAGGACCTGGCCGTCTGTCCGTACTCGCCGCTACACGGTGGCTTCCTGACCGGCAAGTACGAGCGCGTCGACGGCGAGATCCGGGCGCCCGACGGTTCCCGCGCCGAGATCGACGCGGGCTTCGAGAGCGACTACGTGGCCGACGCGGCCTGGAACGTCCTCGAAGAAGTCCGTGCGGTCGCCGAGGAAGTCGACGCGACCCCCGCGCAGGTCTCACTGCGCTGGCTCATGGACCACGACCGCTTTACCTGCGTCCCGATCGTCGGTGCCCGCACCGTCGACCAGTTAGACGAGAACTTCGGCGCCGTCGACGTCTCGCTCTCGGCCGACCAGTGGGAGCGCATCGACGCGGCAGTCGACGCCTGACGCGGCCGATACTGTCTCTCCGGCTCTCGCAATCGAACACGTACTTTTCGACGCCAAAAAACAGTACTTCGAACGGGTATCCGGTTGCGGTCGGCCCCGGAAGAGCGTCCGGGCCCTTCGAATCCCGGAGGTGTGTCAGGGTCCTTCGAATCTCGGACGAGTGTCCAAACTCTTCGAGTCCTTATTCCAGCGAGAGGCCGAGGACGGTCGACGGCGGGAGTTCGGCCGTGAGCGTGCCGTCGCTCCCGACGCCGACGTCGAAGCTCTCGGGTTCGAACGACGCGGCGTTGTCGGCGTCGACGACCGCGTCGGGTTCCTGTCCCTCGAACAGGAGCTGGGCGTCGACGGCGTCCGGATCCGCACCCTCGACGTCGATCTCGACCTCGTGGGCGCCGCGAACGTCGAGGTTCGTGAGCGTGACGTAGGTCCCGTCCTCGCCGACCGAGGCCGAAGCGCCGACCAGCGGCAGGTCCTCGTCGGTGCGCTCGGCGTCGCGCACGGGAGCGTCGACGGACGTCTGGACGGCGTCGTTGCCCTGGTGGGGGCTGTAGAGGTCGAAGACGTGGTAGGTCGGGCGCGCCCAGGCGTCGTCGCCCTCGGTCTCGACGAGACACTGCAGGACGTTCACAGTTTGGGCGATGTTACCCATCGTCATCACGTCGGCGTGGTGATTGAAGATGTCCAGCACGGCAGCGGCCGAGAGCGCGTCGATGACGGTGCCGGGCTGTTCGAGCCCGGTCTCGGAGACGGCCTCGGTGTGCCAGGCACCCCACTCGTCGATGATGACGCCGATATCTCGCGTCGTCGCCGTGGCGTTGATCGCGGCGGCGATGCGCTGGATGTGTTCGTCCATCTCCAGGGCCTCGACGAGGAACTGGTCGTACTTGTCCTCGTCGTCGGTCTCGACGACGGACATCGTCCGGCCGTAGTAGTGATGCAGCGTCAGGTGGTCGAGCGGGAACTCGGCGCCCCAGGCGGACTCGCTGACCTCTTCCATGAAGCGGCGGTTCCACTCGTGGTCCTCGAAGCCACACGCAATGAGGTCGAACTCCTGGTCGGCCATCAGGTGGTCCATCGTCCCGACGTAGGTGGCAAAGCGGCGGTACTCCCGGGCGTACTGCTCGGGGGACATCTGACCGCCACAGCCCCAGTTCTCGTTGCCGATGCCCCAGTAGGGCACGTCGAACGGTTCCTCGCGGCCGTTGTCGCGGCGGCGGTCGGCGAGTTCGGTGTCGCCGCCGTAGGTGCAGTACTCGACCCAGTCGGCGGCCTCCTGGGGGTCGCCCGACCCGACGTTCAGAGCGAGATAGGGGTCCGCGTCGATGCGCTCACAGAGTTCGAGGAACTCGTGGGTGCCGAAGGTGTTGGGCTCTTCCGGGACGTCCTCGCGGCCCTGGGCCCAGAAGAGGTTCCGACGGCGCGGGCGGTCGTCGCCGACGCCGTCCTCCCAGTGGTAGTCGTCGGCGAAACAGCCGCCCGGCCAGCGGAGCACGGGCATCTCGATGTCGGCCAGCAGGGAGACGACGTCGTCGCGAAACCCCTCGCCGTCGGCGGTCTCGTCGTGGTACATCCCGTCGTAGATACAGCGCCCCAGATGTTCGGAGAAGTGCCCGTGGAGTGCGGGTTCGACCTCGTCGATACGTGCCTCTGCGTGGACGGTCACTCGCGTGTCTGCCATACACCACATACTCGTCGGAGGGGGTACAAAAAACCAGATGTAACGGGCGTCGACTGCCGCTGTCTCCCCGGAACCGTCGCCGCCGCGACTGGTGCTGGTACTCCGGAACCGTCGGCGCTATCTGTGGAAAACAGGCCGCCCTACAGCTGTTCGACGGTGTTTTCGAGCGTGCCGATGTTCTCGATCTCGATGGCGATCTCGTCGCCCTCGTGGAGGGTGACGCTGTCGGGCGGGATGATCGACGTGCCCGTCAGCAGGACCGAGAGTTCGGGTACCTCGTTGTAGCGGGTGTAGAAGTCGACGAGTTCCTCGCAGGTCCGGACCATCTGGTTCGTCGAGGTGCCCTCCTCGAAGACGGTCTCGCCGTCGCGTTCGATGGTCATGTGCATCTCGACGTCGAGGGGATCTTCGATGCTTTCGGGCGAGGAGATACACGGACCGATGGCACAGCTCTTGGCGTAGGTCTTGCTCTGTGGCAGGTAGAGCAGGTTCTCGCGTTCGATGTCGCGACTGCAGACGTCGTTACCGACGGTGAACCCGACGATGTCGTCTTCGTAGAGGACGATCGCCATCTCGGGTTCGGGGACGTCCCACTCGGAGTCACCCCGGATACCGACCTGCTCGCCCGGTCCGACCGTCCGACTCGGTGTCGCCTTGAAGTACACCTCGGGGCGTTCACCCTCGTAGGCATTGAGATACGCTTCGGCGAGCCCACCTTCCTCCTGGCGAGCCTCCTGACTGATCGCGTAGGTGACCCCCGCGCCCCAGACTTCGTCCGGGTCCAGCGGCCGCCGCAGGTCGCCCGCCACCGACTCCAGGTCGACGGCCGGCGCCTCCTCTATCAGGTTGTCCGCGACGTCGTCGACAGTTCCCCCTGTCAGCGACGCCGCCGACGCGAGGTCCAGAAACGACGACGGCGCTGGTTCTGTCTCCGTGAGGTCGTAGGCGGTCGACCCCTGGGCTGCCAGGAGCGACGTGCCCCCGTTCCGCTCGGCTCGGTAGTATCGCATGGGAGCATCTGGTCCGTCGCGTGATAAATAGTTTTTGCTCGGCTGTCAGCGGGAAAACCAGTCGACCCGGCAGGCGAGCAGGCGTGCTGTCCGGCCTTTTCGGACGGCTGATGACAGAGGCGGATCCGGGTTCGGACGGCTGATGACAGTAGCGGATCCGGGCCGTCCGCCGGTCTCGTGGGAACGGGGAGCAAAGGGAACCGGAGAGGAGAGACGGAGGGTGGTGGGTGGCGGGTGTTCGCAGTGTCGCCGGTCAACTGTGTTGGAGGTTGACCTCGACGATATTGGCGGTGCGCAGCACTTCGACAGGGATGGTCTCTTCGAAGCGCTCGTCGCTCATCCGCCGTCGCGGGGCGGAGACGCTCAACGCCCCGACGACCCCCTCGTCGGTCGTGATCGGAGCAGCGACACAGCGGATCCCGGGCAATCGCTCCTCGTTATCGGTCGCGTAGCCCCGTTCGCGGATACGGTCAAGTTCCCCAGTAGTTCGTCGCGGTCGGTGATCGTGTTCTCGGTCACCGCCGGGAGTCCGTGCCGGTCGAAGATAGCGGCGCGCTCGTCGGCCGGCAACTCCGCGAGGATGGCTTTGCCCATCGCAGTCGTGTGGAGGGACACCTCCATCCCCTCGTAGGTGTCTAGCTGGACCGACTTCGAGCCCTTGACCTTGTAGAGAAAGACACCCTTGCCGTGTTCCTCGACCATGAGATTCGCGTGCTCGCCGGTCTCCTGTGCGAGTTCGCGCAGTTGGGTCTCGGCGACCCGGAAGAGCTGGTACTGGGATCGGACCTGCCCACCGATCGTGAGAAATCGGAGACTCGGACGGTACTGTCCGCCCTCCCTGACGAGATACCCCATCCGGGTGAGCGTCGCGAGGTGGTCGTGGACCGTGCTCTCGGGCATGTCGAACGCGTCGACGACTTCCGGCAGCGTCGCCCCGCCACGGTCGTGGATCGTCTCGAGAACGTCGAAACTGAGAGCCGTGGACCGGATCGGGAGGTCGTCGTCGACGTGCATGTCCGGATCGAAGGGGTCTATAGTAATTAATCATCCGACGGTGTCCGGTAATATCGGATTCGTGCACACGCTCCACGTTTCAGTGGGTTTAATTAGTCGGTGAAGCGGATCGGTTCGTATGTCGGACGTAACAATCACCGACGTAGAGACGTACCTCGTTGCCAACCCCTGGAAACCCTGGGTGTTCGTGCGACTGGAGACGGACGCCGGCGTGACCGGGCTCGCGGAAGCGACGACTCACGACAAGCCCCGGACGGTGGCAGCCGCGATCGAGGAGATGTCAGACTTCTTTATCGGGCGAGATCCCTTCGACACGGAGTCGATCTGGCTGGAGATGTACCGCAACGAGTGGTTCTCGAAGAACGTCATCAACACGACCGTCTGTTCGGCCGTGGACATGGCCTGCTGGGACATCAAGGGCAAAGTGCTGGACCAGCCCGTCTACGACCTGCTCGGCGGCCCAGTCCACGGGACAGAACTGCGCGCGTACGCGAACGGCTGGTACACCGAGGCCGACGGCGAGCCCGAAGGCTTCGCCGAGGCCGCAGAGCGCGTCGTCGAGGACGGTTACGACGCGATGAAGTTCGACCCGTTCGGAACCGCCTGGCAGTCGATGACAACCGCGGAGAAAAACCACGCTGTCGACATCGTCCGTGCCGTTCGCGAGGCAGTCGGTCCGGACGTGGATCTCCTCATCGAGTGTCACGGCCGGTTCTCGGCGGCCCAGGCCGTCGACATCGCGAAGAAACTCGACCAGTTCGACCCGGCGTGGTACGAGGAACCGTGCCCGCCGGACTCGATCAACAGCCTCGCCGAGGTCGCCCGGAAGTCGCCCATCCCGGTCGTGACCGGTGAACGCCACATGACCAAACACGACTTCTACGAACTGGTCACGCGCACCGACATCGACGTCTTCCAGCCCGACCTGATGAACACGGGCGGGATCACCGAGGGCAAGAAGATCGCCGGCCTCGCCGAGGCCGACCACGTCGACATCGCGCCCCACAACCCTCAGGGACCGGTCGCCGGCGCCATCTACTCGCACTTCTGTACCTCCATCCCCAACTTCCGCATCCAGGAGATGTTCCAGACCTACGACGAGGACTGGGTCGACGACCTGCTCGTGGATCCGCTCGTCGTCGAGGACGGGTACATCCAGATGCCCGAGGGCCCCGGCTTCGGTATCGAACTCGACATGGACGTCGTCGAGGCCCACGAGTACACCGAGGACAGTGTCCACACTATCGACCTCTGGGAAGAGGACTGGGAGAAGCGCGCCGACGAACTGCGCTAACGACGACCGATCCTACCGCGCGTCTGAGACGGTCGGTCGTCCCTGTGTTCCGGTCCCTCGATTGACTGTCGATCGAACGCCGAAGGCGACCCGTAACCGACCGAATGAGGGTTTTTTTCTCGGCTCGATACTCACCGGCGAGTTCCGACTCCCGAACCGACCGATTCTCGACCCGGCTACCTCAGCCCACCGTCGACGCTGCTCACTATCAGCGACCCTCGACGCCGGACACCACCAGCTACTGTCGGCACCAGTTCCCACCGACCATCGTGAGCGCGAAACACGTCCGAACATTCACCCCTGTCCGACAATTCCGGACAGGCCCGACTGTCGGTCAGATAGTGTGTTTACCGATAGCACCCGAAAAAACGTGATCGACCCTGTCTCCGTCGCCCCACAGAGCAAGGCATCGAACTCGTCGGCCCACACGCCATCCGATAATACCGTAGCGCCGGTCGACAGCGTATCGATTACAGCACTATTAATGTAATTTGAATGCCGTGGCGAGCGGACCCGAGGGAGTAAGCCGAGGATAGTGCGAGGGTGGGCAGCCGATCGGCGGTAGTACGAGGGGGCCGACTGTGGCATCGATATCGCGTCCGACGCGGATAGATTACAGCCTTATTCTTGTAATAGAGTAGTACGAACCGTGCGAAACAGTTGCAGGGCAGAGTCGGGACGGTTGTCGGAAGCGGACGCGACTCGGGTCGACGCGAACCGACCCGGGCCGACACGAATCGACGCGACGAGAGGGGGTTGGACAGGGTCGTCAGCGGGTGGCGCGAGTCCGTCGACTCCGAGACAGTATTTTTATATCCCGGAAAGGGCCAAAGGGAGGTATGGGCGCATCTGAATCGGTCGTCGACACGGTCGAGATAGCCGTCGAGAACATCGGGGGGATAGACGAGACGAACGTCACCTTCTCCAGCGGTGTGACCGTGTTGACCGGCCGAAACGCGACGAATCGGACGTCACTACTCCAGGCAGTCATGGCGGGACTGGGGAGCGACGACGTCTCGCTGAAAGGCGACGCCGACGAGGGATACGTCGAGCTCACCGTCGGCGAGGAGACCTACACCCGGACGCTGCGGCGGCGAAACGGCGAGATCCACACGAGCGGCGACCCGTATCTGGACGACTCGACGCTCGCGGATCTGTTCGTCTTCCTGCTTGAGTCCAACGAGTCCCGGCGCGCGGTCGAGCTGGGCGGGGACCTCCGGGAGATCATCATGCGGCCGGTCGACACCGCGGCGATCGAAAGCGAGATCACCGACCTGCAGGAGGAACGCGACGAGGTCGAACACCGACTGGACGAACTGCAGTCCCTCCAGCGACAACTGCCGGATCTGGAGCGCCGGCACGCCGAACTCCAGGACGAGATCGACGAGACCGAAGACGAACTCGCCGAGGTCAGAGAGGAGATCGCCGAGACCGACCAGGAGGTCGGGACACCCCGGGAACAGGAAGCCGAACTCGAATCGGCCCTAGAGGAGTTCCGCGAGGCACGGTCGGACCTCGAAGATACTCGCTACAACATCGAGTCGGAGCGCGAGAGTATCGCGGCGCTCGACGAGGAGATCGACAACCTGGAGGGCGAACTCGAGGGATTACCCGAGGCGCCGATGTCGGAAGTCGGCGACGTCGAGGGCCGTATCGAGGAACTGCGCGAGCGGCGCGAGTCACTGGACGCGACGGTGACCGACCTCCAGAAGGTCATCCAGTTCAACGAGGAGATGCTCGACGGAACGAGCTCGGAGATCGTCGCGGCGCTGCGCGACGAGGACGACGGCGCAGTCACCGACAGACTCGTCGACGACCAGGTCGTCTGCTGGACCTGCGGGAGCGAGGTCGACAGCGCCTCTGTCGAGTCGACGCTCGACCGGATGCGCGAGTTGCGCCAGGAGAAACTCGCCGAGCGCCGCGACGTCCAGTCGGACATCGACGACTGCAAGACCGAGAAGGCGACCTACGAGGAACAGCGCCGCCAGCGTTCCCAGCTCGAACGTCGCCTGAACTCGGCCACCGAGGAGCAGGAGCGTCGTGAGGAGCGCCTCGAAGAGCTCGAGGCCGAACGCGAGCGACTCGATGACAGGATCGCCGACCTCGAAGACGAGGTCGAACGCCTCCAGGACGAGACACAGAGCGAACTGCTCGACTTACACACCGAGGCCAACGAACTCGAGTTCGAACTCGAACAGCTCCGGAGCGAACTCGAGGACGTCGAGAACGAGCGCGACCGCATCGAGTCCGAGGTCGACGGTCGTGCGGATCTGCAGTCGCGCCGGGACGCGATCACCGACGAGATCGCCGACCTGCGCACCCGCATCGACCGTATCGAGGGCGAGGCGGTCGACCAGTTCAACGACCACATGGAGTCGGTCCTGTCGATCCTCGATTACGACAATCTGGAACGGATCTGGATCGAACGCAAACAGCAGACCGTCGGCGCCGGTCGCGGGGCGACCGAGGAGACGATCTTCGACCTCCACGTCATCCGGAGCACCGCCGACGGGACGACCTACGAGGACTCCGTCGACCACCTCTCCGAAAGTGAGCGCGAGGTGACCGGCCTCGTCTTTGCGCTGGCAGGGTATCTGACTCACGACATCCACGAGGTCTGTCCGTTCCTGCTGCTGGACTCCATCGAGGCTATCGACTCCAACCGGATCGCCCGCCTCGTCGACTACATGGCCGATTTCCCCGAGTACGTCGTCGTCGCACTGCTACCCGAGGACGCGCAGGCGCTCGACGACGACTATCAGCGCGTCACCGAGATCTGACCGCGCTTTCTCCGGTCGGAGTTCGTTTTGCTTCCAGTGCGCTCCCCTGACCCGAGAGAGCCCCCGCTCCGATCCGACGGGACCTCCACCCGGCCCAACACCGAACGTAGATATTTACTCAGAACCGAATAAATATATTTATCAGTATATGTCTCTCTTCCCCTCAGTTTACTGTTCTGTAAATCCGGAGTTGTTTCTGTATTTCTTATATGTCTCGGCGAACCGGCGGAGACGAGAATTTTCGACTATACGATCAAGATCGTCGATATTACTTGATCTACCCCACATACGGGGGCGAAAAAGAGCGTAATAAGATCTATCACGTGCGTTTCTGTCGGCCGTGGCTGACTCGAATAGTGAGCCTGACCGTGGAAAGAGTGGCAAGTAAACGTTCCTAACAGGTACAAATAATATCTAGCGAACAGAGAGATGTCGAGAAAGATCCCAGACGGTTGCTGGATCGGTTTACCGGGGGGACGTGCCGACCCCGTCTCCGTCACAATCCGAAGATAATCTACGATAGACCGTATCAGGCGTCGCGCAGTCGGTGGCGGAGTCGGCCAGTCCACCGGCGCAGTCCCAGGCCGGCCCAGCGGAGTTCGAAGCCGGCCCAGGTGAGGGCACCGACGAGCGCGAGGCCGCCGAAGACGACGTCGTGGAACCGCAGCCACGAGGGGCCGGCAAAGAGGATGCCGTTGACCGGGAGACTCGGGACCAGTTCCTTGAGCGTCACCCAGACGAGGTCGACCGGTCCGTCGTCTGGCGGGAGGACGACCCGTGTGGCGTCACCGCCCGTAGCCCACGCGATAAGCGAGAGAGAACCACCGCTCCCGGCGGTCGCGTTCGCCTCGCGGATAGCGGCCATGCTCTGGCCGCCCGTGCTCTCCCCGCCGGTACCCAGGCGCTCGGCTTCGTAGGGCATCCCGACCGTGACGCTCCAGACGACGGTCCCGTTCGGGGCGACTTCGGCGACGCGGTCGCCGTGCGTGTCGGTCACGAGCGTGTTGGTGCTCGGGAGACGGTCGGCGTCCCGGGGCCACTGGACGCGACTGTCGCGCCACCCCCAGGTCCGGCGCCACTCGCCGTCGGGGCCGGTCGTCGGGTCGCCCGTCTCGGGGTCGACACGCTGGTACTCCAGGACGCGACTGTTCTCCGAGTCGGCGACCACGACCGCGGGGCCGCCCTCACTGGGCGGGATGTAGTCCGGATTGTGCTGCTCGTAGAGGATGCTGTAGTCGTCTTCGGCCCCGAGCGTCCAGTTTTCCTCGACGCCCTCGCCGGGCTCGATGAAGACGACACGGTCCATGTTGCGGGGACTGGCCATGACCCGACCGTCGGCGAGCACCTCCACGTCGTTGAGGTGCGTCCAGTCGCCCGGTTGCCCGCCCTCGCTCCGGTCGAACGTACGGTTCGCGTGCCACTCCCAGGTAGTCTCGTTCGTCCGCGTGTCCACGATACGGACGCTATCGCGGACGATGTCTGCGATCGCGAGGTGTGTCTCGTTGACGCGGTCGACGTCGTGCCAGCGCCCGGAGACGATCTGGGGCGTGACCTCGCCGTAGACTTCCCTGTCGACGCCGGTCGTGAGGTTCGCCCGACGAACGACGTTGTACGTACATCGGTCGGTGCGCACGGTGGCACAGTCCGCGCCGTCGAGATGGCGCGAGGCGACGTACTCGACGGTGCTCTGGGTGCCGGGTACGGGGTCGACGTCGAAGTAGACGCGGTAGCCGTCGTCGTAGTAGAGGACCTCGCCAGCCTCGGAGAAGGCGACGAGTTCGGCCTGTTCGTCCGAGACGTAAAACCCCTGTGTCGCGACGACAGTGACGTTCCCGACGTCGTCGGGGTCCAGTCGCGTCCGGTTGGCGCGGGCCTGGAGGGACGGTGACGCGCTCCCGGAGGTCGCCGTCGCGGTGGGACCGTCGCCGGTCGTCGAGGGCGCACTCTCGGGCCCGGATATGGGACCAGAGCCGGCCCCCGGAGCGGCGGTCGACACGGGGTCACCACCGGAGTCGGCGCCCGCGATGGGTTGGCGCTCGGCGATGTTGGGCTGGGCCGTCGCGTAACTCGTCGCCACGGCACCCGCAGACAGGAGTACTACGACCGCAAGGAGAGCACGGAGAGACCGTTTCGAGGGGGCCATCGTCTCCCCAATGTGAAAGGGACGATTAAGAGTCTTTAGGTGTTACGCGACAACGCTCCGTATCACTCTTCGCGCGCGCCGGCCGCCGCGAGTTGGTCCGGTTCGAGTCGGTTCGCGACGAGTTCCATCAGCGTCCGGAGGTTCGCGGTGTCGTCGCGGTTGTAGGAGACGAGCGTCTCGAGCGCGTCCTCGTCGCCGCGCTGGTACTCCCGCCAGAGCCGCACGGCGTCTTCACCGGAGAGATCGGGGCGGTCGCGGTCGATCCCGACTTCGCGCTCGATGGTCTTCAGTCCGCCCGTCAGGTCGAGGCGCCGGCAGGGGTACATGAGGTCGACGTGTGGCGCCTCGACGGAGACGTCGAAGGCTGATTCGAGAAAGGGGACGTCGAAGCGCTTGCCGTTGAACGTCACGAGCAGTTTCGCGTCGTCGAGTTCGCGCTGGAGGCGCTCGGCGGTGAGGTCGCGGTCGGCGACGAACGTGGTCGTCTCGCTCGCGCGGTGACAGCTCACCACGGTCACGTCGTGGCGGCGCTGGTCCAGTCCCGTCGTTTCGATGTCGAGAAAGCAGGTGTCGGCCCGGAAGTTGTCGTAACACCGCCAGTGACAGCCCGAGGGAAGCGTCTCGCGGAAATATTGGGCGTCGCCGTCAGCCAGGCGCTCACGTGCGGTGTCGACGAACCGGTGGATACGGTCGGCTTTCCGCTCGCCGACGACCCGTCCGTCGAACTCGTCCCAGGTCGTGACCCCGGCCTCCCAGAGGCGCCGCTCGGTCGTCTCGCCGACCCCCTCGACCGGGATGAAGCTGTTCTCGATTCGCACGAAAGCTACTGGGGTGGGCGTCCTCAAGACTCTTGCTGTCGGTCGCGGTCGCCTCGCGCCGGCGGACCGAGTCGACAGGTGGATCCCTCGGTCGACCGGGGACTGGACTTATACTGCAGTCGTCCGTACGACCGGTGATGGAACAGCGTCGGTCGAGAGCGAGCGTGGGCGCGGTACTGGTAGCGGTGCTGGTCGTGCTCGCGGGCTGTAACGGGTTCGTCCCGGGTGGGTCCGACTCGGAGTCGACGCCGCGGGAGACCCTGACCGCAGTGGCGCTCGGGACGCCGGCCGAGACGCCGACTGCGACGCCACAGCCCGCGACGTTCGACTGGTTCGTCGACAACGGAAGCGTCGACATGGACGCGTTGCTGGTGAGACACACCCGGACGCTGGGCAACCGGTCGTTCGTGCTGGTCTGGTCACGGCGGGCGTCCGGCGGGAGCGGCACCGTCGGCGAGAACTTCCGGAACCGCATCGCCGTCCAGAACGACTCCACGTACAGTCGGCGCGAGACGGGGACGTTCACCGGCGGAATCGACGAGACGTACATCGACCCCAGCGGCGTCTACCGGCGGG
>Ga0207718_100318_pt1 | contig 49818 bp, 46 predicted proteins | sample A23M2SouthBayCA_FD_187749 | JGI IMG/M metagenome (GOLD analysis project Ga0207718, IMG submission 187749) | Aerobic enrichment media microbial communities from Eden Landing Ponds, California, USA - A23 M2 (SPAdes) | ecosystem: Environmental > Aquatic > Marine > Unclassified | place: Emeryville...
GTGCGTTACAGTGCGGGCAGTACGTGTTGAACCGGCGTGGCATCTCCATAGATATCGACCTTGCGGAGTCCTTTGCCACCGCCGCTTAAAACCCGTACGGTTCGACGCGACCGCTCGATGGCACCCCCTGTCGCCGCCGACACTGCCACTCGCGTCGCCGGCACTGCCGCTCGTCTCACCGCCGCCGACACTACCATCGTTGTGGCCGGGCCGGTCCCGTAGGCCTTCGAAGTCACTAAGTACGCCTCTCACGAACGCGGAGACATGAAGAAGCTCATCGTACACGGCGACGCCGGGTTCCGGAAGAACGCCAGGATCTCCGTCGACGGCGAGGAACTGGTCGCCTTCGGCGTCGCGCGCCAGGGCGACTGGCACGGGCCCGACCGCCCCCAGCTCTGGTGTACTGTCGGGACCGAGGACGAACGCGAGACCTACGAACGCCGCGACTACATCCCGATGCACCTCGAGACCGAGTCGGTCGACGCCGAAGCTGTCGAAGTCATCGAGAACCCCTCGACCGCGGTCTGATCACTCGTTTTCTCGCAGTTCTTCGAGCGCCTTCTCCTGCTCGCTCCGGGCGATGCCGCCGCTCTCGGCGTGGCGCCCCTCGTACTGTCGCGACGGGATCGCGTTCCAGACGGTGTCGTCGTCGCGCTCCGCGGACGCGAGCCTGAACAGGAACGCCGCACCGAGAAGCGACACCGCCGCCGCGACGCCGAGCGTCGTCTGGGCCCCGGCGGACACGCCGAACACGTCGAACGCGAGCGTGACCCCGCCGACCACGAACGGGAACGTCAACAGCGCGGCACCGCCAGCCACGAACGCGTGCCCTACCCAGTCGGGCACGGGGAGGGTTCCGGAACGGGACATATCCGTGCATCGTTCCGTCGAATTGATAAGTTTTGTGCGAGGAGGTCCACCGATGACCCCGCTGTCAGACGAACTCGACGTAGGGCGGCTCTGACTCGTACGAGACGAGGCGACTCGCGCCGGGGGACCCGGTAGGGGATTTCTCGACGGAGAGCCACTCCAGGCCGTCGTCGTCGCGGTGAAACTCCACGGTCTGCTGGCTGGTGTCGACGAAGAAACCGACCAGCGAGTCCGACTGGATCCGCGGGTTGATCGTGTAGACGACGACGTCGTCGTCGCTGGTTTCGGCAGTCGCCGCCCGGTAGCGGACTTCCCTGGCCTGTTCGTCGGAGATGGTCTGCAGGAGCGGTTCCGTGTCGATCAGGGCAAACAGCGGGTCGTCGCCGGCGCGGTCGTAGGAGAGTTCCATGAGTCGTTCCCAGTCGCGGCCGGCGCTCTGGTCGTGAGTGAGGACGTTTGGGTGGGACCGGTCGTTCCCGCCGGCGAGTTCGAGGACGACCAGCCGGTCGTCGTCGAGCAGCGTCGCGACGTCCCAGTCGGTGTCGGCCCAGTGTCGGTCGAGGCGGTCGAGTGACACCGCTGCCGGGAGCGCGACCGTCAGTGTCATGCCCTCGTCGGCTGCGCGTGCCAGCATTCTCGCGTTGAGCGTGTAGTAATCGGTCGTCCCGTCGTGGGTCAGGAGGGTCGTGGCGCCGCGCACGAGCCCGCCGCCCAGGAGGTCGTCGAGGCTGTCGATCCCGGTCGAGAAGTGGTCGTGTTCGAGGAGGCCGGCGGCGTGGTTCTGTCGGCGGGGTTGTGCGACGACACCCTCGTCTGTCAGGAGAAGTCTGTGCCGGCGGTCATCGTGTTCGAGGCCGCGCATCTTCGTGACGCGTATAAAACGGTGGCGCTGGCCCCGGACACGCTCGTAGAAGATCTCACAGACCCCGTGGGTGGCGTACCTGATGAGGTCGGTCGCGGTGTCGTCGCCCGTCGAACCACCGCCCGCTGTCAGGACGGACGTCGCGTCGAACGACTCGCTGAACAGTCGGATCAGCGAGTAGCACGACCGCCAGAACGAGACGCGGTCCTCGGCCATCGGCCGGATGCCGGAGACACTGTCCAGCACCACCCTGTCCGTCGGGCCGAGTTCCGAGAGGTAGTGGACGACGTTCTCCCGGGTAAAGGGCAGGTCGAACCACTCGGTGACCGTGGTGTCCCCGCCGTCGACCGTCCGGACGACGATGTCCTTGCCCGACTCGATGCTCGCGCCCGGTTCGGCGTTGACGGTCACGACCGTCAACTCCGGAGCGTCGAGATCGAACGGGTAGGGCTCGAACGTGTCGCGCAACTCCGCGACCGACTGTTCGGTCGTCACGAGCAGACACTTCTCTCCGTCCTCGACACCCGCCTGGAGGAACTGCATACCCAGCGTCGTCTTCCCGGCACCCGGTGGGCCGGTGACCAGCAGACTCCTGTCCCGGGGGATTCCACCGCCCAGCAATGTGTCTAGACGGTCGCAACCGACGGAGACCACGTCCATGCCACCGTCAATGGACTCGTACCTGAAGATACTTCCCCCTGGTAATCAGTATTTCATAACTGACAAAAATATTGTCACTTGGGGGTGGCTCTCTGATCGCGACTAACCTGTCGTCGCCAGCGGGAGTGGGTCCGGAGAAGCGGACCGCTGGTGGTCTCGGGGGGAGTGTCCGTCTGCCACGGCATCACAGTCGACAGTAACGCTTTACTCGCCCCCGCAGAGACGGGGGAGTATGGATACGGCCGAGCGGCTCGACCTCGCGACGCGCAACACGGCGGAGGTCGTCGAGGAGTCGGAACTCAGGACGTTGTTCGAAGACGGATCCCCGTCGGCCTACATCGGCTACGCCCCGACCGGCGAGATGCACATCGGCCACTTCACGACGATGCGCAAACTCGCCGACTTCATCGGTGCCGGGATGGAGGTCACGGTCCTGATCGCGGACCTGCACGCTCACCTCGACGACAACAAGAGCCCCTTCGACCTGCTCGACGCCCGTTCGGCGTATTACCAGGAGACGATCGAGGCAATGATCGACGCTGCCGGCGCCGACGCAGACGCCATCGAGTTCGTCCGCGGCAGCGACTTCGAACTCGACGAGGAGTACACCCTCGAACTCCTGCGCATGGCTGCCGAGACGACCATCGCCCGTGCCCAGCGAGCGGGGAGCGAAGTCGTCCGCGAGTCCGACTCGCCCAAACTCGGCGGGTTGCTCTACCCGCTGATGCAGACGCTCGACGTCGACGCACTCGACGCGGACGTCGCCTACGGCGGGATCGACCAGCGCGGCATCTACATGCTCTCCCGGGAGATCCTCCCCGACCACGGCGGCCAGGCACCGGTCTGTCTCTTCGCGCCGCTCCTGTCGGGGCTGTCGGGCGGGAAGATGTCCGCGTCCGACGAGAGTTCGAAGGTCAACCTCACGGACGACCGCGAGACGGTCGTCGAGAAACTCCAGCAGGCGTACTGTCCGGCCGGCGAACGCGAGGACAACGGCGTCCTCGAGTACCTCGAGTACCTCGTCTTCCCGGTGCTCGACGAGCGCGGCGAGACGTTCCACATCGAGCGCCCCGAGGAGTACGGCGGCGACCTGACCTACGAGTCCTACGCCGACCTCGAAGCGGACTTCCTCGACGGGGAACTCCACCCCGCCGACCTCAAGCCCGCCGCCGGCGCCTACATCTCGGAGGTCATCGCCCCGGTCCGCGAGCGACTGGCCGACCAGCCCGAACTCCTCGCCGAGGCCTACCCCGAGACGTACGACTGAGCGGATGGGCGACGAACCGGCGTCCTCGAACACCGACTCCCGCGCGACCGTCAGGGCTACCTACGAACGCATCGGCGAGCACTTCGCGAAAACGCGTGCGAACCCGTGGCCGGAGGTCGAAGATTTCCTGGCGGGACGCTCGGGCGAGGTGGGACTCGACGTCGGCTGTGGCAACGGTCGACACACCGAACGACTGGCCGAGTGCTGTGACCGGACCGTCGGACTGGACGCCAGCCACGAACTCCTCGCGGTCGCGGCCGACCGCCGCGGGGACGACGGTGACGGAAGCCAGGACGGCGACCCCGCTTACGCGCTCGTCCAGGGAGACGCTGCGAGACTGCCGTTCGTCGCCGACTCGGTCGACCTGGGGGTCTACGTGGCGACGCTGCACCATCTCCCCACGCGAGAAGGGCGGATCGCCAGCCTCGACGAACTCGCGCGCGTCCTCGCCCCCGGCGGTCGGGCGCTCGTCAGTGCGTGGTCGACCACACACGACCGCTTCGACGCCGAGACGGGGCTCGATACGACCGTCGACTGGACGCTCCCCGGTGGCGAGGTCGTCGACCGGTTCTACCACATCTACGACCCCGAGGAGTTCCGCGCGGACCTCGACGAGAGCGCACTCGACCTCGTCTCTGTCGAAGTGTCGAGCGGGAACTGTTACGCCGTGGTCGGTGTCGAGAAGTAGCGGGGAGTCGCTCGGACTGCTCTCCTTGGAGGCCTCGCTCCGCTCGACCTCGCGCAGACACGTCTCTCACGTACGTTCGAGACGGTATGCGCGGTCCGGGATTTGAACCACGGTCGGACGTGCTCACTCCGCTGCGCGCGACCTCTCTGGTTCAAATCCCGGGTGCTCCTTCCTTCGACTTCTCGCTTCGCTCGAAGACTCAGTCAGTGCGCGGTCCGGGATTTGAACCCGGGTTGAGGGCTTGGAAGGCCCTAGTCATAGCCACTAGACCAACCACGCGCTACATCCGTGTTCACTCGTCGGGCAATAAGACGTTTTCTCTTCACTGCCCGTAACCCCGGTTCGACCTGTCCGGAGTCGAGACAGACCACACCCCAGACAGGTGTTAAGCCTTTATTACCATCCGGTGAGGCGTCGCTGTATGAACGAGAAGCGGCTGGTCGTCGCTCTCTGGGGACTCGTCGTCGCGGTGGTCGTCGGTCTCGTCGCGGTGCAGTTCATCGAGGCACTGACCATCTCGGTCTTTCTCTACTACTCGACCCGCCGGTACTACAAGTCCCTCCGACGGCTGCGGTTGACGGCCCGTCTCCGTGCCGCCGTCACGATGGCGTCGCTGGTCGTCCCACTCTTCTTGCTCATCAGTTACACGTTCGTCGTGCTCGTCATCGAGTTGCGCCAGCTGGTCAACCAGTCCTCGTTCACCGACCTCGCAGCGGAGAACCTCGGGTGGTTCGGCGGGGTCGACACCATCCCCGAGTTCACCGTTCAGGGTCTCTACACCGCCTACCAGAACGGCGAACTCGACCCGTTCGTCACCTTCCTCTCCGAGAACGCGCCCTTCCTCGCGAACCTGATTTCGGATTTCTTCCTCAACCTCTTCATCATCACCGTCGTCGTCTACTACCTGCTCGTCGACGGCAACCGCATCCGCGAGTGGCTCCTGCGCTTCGACGACGACGCCATCGTCCGTGAGTACCTCGAAGCCGTCGACCGCGAACTCGAATCCGTCCTCTTCGGGAACATGCTGAACGTGATCGTCACGTCCCTCATCGCGATCGCGGTCTACTCGGGATACAACGCGTACGTCCCCGCGGGCGCACAGGTGCCCTATCCGGCGCTTGCAGGGGCCCTGACCGGTGTGGCGAGTCTCATCCCGGTGGTCGGAATGAAGATTGTCTATATTCCCCTGACCGCGGCGGCCGGCGCGTCGGTCGCGATGGGCGGCCAGGAGTCGCTGCTCGTCTACGTCGTCGGCTTCCTCGTCCTCGTCGTCGTGGTCGTCGACACCATCCCGGACCTGATCCTCCGCCCGATCTTCAGCGGCGAGACGACCCACGTCGGGCTGTTGATGCTCGCGTACACGCTCGGGCCGGTCGTGCTGGGCTTTTACGGCTTTTTCTTCGCGCCGATCGTCCTCGTGATCGGTCTCACGTTCGGGAACACGGCGCTGCCACGCCTGCTGGGCATCGACCCCGAGGAAGAGGAAGGACTCCACCGCGACCAGATGCGCCTCGAGGACTTCTGAGGCGAACCGACCGGCGCTCGCGCCCTACCGGACCGTGCGGTCGGTCCGCCGTCGACTCCCGTAGGTATTTAAGCCCGAGCGTCTCCTGAGGGCACGTAACGATCGTTCACGTGGCTTTCACGCCCCGGGGCGGGGGATTGCCCGAAGACCGATGACGGGAACGCCACGCGACGCCCGTGACAGGATTCCGAAAGACACGCTGGACCGCGTCAGCGACCCGGCCGCCACTGGTCCGGTGACCGACCTGGATCAGGGCCCCGACGGAGCGGGTGACGCGGCGCGAGAACTGGTCGAAACGGACGGCGGTGGGCATCCCCCGTCCAGCGTTGCAGACTGATGGCTGCCATGGCGAGGACTCGCGGAGTGCTCGACGGATTACCAGTACAGCGGTACAACCGACTGTCTGAACGGCCCGACAAGTTCCCCCGCTGTCGTGTGGAGCCAGGGAAGCCCAATAACGTCGGGTTACCGGGCTGAGAGCAGTCGAGCCCGGGCTGGCCGAGCGGGTAAGACGGTGATATCGCGTCGGTACGCTCTCGTTCTCGCGTGGAAAGCGACGACGCTCGGTGCCTACCGGCCAGGCAGGCTCGCTAGGCTCGGCCACACTGTCGAAGTGCGAAGGATAACAAAGGGTACGTCTCCCTTTGAGGCGGGTGGATGAGAGACAGTACATTCACGAAACTGATAGTCGCGACAGTCGCACTGACAGTGGTCGGGAGCGCCGCCGTGGTCGGCGGTGCCTTGCCGTCCCACACCGAAGACGGGCCCTCCCAGGACACGTCGTATCTCCGGGTCGCACACGTCTCGCCCGACGCGCCCGCCGTGAACGTCTCCCTCGACAACGAGACGGTCCTCTCGGACGTGTCCTTCGGTGACGTCAGCGACTACCTGACCGTCACCGCGGGCGACGCCAACGTGTCTATCACCGTCGCGGGTTCGCCGGGCGCGGTCGTCTTCTCGGACAACGTGACGTTGGACGCACGGACGGCGACGACGCTGTACGCCTCCGGCGAAGTGAACGCGGACACGAACACCTCCTTCGAGCCGGTCGCCTTCGAGGACGACGCGTTCACTCCCGGCGAGAACGAGTCGGCGCTGAGCATCGTCCACATGTCGCCCGACGCTCCGGCCGTCGACGTCGTCGTCGTCGAGGCTCCGAGCGACGACGAGACGACGAACGAGACCGCCACGCCGACCGACGCCGAGGAGACTGCGACCGAAACTGAAAACGATACGTTCGGCGTGCCCAACGAGACGGAGACCGCCGGTGACGGCGAAATCGTCCTTGCGGACGACCTCGAGTTCCGGAACGCCACCGATTACGTGAACGTGCCGGCGGGCAACTACACGGTCGAGATCCGCGTGGCCACCGAGGACAACGACGGCGCGGCGGTCGCGACCGTCGACCTCTCCGTCGAAGGCGGCCAGGCGTACTCGGCGATCGCAGCAGGGTACGTGAACGTCGACGACGCACCCACGGGTGGCGAGGCCTTCACCGTCATCCCGGTCGAGGACGCGACCACGACCGTCACGCTCCCGGGCGAAGCGACGCCGACGCCGGCCCCCACCGGGACGATGACGCCCAACGAGACCGTGACGATGACCCCCAACGAGACGATGACCATGACGCCCAACGAAACCGGGACTCCCGAGGAGACGCCCACGGGGACTGACACCGTGACTCCGGAAGAGTCGCCGACCGAAACCGACACGCCGGAAGAAACACCTGGCGAAACGGACACGCCCGAAGAGTCGCCGACCGGAACCGAGACGCCCGCTGGTACCGACACCGTGACGCCGGAAGGGACGCCCGGCACCGCAACGCCGACCGAAACCCCCGTCTGATATCGACAGTTCAGACGACCGTCGGGAGTGACGTGGCGTCTGGGAACCAGGTCTAGAGTGAGAGAGGTCGTCGTCGCGGGTCGTCGATCTCACCGCACGAACGTGTGGGTCGAGCCAGTACTTTTCGACGACGCACCGTTCAGTAGGTTCCACGGGACAGCGTGAAAAGAGGACGAACGTGGATCTGTATCGCGTCCTACCGGAATTTTATCACACCGCCCGTCGAATTCGGTGTATGGACATGCGAAACGCGACGGCGACGGATAGTCCGGCTATCAGAGACGTAGCTCGCCGGTCGTTGCAGGCGTCGTACTCGCTGAGCCCCCAGGCGATCACGACGGCGGTCGAGAAGTGGTACGACGAGATGGACTTAGACGAACGACTGGACGAGGAGGGCCACCTCTACCTCGTCGCCGAGCAGGAGGGACAGGTCGTCGGTTTCTCCGAGAGTCGGCTCTCGGAGGACGGTGCGGCGTCGCTGCTGTGGCTCCACGTCGACCCCGCATACCGCGGCGAGGGCGTCGCCGACGCGTTGTTCTCGACGACCCGCGAACGCCTCGAAGACGCCGGCGCCGACCGTCTCTACGGGCGCGTCCTCCAGGATAACGCCGACGGGAACGCCTTCTACGACTCCCAGGGGTTCGAGCAAGTCAACCGCGGCGAGGTCGAGATCGGCAACCGCACCTACGTCGAGAACGTCTGGGCACCTGCCGAGACCACCGGCCTGGACCCGATGACCGTCGACGACCGGACGGTCTACGTCGCTCGCGACGAGTACGAGACCGGGTCGGTGGCGAACTTCCACGTCGTCTACACCGACGAGAGCCGCGAGGATCGGTACGGCTACTACTGCGGGAACTGCGACAAGCTCGCCAACGCGATGGACGCGATGGGCCGCGTCGAGTGTAACAACTGCGGGAACACGCGCAAACCCACTCGCTGGGACGCCGCCTACCTCTGAATTCTGCCGCTGTCTCTCGGGTCGCTCCCCTCAGAGGTGGGACTCGACCGCTCGGGTCGCTCTCCGCTGAGGTACGACTCGAACGCACGGCCGTCGGCGTCCCGGGAGACTGAAGGGTTGGCGGGCCGAGTCACACGACGATGGAGACGACCCATCGCGTCGTCGTCGGCGACTCGCGAGACCTGGCGCTGCCAGACGATTCCGTCGACCTCGTCGTGACCTCGCCGCCCTACCCCATGATCGAGATGTGGGACGACGTGTTCGGGTCGATGAGCGACGACGCGGCGGCGGCGCTTTCCGACGGCGACGGCGAGCGGGCGTTCGAGGCGATGCACGCCGTCCTCGACGACGTCTGGGCGGAGGTAAAACGGGTGCTGTGCCCGGGCGGGATCGCCTGCGTCAACGTCGGCGACGCCACCCGAACCCTCGACGACCGGTTCCGGGTGTACACGAACCACGCCCGCGTCCTCTCGGCGTTCGAAGCACTTGGGTTCGACCCGCTACCCGACATCCTCTGGCGCAAACCCGCCAACAGCGCCGCGAAGTTCATGGGCTCGGGGATGGTCCCGCCCAACGCCTACGTGACCCTCGAACACGAGTACATCCTCGTCTTCCGCAACGGCGAGCGCCGCGGGTTCGAACCCGGCGCAGACCGTCGCTACGAGGCCGCCTACTTCTGGGAGGAGCGCAACCGCTGGTTCTCCGACGTCTGGACCGACGTACGGGGAACGAGACAGGGCCTCGACGACGACGGCACACGCGAACGCTCGGCGGCGTTCCCGTTTGCCGTCCCGTACCGCCTCGTGAACATGTACTCGGTCTACGGGGACACGGTGCTGGACCCGTTCTGGGGGACCGGAACCACGTCGCTGGCGGCCATGGTCGGCGCCCGGAACTCGGTAGGCGTCGAGCGCGACGCCGACGTCGTCGCGGGGTTCGAAGAGCGTGTCACGGCGGTGTCGGCGCTCTCCGAGCGGGTCGGTCGTGAGCGACTCGCCGACCACGACACGTTCGTCCGGGAGGTCCGCGAGGCGGGCGACTCGCTCGGGTACGAGGCCGAACACTACGACGTACCGGTCCGGACGAAACAGGAACGCGGAATCTGCCTCTACGCCGTCGACGACCTCACGGAGACGGCCGAGGGGTATCGGGCCACGCATCGACCGGTCGAACGGGCCCCCGGAGAACGGGAGTAGGCGACCGGCCGGTCACTCGTTGCGGACGAACGTCACCGGACAGGGCGCTTCGAGCATGACTTCCTGGGCCGTCGACCCGAAGACCGCTTTGCCGGTCGGCGAGCGCTTGCGTCCGCCGACGACCACGAGGTCGGCGTCTACCTCCTCCGCGAGGTCGACGATCCCCCCGCCCACAGCGCCCGGGTCGGCCGTCCGACCGCGGACCTCGTAGTCGACGTCGGCGTCGTCGAGCAACGACGACAGGTCGCGGATCGCCACGGACCGCTCTGCGACCGTGTCCGGTGACACGGCATCGTCCGGTCCGAACTCCAGTCGCTCCTTGACGTCGTCGTAACTACTCCTGTCGAACACGTGCGCCAGCGTGATCGTCGCGCCCGTGGGTCCCGCGACGTCCCCTGCGAACCCGCCGATCTTCTCGATTCGTTCGTCTTCTTCGGAACTCACCGCTAACAGTATCGTTTCGATTGCCATGCGGGTCCAAACGACGCCCGCCGAGTTCAACGTTTGGTACGTCAATTCGCGGCAATGATCGGCTGAGAATGAGGTTATACCGCGAGCAGTGCCGCTCCGTCGACCCAACGGTTCCTGTCACTTCGACGAATTTTTATGCACTGTCGGTTGCAAGTACCGGCATGACCACCGTGCTCGTCTGCTACGGGACCGGAGAGGGACAGACGGGAACTGTCGCCGACCGCATCGCGGAGACCCTCGCCGACCGGGGCCACGACCCGACAGTCGTCGACGCGGCGGCGCCCCCGGTGGACCTGGCGGTCGCCGACTTCGACGCGGTCCTCGTGGGGTCGTCGATCCACGTGGGAAAACACCGGTCCGAGATCACGACCTTCGTCACCGAGCACCGGGACGCACTCGCCGAACTGCCGACGGGTTTCTTCCAGGTGTCGCTGTCCTCGGCCACCGACGACCCCGAGCGCCGGGCCGAAGCCGCTGGCTACGTGGACGCACTCGTCGAGGAGACCGGCTGGCAACCCGACCGCGTCGGCCTGTTCGGCGGCGCGCTCCGGTACTCGGAGTACGGCTTTCTCACCCGCTTGATGATGAAACGTATCGCGAAAGAGGCCACCGGCGACACCGACACCTCGCGAGACTACGAGTACACCGACTGGGCCGAGGTCGAGGCGTTCGCGAACGACTTCGCCGCGTTCGTCGAAGGCCGGCTCGGCGTCACGCCCCCCGAGTGAGCCAGCAACCGCGACGGCTCTCAACGAAGTGGTTCACTCACCGTGTATTCAGAGGAAACATAAAATAATTTATACTAGTCCCGAGCGGATTCGAACCGCTGTCAGCGGCTATCCTTCGGAATCTGACATTCCAGGTTCCGTCCAAAGGCCGCTATGATTGGCCACTACACCACGGGACTTCAGGTGTGAATTGGCAGTGGCTGTTTAATAGCGTTATCCTTCGGAGGGCCTCTCTTTGCGGTTGGTACCGGAGTCTCTCCACTTTTCACGGCCGCGTGGCACTGACGACAGAGGACGATCAGATTCTCTAATCGGTGTGCATCCTGCGGATCTTCGAAGTCGGCAAGTGGGGTGATGTGGTGGACATCCGGATTCTGTCCGATCTCGTCGGCCGACTTTCCACAGTTCTGACAGCGATAATCGTCACGCTCGAGTGCCTTTTCTCTGGCCTCCCACCACAGGCCTGCATACGTTCGAGAACCTGTGAGCCAGTTATGATGGTTTTTACCGCTTCGATTTTCGGACATCCACTCCGAGAGACACTCGCGTGAACAGAACCGTCCGATTCCGTATTTGCGTTCAGACGCGAGGACTGTCATTTCCGTTTCACAGTAGTCACACGTGCGCTCGATCCGGTCGATATCGTGTACCTCGGCGTAGTGGTCGCCGAGAAACTCGTCCGCCTCGGCGACGCATTCGGGACAGTACACCCCTTTCTTGTCAGACGGGTAGTACTCGAACCGCTCCCCGCAACGTTCACATGTGGTCTCTTCTTTTGCGTCTCTCCAGTTTCCGTTGTGCTTGCCAGCCTCGGGGTTACAGTCCTCACAGAAGGTCTTTCGTGCCTTCGGGTCGTAGAAATCGGTCTCACAACCCTTACAAGTCCGGTTCGGAAGCGGTCACCGTGGACCTGCGTGTGGTGCTGGCGCATCCCTTGCTCAGTCGGTAGTGATTTCCCGCACGTCGGGCAGTCCAGGTTGTGTAGCGACTCTGGAATGTCATTTCAATGTTAGCCGGCCGAAGTGAAAGCAAAAATCACTCGACGTGAGCCAGTCGGTCGAGCGCGTAGACGATCCGCAGCGGCGTCGCGGCGTCGCCCCGGTCGAAGACGAGGCCGTCGGTGTCCCGGACGTGGTCCAGGACGCCGTCGGAAGAGTGTTCGGGCGCGGCGGCGATACCGGCGTCGTGCTCGGCGACCCACTCCATCACCCGGAGATCGCTTTTCGAGTCGCCCATCACGAACGCGAACGGGTCGTCGACGTCGAGGACGTCAAGGGCCGCTTCGACGCCGACGACCTTGTTGAGTTCGAGGCTGCCGATCTCGGCGGCGTCGGCCTCGTAGTAGGCGACGTCGACCCGGTCGAAGACGTCGCGGACGGTCCCAGGGACGTCCGCGGGCGCACAGTCCGGCGTCGCGCCCTCTGATTCGAGAACGCCGCAGATCTCGGGGTCTGCGTCACCGTAGAACGCCCGCGCCCACTCCCCGCCCGACGCGCCGTGGGACGCGTCGGCGTCGACGCAGTCGGCGACGGCCGCGCCGAACAGGTCGAGTTCGTAGACGAGCGCCTCGTCGATGATCTCGCGGGCGGCGTCGCTGCCGGTCTCGAAGTTGGGTTTGAGTGTGACGTTGAACTCGTTGCCCTGGAGGTGACAGCCGTGGCGGATGGACTCGGGGGCGTCCGAGAGGATACGCGAGCGCACCTGGTCGAACACCGCGACGATGTCGTCGTCCAGGTCCTCGTAGAGCAGGCGCTTCGTGTCGGGGCCGTGGCCGGGCGTGAACACCCCCGACCCCGCTTCGTAGACGACGCTGACGTCGCCGGAGTGGACGAGTTCGTTGCCCAGTCCCTGGACGAGAAAGCCCTTGACGTTCTCCAGGGTCTGGCCCGTACAGATCACGATAGGGAGGCCGACCTCGTGGAGTTCGGTGAGCAGGCGGAGCGTCTCGCGGGGGATCTCGTTGTCGGTGCTCCCCGCCGAGCGTAGCGTCTCGTCGACGTCCAGGACGAGGACGTTCACGCCGCGGTCGTACTTCCCGAGGAGGTCCATCGCGGTGAACGCCTCGTCACGGGTGGCGTGGGCGGCGACGTCCGCGAACGTCTCACCCACGCCGGGGAACGCCTCCCGAACGCGGTCTCTCTGTTCGTCCAGGTCGTCGCTGGCATCCTGCCAGTACTCCAGTGCGACCCGGGAGTCGACTGGCGGGAACACGCCGACGAAGTCCTGGAGCGCGCGCAGTCGCTCCGTATCGAACTCCTCGTAGAGCGTGTAGAGCTGGTCGTATCGTTCCATGAGTGGTGGGCAGTCTGTGTGCCGTCGGTGATGTCGTCTGGGCGCTCCCCCGCGATCGGTGGATACGTCCTCAGTCGTCGGGAAAGCCCCATCGTCGAGAGACCGCAGACCTCGGGGGCGTCCGCAGTCGTCGAGAGGCCTCAGTCGTCTGCGGCTGCCGGGGCTTCCAGCAGCGCACAGACGTCGTCTTCGGCGTCGAAACAGTCCGGACACTGCGGTTGGCGGTCGATGATGGTGTCGAGGCGTTCGGCGACCGTCTCGTCGATGACACTCTCTAGCTGTTTGGCTTCGCCGCGAAACTCCTCGACTTCGAGGACTTCCAGCAGGAAGCGCTCGATGATACAGTAGTTCTGGAGGGCATCGCGAGCGCGGACGATACCGTCGTCGGACAGCGAGACACCCTTGTACTTCTCGTGTTCGGCCAGGCCCTTGTCTTCGAGTTTGCCGATCATCTCGTTGGCGCTGGCCGGACTGACGTCCAGCATGTCGGCGACGGCGCCCGTCGAAGCAGGGCCGTCCTCGCGGTCCTGGACCAGGTAGATGGCCTTCAGATACTGGTCTGCGGTGTTCACGCGAACCACCCCCCGGTGGTGAGCGAGAGTTCGTTGCGCGCGGAGCGTGCAACGGTGTTCACGCGAACCACCACCCCGTGTCGTCTGCGGTCGTTGCTGCGTTCATCCTCGGGTCTCCATGAGTTGTGTGACCTCCTCGGCGCCCTCGGCTTCCTCCTCGCGGATGGTTGCGAGCGTGTCGATCAGGTGCTCGCGGTCGACGCCGAAGTCGATATCCGACGCTTCGATCGCGTCGATGAGGTCGTCGTAGAACTTGTAGGCCGTCTCCTCGTTACACAGCTGGTCGTAGAGCACGCCGTCGAAGTCCTCGTCGGCCTCGTACTGGGCCTCGACGAGCGTTTCGATCTCCTCGAAGGGGACCGTCTCGGCATCGAGTTCGTCGACCAGCCCTTCGAGTCGATGGCGGTGGTCGGCCGACTCCGTGGCGGCGTCTTCCAGCATCGTCCGGACGTCGTCGTCGAGACCCTCGGTCTCACGGGCGTGTCTCGCCGCCCGTGCCTCGACGACCTCCTCCAGGACGATCCCGATCTGGAGGAGTCGGGCCAGCTGGTGGTCCGACCCGACCGGGACTGTGAGGGTCACCGGTCTCGCCTCCGGTACCCGGCGGTTTCTCCACGGTTCATGGGCGAGTATCCGGGAGGGGGGCAGGTAAGTCTGTTCCTCGGCCGCTCGGGTCAGGTCGGTCAGTTCCTCGGCCGCATGGGCCTCTCGTTCCCGACAGCCACCCAGGGCTCCAGCGAGCAACTGGTTTTTTATTCGACGTGAGAGAAGACCCGACGATGACAGACAGGGTGAGACGACGGGCGAGTGACGGGGAGTCCGCTTCCGACGTTCGGACGAGGGACGCGGAGTCCGACGTCGACCGTCAAGCGAGGACAGACGGGGGCATCAGGGTTCGACGGGAGCGGAGCACCGATCAAAAGTACTGTTCGAACTGCGGCGATCCGATCGCGCTGGACGCCGAAATCTGTCCGGCGTGTGGCGTCAGACAGCACCGTCAGCGCTCCAGTCCGGCGCCATATGGACGATGGAAGGCGGCTGGGATCGGTGGGTTTCTGGGCTTCGTCACGCTGTTGATCCCACTGGTCAACCTCTTCAGCCCGTTCGTGGGTGGGCTCGTGGCCGGATCCCTCCGGGGCAGCGACACCACAGAGAGCGCACTGACTGGCACACTCGCGAACGTCCTCGCCTCGATCCCGCTCGTGCTGTTCACTGGACTCTTCTTCTTGCTCGTGGCCCTCGGGGTCGTGTCCGACCCGGAGATGGGGACTGGTGAAGCGGCGCTGGGTCTGGCAGTCTGGTTCGGCATCTTCGCAGTCCCGTTCGTGCTGTTCTACGTAGTGGGCGCTGCCTGCGGCGCGCTCGGGGCTTCTCTGTCCGGCCGAGCAGAACCGGAGTGACCCTCAGTCGGGGCTGTGGTCAGGAGTTTCGACTCTCGTGTCTCCGGGAGGGCCTCTCCGCGGAATTCTCGCTGGCGCCGTCACGCGTCTCGTCGGTTCCCCTGAGCACGAGGAGGTACGCCGCCACGACCGCAACCCCGACCACGAGTCCGAGCACCGAGTCCACGAGGACGTGTAGTGCCGTGTCGTGGACGGGGACACCGTGCAACGGTACCCCGAGGGCCGGGCCGACTGCCAGGAGGGCGCCGACCGCGAGTTCGAACGGTCGCATAGTGGCCCCTCCGCCCGAGTTGCTATTTAAACAGGGGGCGTGTTACGAGGTTCTGAGAATCGTTCACACGGGAACAGGTGACCGGTCGGAAACGTCGACCTGTACAGTCGTGTAACGTGGCATCTGTGCGGACCAGTCGTGCAACGAGGCAGCTGTCCAGGCCAGTCGTACTACGTGGCGTTCCGCCAGCCAGTCGGTGGTGTCACCGTCGGTACGAGCTGACGCCACGATGGCTGGGGTCTGTCTTCATCTGGACGTGGCCACAGGAGCCACACCGCCAGATGTTGGCGCCGAGCTGGTCGACGGTTTCGCCGTCCCAGTCCGTTCGACACTGTGAGCACTTGTCGGGCCGGTACTTGCTGCGTATCTTCTCCCTGGAACCGCGCTGTTCGAACTCACCCTCGAAGGAAACGGCGTCTCTGACAGCCCGGACGTCCTCGTCGTCCATGACTGCACGGAGATGTTCGATCAACTCACGGAGGCGCTCGACGCGCGCTCCTAATCGTTCTTGCCGCTCCTCGTCGGCGTCCTCGTTGTCGTTGACCTCGTGATAGAGAAGGTTCGACGTGGTCTGGTAGTAGAGTCGGAGTGCGTAGTGGTAATTAGCCCGGTATATCAGCCGTTCGGCGAGCTTCTGGAGTTCCTCCTCGAAGACGGGTTTGACCAGATGCTGGTCGGCCGGCAGGTCGGGAAACCCCTCGGAGCGGTCGCGCATCCCGAGTATCTGACAGGCTGGCAGCCTCGCGCGGACCGTCGACAGGACGTCGGACGCCGCCCCGCCGTTGAACGCACGGTCTATCACCGCGAGGGCCAGGGATTCATCGACCACCGATTCGACCTGAGAATCGGTGAGTGCGACGGTGACGTCGCAGTCATCGAGCCAGAGGGTGTACAGGTCCGCACGGGTGCGGTTGTCCTCGATGACGGCGACTTTCGTCGTGAGCAGGTCCATTCGTGGTATCAGTCCCGACCGGGTGTGGTTGGCACCGCATGGGCCCGGTGGACGCCCACTGGCGGTGAGACCACGCCGAGAGCAGCCGCCGCGCTGGAAGCGTCAGATGTCATCCGTCCCCGGGCCTGTGAGCGACTCCGAGACCTCCCGGGACTTCACCGAGAAGGTGTTCACGGCGGCCAGGTCCGTTATCAGCTGGTCGGCGCGGTCGAGCGACTCCGTCGCCCGTTCGATGGCTGCCTCGTCCGCTCCGTCGGCCTGTAGCGTGTCCCGCGCCGAATCGAGGGGCGGGCGGAGTTGCTGGGCAAGCAGGTCACCGAACTCGTCGAGCCGACGCTCGATAGTCTGTTCGTGCTCTTTCTCGTCGGTCACGTCCTGGAGGAACCCGACGAAGTGGGTCGTCTCGCCGTCGTCGTCTCGCACGGGTGCGATGCTGATCCGGCCCCAGAACGGCGTGCTGTCACGCCGATACAGCAACAAAACCACGGACGTCGCCCTGCCCTCCGAAAAGCCGTCGTCGAGTCTCGCCATCTCCTCTTCGTCCGTCTCGGGACCGGTGAGTACCGCAAGGTCATCGCCCTCGACGGAGCCCTCGCCGTGGCCAGCCAACGACTCGAATCCACTGTTCACGTAGCGGATCGACCGGCTGTCCCCGTCGATGTCGAAGAGACAGATACCGATCGGGGCTTCCGCCATCGCCCTGTTCCGGAGTCGCAACTCCTGTTCGAACTCCTTTTTCTCCGTGATGAGTCGTGAGACGCCGATGAGTCCCTGGATATCGCCGTCCGCGTCGCGCCAGGGGACTTTCGAGGTCAGTACCCAGTCTTCGGTGAGTGGGTTGTACTCCTCTTTGTTGATGATGCGTTCACCGTCCTCGATGACGCGCATGTCGTCGGCGTAGGTCTCTCGTGCGTACTCGGTGTCGCCGAAAAACTCCACGTCGGTCTTGCCGACGTAGTCCTCGGGGTCGTGGTCGTAGTTGCGCTTGCGGACGAACCGCGCCTCCTCGTCTTTGACGTACAGCGCCGAGGGCACCTGGTTGAAGATGTGGTCGAGCAGGTTGGCCTGCTCCGTGAGTTCCCGCTCCAGTTCCCTGCGATCGGTGACGTCCCGCGTCGCTCCGACCAGTCTGACCACCTCGCCGTCCTCGACGACCGGAGCGAGTTTCGTGTGCCAGTCGCGGGTCTCGTCGCCGACCTCCAGTTGCTCCTCGTACTCGATCGGTTCGGCTCTCTCGACGCACTGGCGGTAGTGCTCCCTGATCCGCGCTCCCTGTTCCCCGTCGACGAGGTCGACAGGTCGACTCCCCTCGACCGCTGTTGCCTCGACCCCGGTCGCCTCGGTGTAGGCGGGATTGACCCGTTCGACACGGAACTCCCCCTCTTCGCCGACGTCGACGACGAATATCGAGTCCTGTGCCTCCTCGAAGACTGTCTCGGCCAGTTCGAGTTCCCGCTGGCGTTTCTGCTGGCGCGAGACGTCCCGGCCCACACCGACGATACCCTGGAGTTCCCCGTCAGCGTCCTCCAGGCGAGCGCCGGTGAAGTCGAAGGGGATTCGCTCGCCGTCGGCCGTCAGGAAGTCCGCTCTCACGGTGGCCGACCCGTCCTCGATCGTGGTCTCTATCGCGGACGCGACGCGGTCGTGGTGTTCCGCCGGAAAGAAGTCCAGCCCACCCATCTCGGCGATCTCCTCGTCCGTGTATCCTGTCACCGACGAGAGGGTCTCGTTCCACCGGCGCATCTCACCGGTCGGGGCGATCAGGTAGAACACGTCGTCGATTGTGTCGAGCAGCAGGTCGGTAAACTCGCTTTCGGACGCGTCTACCGGCCCGTCTGTGGGTTCGCTCTCGCTCTCGGCCACACCCGTCGAAACGACGTTCGCGAGTCGCCGTGCGAGCAGTTGCGAATCGCCAGTCGTCCGGTCGAAAACGTCCGTGGCGCCAGCGTCGAGCGCGTCCCGTGCCGCCTCGCGGCCGTCGACGACCACGACAGTCGGCACTGTCCTGTCCCCGTGGCCGCTTTCGGCCACGAGGGTCTCCCAGTCTTCGACGCCGGCCTCGAGCACGAGTGCCTCGACGGCGGAGGCGTCCAATCGCTCGCTGGCCGCGTCGCTATCTGCGACCGTCGTGACCCCTATGTCCGCGGAGAGTGCGTCCGCGACTGCGGTGCGGACGAGTTCGTCTTCGACCCCGACGTGGAGAACCGAACCCGTCCGGGTCGCTCCCGGTTCCATACTGAGTTCCTGTCACGATTGCGCTAAAGCCTTGCCCGAAAATTATCACCACCGATAACGTTCGACGACGGCTCGTGGACCACCCGATGTGGGGGCCGAAACCGACCAGAAAACGTGACCAGCCAGAAAGCGGGACGGGTCAGAAAACGGGACCGTCGGTCAGGCCCGCAGGCGCTGTGCGACGAGGTCTTCGACGTCCTCGCGGAGTTCGTCGACCGCGACCTCTTCGAGGACGGGCACGAAGAAGCCCTCGACGAGCATGTTCGTGGCCGTCTCGGGGTCCAGCCCACGAGAAGTCATGTAGAACAGGTCCTGTGCGTCGACCTGGCCGACCGTCGCGGAGTGACTCGCCTCCGTGTCGTGGTTGTTGATGATGAGTTTGGGGGAGGCGTCGGCCTCGCTCTCGTCCGAGAGCATCAGCGTGTTCTCACGCTGGTAGGAACTCGTCGACCAGGCCTCGCGGCCGACATCCTGGACGCCCTCGTAGACCGAGCGTGCCTCGTCGTCGAGGACGCCCCGCGTGACGAGGTCGGCCGTGGTGTGTTCGTTCTCGTGCCAGACGCGACTCGCGAGGTCGAAGTGCTGGTCGTCGTGCCCGAAGAAGGCGCCGACGATCTGCGATTCGGATCCTTCGCCCAGCAGTCGCGTCTCGACGGAGGTCTTCGTGAGTCGGGAACCGATGTTGCCGTCGATGAAGTCGACGGTCGCGTCGTCGGCGGCGTGGCCACGCTTGACCTGGAAGTTGTAGGTCTCCTCGGAGAGGTTCTGCAGGGCGCCGTACTGGACGCTCGCGTTGGCCTCCGTGGCGACCTCGACGATGCCGCTGTAGAAGCGGTGACCGTCGCTCGCGGCTTCACCGCTCGCGTTCGAGGCGCGGAGCGCCTCGCTGTCCTCGCCAGTCGACTGCCGTTCGAGGATGGTGACCTCGGAACTCTCCTCGGCGACGACCAGGGTGTAGTTGAAAAGCGACCGGGAGTTCATCGTCGTCCGGATCTTCACGTCCTCGGCGGCGGTGCCCTCGGGGACGTGGATCACGGTCCCGGTCGTGAACAGGGCCGTCGAGAGCGCGGTGAGGTAGTTGCGCTGGGGGTCGACGACGCTGCCGAAGCGCTCGCGGACCAGGTCCTCGTCGGCCTCGATGGCCTCGTGGATCGACAGGACGTCGGCGCCCTCGGCTTCGACCCACTCTTTGTCCTCGGCCTGGTTCTCGGGGTCGACGAGCGTCTCGTAGTCCAGATCGGTGAGGTTCGTCCACGTCCGGCCGGGCGTCCGGATGACCTCGGGCATGTCGAGGTCCTCCAGTGCCGCGAGCGCGTCGAGGCGTGTCTCGAGGAGCCACTCGGGCTCGTCGTTGGCCTCGCTGATGGCGCGGACCTGCTGTTCGCTGATGTCGGGGTGTACCTGCGTACTCATTGTTGTGTTGGAGCTGTGGACACCACGGGGGTTATCCGAGCGAGCCCTCCATCTCCAGTTCGATCAGCCGGTTGAGTTCGACTGCGTACTCGATGGGCAGTTCCTCCGTGATGGGCTCGATGAACCCGGCGACGATCATCTGCTTGGCGTCGTCGTCGTCCAGCCCGCGGCTCTGGAGGTAGAAGACGTCCTCGTCGCCGATCTTGCCGACGGTGGCCTCGTGGGCGACGTCGACCTTGTTCTCCTGGATCTCCATGTACGGCATCGTGTCCGACGTCGACTCGTTGTCGAACATCAGCGCGTCACACTCGACGTTGGTCTTCGAGTCCTCGGCGCCGTCCGCGATGTGGACGAGTCCGCGGTAGTTGGTGCGGCCGCCGTCCTTCGAGATACTCTTGGACTCGATGGTCGACTTGGTGTCGGGCGCGTTGTGGTACACCTTCGCGCCGGTGTCGATGTTCTGGCCCTCGCCGGCGAAGGCGATGGTGATGTGGTTGTCCGTCGCGCCGGGACCCTTCAGGACAGTCGAGGGGTAGAGCATCGTCGCCTTCGACCCCATCGACCCGGAGACCCACTCCATCGTGCCGTCGGCCTCGCAGATGGCACGCTTGGTGTTGAGGTTGTAGGTGTTTTTCGACCAGTTCTGCACGGTGGAGTACTGGACGTGGGCGTTCTCGCCGACGAACACCTCGACGCCGCCGGAGTGCAGGTTGAACGCGGAGTACTTCGGCGCCGAGCAACCCTCGATGTAGTGGACTTCGGAGTTCTCCTCGGCGATGATGAGCGTGTGCTCGAACTGGCCCATCCCTTCCGAATTCATCCGGAAGTACGCCTGGACGGGCATCTCGACGGTCGTGTCCTCGGGCACGTAGACGAACGACCCGCCGGACCAGACCGCGCCGTGCAGCGCCGCGAACTTGTTGTCACTCGGAGGGACACAGGTCGTCATGAAGTGCTCGCGCACTTTCTCGGGGTGTTCCCGGACGGCCTTGTCCATGTCACAGAAGATGACGCCCTTCTCCTCCCAGCGCTCCTGCATGTTCTGGTAGACGATCTCGGACTCGTACTGGGCGCCTACGCCCGAGAGGGCGTTCTTCTCGGCTTCGGGAATGCCCAGTTTGTCGAAGGTGTCCTGGATCTCCTCGGGGAGGTCCTCCCAGGACTCGGCCCCGCCGCGGGTCTCGATGTCCGGTCGGATGTAGGGGACGATCTCGTCGATGTCGACCTCGGAGAGGTCGGGCTGGCCCGGCCAGTCGGTCGGCATCGGCATCTCCTGGAACTGCTCCAGCGCGCGCAGGCGCCGTTCGAGCATCCACTCGGGTTCGTCCTTGTCCTCGGAGATGAGACGCACGGTCTCCTCGGTGAGGCCCTTCTCGCTCTGGAACGCGGACTTCTCCTCTTTCTTGAACTCGAAGCGGGCTTCGGTGTCGGTGTCTTTCAGGTGGTCTTGATCTGAACTCATGAGTTGTGTGGTGTGGTGTCGGTAGTGTGGCTGGCAGTCACGATCAGTCCGCCGCCTCGTAGACTTCCTCGCGGACCCAGTCGTAGCCCTCGTCTTCCAGTTCCTCGGCCAGTTCCGGGCCGCCGGACTTGGCGATCTCGCCGTCCAGCATCACGTGGACGTGGTCGGGCTCGACGTAGTCCAGGATGCGCTGGTAGTGAGTGATCTGCAGGATACCGGCACCCTGCTCGTCACGGAGCGCGTTGATGCCGTGTGAGACGTCCTGCAGGCGGTCGATGTCGAGCCCGGAGTCGATCTCGTCGAGCACGGCGATCGACGGTTCGAGGATGGCCGCCTGGAGCACCTCGTTCTGCTTTTTCTCCCCGCCCGAGAAGCCCGCGTTGAGGTAGCGGTTGGCGAACTTCTCGTCCATGTCCAGTTGCTCCATCTTCTCCTGGAGGAGCTGCTGGAACTCGGCGACGCCGACCTCGCCCTCGTCGGCCGGCCCCTCCATCGGCGAGGTCTCGTACCCCGCGGCGTCCTCGTTGGTCGACTCCTCGGACGCTTCGTCCTCGTCGTCGTCCTCGAACAGTTCCTCGCGCTCTTCGAGTTTGGCGTTCAGGGCCGTCCGGAGGAAGTTCACCATCGTGACCCCTTCGATCTCGGCGGGGTACTGGAAGCCCAGGAAGACCCCCAGTGCCGCCCGTTCGTTCGGTTCGAGGTCGAGCAGGTCCCACGTCTGCAAGTCCTCGGGGATCTCCTCGTCGCCGAACTCGTCTGCCTCGAGGTGGAGCAAGACGTCGCCCCCTGTCACCTCGTAGGAAGGGTGGCCGGCGATGACCTTCGCGAGCGTCGACTTGCCCGAGCCGTTGGGTCCCATCAGCGCGTGGATGGCCCCCGACTCGACTTCCAGGTCGACACCGCGCAGGATCCGTTCGCCGCCCTCCTCCGCAACCTTCGCGTGTAGGTCGTCTATTTCGAGTACTGCCATATGTTTCGGTCAACCGAAAACAGGGTCCTGTTGCTGATAATAGTTTCGGGTTCTTACGACTCACCTTTTCCGTCTCGGAAATTATTTTCTGTATTCCCGAACCACGGTGTAGGGTCGTCGGACGAGTCGTCCGAAACCTGGCGCTGCACGTGGCAATACGTGAGGGGTGGCCACTACTTACATGAAACTCTCGAGGCCGGTCTGTTCCTGTCCGCTCTTGACTTCCTCCCAGGAGACGTCGAGCGCTTCGAGGATACGGGCGATCGGGCCCCGGAGCGTCTTCTCCAGCATCTTGTCCCAGTCGACCTCGAACTCTTCGGGGATCTGGTCTTCGTACTCGAAGCAGATGACGTCGGGGTCGCGCTTGAACTCGCCGTAGAGCGGGTCCTCGGCCGGGTCCAGGCCCATCTCGGCTTCGACCTCCCGGAAGAAGGAGGGATGGACCTTCTGCAGGTAGAGCCGCTTCGGCTTGGAGCCGTTGCCGAAGTTCGTCCCGAGCAGGAGATTGGCGTACTTCGCGCCGCGGACCTGTGCGGTGTCGGTGTCGTAGTTGTCGAGTTTCTTCCCGATACCCCCCGGGATACCCACCTCGTCGAGACTGACGTTCCCGGCCTCGAAGTCCTGGATCACGTCGTGGACGTAGTCTTTGACGTCGTCTAGCTCCTCGCCGTGGACGATCATCTCGATGACCCGCAACTGGACTTCCTTCGTGATAGGCGCGATGTCCGAGCGCTGGTACTCGAAGCCCGTGATGTCGATGTCGTCGACGTCTTTCCCCTCTTTCCAGACGATGTGGCCCGCGTAGCGTTTCTTCGTGCCCGCCTGGAAGAACCGACGATAGAGCTTCTCGAACTCGATCTGGAAGCGGTGGTCCGTCGCGTCCAGTTCCTCGCGCGCGAAGTCGTCGTAGGAGTCGTTGATCCGCTCTTCGAGTTCGAAGGAGCTGTCGATCACGTCCTCGACAGACATATCAGATAAACTAATCATAATGCTGTCAGTATCGCCATATATGACATCATACCCGAACTCGTTGACGGTTTTCTGGGTGTAGTTGATGACTTCGCGACCGGTGGCGGTGACCGCCGCCGCGCTGTCTTTGTCGTAGAGGCGGAAGCGATCCCATCCCGACACTCCGTAGAGACTGTTCATCACTACCTTGACACTTGCCTGCTGTCGATCGTATCTTTCGTACGCTTCAGACTCTGGATCGTGAGAATTGCGCAGTTCTTTTTTCTCCTCTCTTTCTGATAGGAGTTCGTCGATCATCTCCCGCATCATCCCGTCTGGTTCCGTGCGGAAGTGCTGGCCCGTCGGCGTGCGATAGGTGTCGCCGTCGTACTCCTCGGGGTCGACTTTCGTCTCGGGCGAGGCGTTGGTCGTCCACATGCACATCGGATAGAGGGACTTGAGGTCGAGCACCGAGACGTTCTCGCGGACTCCAGTGATAGGCTCGAAGACGGCGCCGCCCTCGAACTCCTCGCCGGACTCGACGGTGCCTTTCGAGGGGAGCGCGAACTCGCCGTAGGCCTTGTGGAGGACGTACATGTCGACGGCGTCGCCGGCGGTGGGGGCGTCTTCGAGTTTGCACCCGACGAAGGAAGCGACTTCCTCGAAGAACGCGACGATGTTCTGTTTGCGGTCGAGTTCGACACAGAGTTCGACGTCCCGGAGGTTGTACTCCAGCAGTCGCTCGGGGTCGTCCTCCCAGAGGTCGCCGATGTCGCCCGGGTAGCGCTCTTTCCCCACACCGAGTTCGACTTCACCGACGGCGTCGAGACGGTAGGATTCGAGTTCGGAGAACTGCGTCGCCTTGTAGGCCCGCAGGAGGTCGAAGACCACGCGGCCCTTGACGTCGGGGCCGTTCCAGTCCGAGCGCCACACCTCGTCGACCCGGGAGAGGCGGTCGATGTCGAGGTTGTAGTCGTGATTCGGACTCTGCAGTTCTTCCATCCGGTCGAGGAGATAGGGCGCGTCGAAGTCGGCGAAGTTCCACCCGCTCATGATATCGGCGTCGGTGTCGCGGATGTAGTCGACGAAGGCTTCGAGCATCGCCTCCTCCTCCTCGAAGACGCGGACGTCGGCCTCGAAGTCGTCCTCGATGGGTTCGTACGCTTCCAGGGCCGACGGGCCGTCGACGCCGGCGGGCGACTGGTAGAGCCAGGCGACGTACTCGTCGCGGTAGGAGTCGTGAGAGGTGAGACAGACGATGGGTTCCTCACCGTCTTCGGGGAAGCCGTTGCGGTCGTCGACCTCGATGTCGAAGAAGTTGATCCGCGGCGTCGTGTTCGTCTCGACGGCGTCGACCTCCTGGTGAGGGATCCGGATAGTGCCCTCGGCGGTCCGGCGCTCGGGGACGCGGACGCCGCTTTTGATGTCCTTGTCGATGAGCAGTCGATTCGGAAAGAGGATGTCGGCCTCGTAGTGGTCGAAGTCGTCCCGGACCTGCCCGACGTCGCGTGGCGTCCGTCCGATGATCTTCGCGAGGCGCTCGCCCCGGATGGACTCGAAGGGCTCGCCGTCTTCGTCGGTCTCGCGGTAGTCGACGAGACCGTCGTAGGTGGCGATAGTCTCGGCGTCGACGTCGTCGATAGGCACGTAGAAGTACGGTTCGAAGTCGTAGACCTCGATATGTTCGAGTTCGGGGTGTCCGTCCTCGACTTCTCTGCGCCCGAAGACGTGGACGACGGGGAACTCGTCGTCGCCACTGTACTCGACCGTGTAGTCGACCTGCGTGACCGTGACCGTCACCGCCCCCTCGGCGTCGGGAAAGCGCAACGAGTCGGCGTCGACGACTGTCGAAACCTCGCTATCGTCGTCCGCCACCGCTGCGGCCTCGTCGGCGGGTCGCTCCCCGCCGCCGAAGTCCCCGAAATCCGCTTGTTCCATGGATACCTCGCCTTGGAGACCCCCGCCCAAAATAGTCGCGGTCCGGGGGCCGGCGGTCCGGACCGGACCTCGCCCCGTGGGACCAGTTCGGCGGATAGACCGCTCCCTGCCGCCAGTAATCACCGATTAATCCCCTCGTCCGTCACACTTGTCGTAGCCAGAAGATTCTTGTCATGGTGTAGCATACCGAATGGCGAGGACAATGACGGACCCAACGCAGGGAGACGGGGCGGACAGTGAGACCCCGGACGTCCCGGACGTCCGGTCGAACCCGGTCGACGGTGAGGGTGTCGCCGCGACCGAGGCCTACGAGCAGGACGGGCAAGTCGTCATCTACGACACAGAGAACCCCCTCGCGTGGATCGAAGCCAGCGAGGCGATGGACCTCGAACGGATGGCCTGACGGCGAAATCGGCACATTCGGTTTTCACCGCGTTCGTATTGGTCCACGTCATGGTGGTGTCCGTCGCCATGTGGCGATTCGGGCATATAATACGGACAGCGACACTTGGCCCCTTCGACCGTTTACGACCGAGAACGACCGTAAGATGCGGTATTGCGTTACAGTTCGGACGATTACCGCACCGTCGACAGACAAAATAGACGACGAACGACAGCAAGGGAGACTGTCGGGGTGGTCCGTCTCGTCGCTGCGCTCCCACGGTGCTCGGCTCCTCGAACGGACTCACCCGCGACCTTGTGCTGTCTCTCAACAGTACGGGAGTGGGGGAATGATGATGATGTTCCAAATAGATCGACAGAATGAATCTATTGGTGGGTTGTGATCACCGACATGGAAGTGGGAGATGGAGTGTTCATTCGAGATAGGGTGGGGGTGTTCCTGTTCTTTGGAATTGTCGCACTAACCTTCTACAGTTTCCTTGGTGTACTGGACGTAACTCCGCCTGCATTTTCAGTCCAACAGGTACCTGAAGGGATCTTTGTCCATCCCAAGGGGAGTTTGATGCCTTCGGGGAACGGATACACTCCGTACTGGACGGCTCTTGTCATGACGGGATTAATGTTCAGCCTCACCCACGCATCCCGTGTTATCGCTGATCACAACGACTTGAATGAGGAACGTCCTCTAATCTACTGGGTCGTTGTGACAGGAATCCTTGCCATTTTGTACGCAGCAATATTCTACGGTGGTTTGTGGTTGGACACGGGTATAGAGACAACTCGCAACCCCCCTTTATCGGGTGCTCCGATGACTGTATGGATTTTCATAATTTTGCATAGTCTTCTCGTCGGTCTGTATTGCTCCGTCTACCAACGACGATTGCTTCCACCGACACTAAATCAAAATCGGCGAGCCTCGATCGAGGTCTACATGAGGAATCAATGGCGGGTCGGCAGACTGCTTGTCGCCGTCTCGATCGCATTTCTCGTCGGTGTTTCGATCCCGATTGCCCAAGGATTCAGTGGGGACACTCTCGCAATCTATGGCCTTCTATTCTTGTGGGGTTCGATACTTCCGCCCTTGCTTGGAATTGCAATGTTTCAATTCTTCCGAGTCTTGGCGTGCCAGAATCTCCTGCTCAACCGTGTCGAGAGGGTCAGCTGGTGGCGTTACAGATAGAGAATGAACCGACCGTGTTTCCTCGGAATGAACTGACCACTTTCTGACGGCAGGGTTGAGAAGGGTGACCGACCCGACACCATGGGTTAGGCCACAGCGACAGTGACGTCGACTGGGCCACAGCGTCAGCGCCGACTGCGAACGTTTTTTGCCGCCGAGTGGTCATCCTCGCCTGTGTCATCGAGCGGTGACGGCGACGAACCGGCGGATACCAGCGACGCTGGCAACACTGACGAGACAAGCGACCCAGCCGACGCTGGCGAGGCCGCCGAGACCGACCACGCCGGTGACTGTCCGGACTGGCAGGAAAATCCCGAACCGGACCTGCCGTCACTCGGCCCCGAAGTGCCGTCCGTCGACGTCCCCGAAGTGGAGGTTCCGGGGACGGATTCCGAGACTGTGGGCGCGGACGTCGACGTCGACACCGCAAAGGGGTTCTGGCGGCTCGTCCTGATCTTCGACGTCGCCCTGCTCGCGCTCGCGCTCGGGCCGATGTTCGTCTACTTCATGGACGACTGGCGCCGGGGCGGGATGCTCCTCGGGTTCGGCCTGCTGGCGTTTCTCTACGGTGTCGCCCGCTATCGAGAGTTCCAGACTGCTGCGGAGAACACTGGGGACGACGATGCGGGCAACGACGGTGACGTCGGCGACGTGGGCGACGAAGTATGACGCTCGCGTCTTCCTGGGGCCGTCCCCCGCAGTGTTGTCCCCGACCGGAACGGTGACGGATGCGCGGCGGCTACCCCAGGTATGCGCACGGTCCGGGACGAGAGCGGGAACCGCTATCTGTTGCTCAAGCAGTCCGGCGACGCCTCGCGGGTGCGCGACCCCGTGACAGGCGAGGAGCGCCACCTCCCGAACGACTCGCTGGAAGTCGTCGAGGGGGAGTCACCCCTGGAGACGGCGAGTCGGGTGGTCTCGCCGGCAGTCCGGACCGTCGTGACCGCCGCTCACGACGACCGAGCGCTCGGTCTGTTACTCGAGATCGACGAGCGCGGGCCGGTGGACGTTCGGGTGTTGCTCGACGCCTACGACCTCTGTGAGAGCGACCTCCACGGACTCCTGGGTGAGTTCCGGGCCGCCGGGCTGGTTCGGGAGGCCGAGGTTGCCGGCTGTCGGGGGTACGAAACGACCGATACGGCGAGCGAGGGGCTGGCTGTGCTGGCTGGGGACGGAGAGTCGGACGCTGACCGGTGAGTCGTCGTCTCCGGAACCGCCGTCGCGAGCGATACCGGACTCCTCAGTGTCCGATGAAAGCTCTCGACTCGCTCGCTAGCAGCGAGATCGACCGCGACTCGCGCCGATAGATGAAAGCCCTCGACCCGCTCGCTAGCTGGTGGTTCGAACGCAAGAGTGATCGTGTGTTGAAAGCCCTCGGCCCGCTTGCGGTCGCTGAGCGGGATATCCGCGCTCGAACAACAGCACCGCTCCGCACTCGCGCGGATAGTCGCCCGCTCAGGCGACTCCGTTCGCTGCGCTCACCGAAAGACTTCGCTTCGCTCGTCTTTCGAACCCTCGCTCACTCCGTTCGCGAGGACACCGCGAGCGCGCCTCGCCCTTTCATTCCGCCAGGACGGCACCGCACAGCACCGCAACCGCACTGCACAACGCCGCGAGCCTCTCACCTCCCCAGCCTCTTGCGCTTCTCGGGCCTGCGGCCCTGCGATGCTCGTCCCTCGCGCTTTCGTCTCGGGATGAAACCCTCGACGGCGCGCGCCGTTTGGTTTGCTGGGGTGACGATTCGTTCGGTTCGTCGGGCGGTTGTTCTTCGCTCAGTCGGCGCTCGCTTCGACGAGTTGCTCGGTGGGGTCCTCCCGTGAGACGGTCGAGCGGTTGGTGCGGGCGTCCTTGCTGACCCGGACCAGGTCCTCGGCGGCGCCGACGAGTTCGTCGTCGTGGCTGACGACGAGGATCTGTTCGACGCCGTAATCGCGCATCGCCCGGACGAGCTCCACGAGCTGAGAGACGTGTCCCGAATCGAGGAAGACCGTTGGTTCGTCGAGAATGAGCGGCGGCATGGGTGCCCCGCCTTCGATACCCTCCGCGAGGAGGCGATAGATCGCACAGCGCAGACTGAGGTTGAACAGGGCGCGCTCGCCGCCCGACAGTTGCTCGGGTTCGAGCGGTTCGCCGTCTTTCTGGTAGACCGTGAGTTCGTACTCGCCGGAGAGTTCGATCCGACTGTAGGAGTCGTTGCGATAGACCAGGTCGAACACCTCGTTGAGCATCGCTTCGAGGCTCTCGACGTTCCGGCGGCGCAACTCGGCGCGGAGGTCGCCGTACATCCGCTGGAGTTGCTCGGCCTCCTCGTACAGAGAGTCGAGCCACGCGACCCGCTCGGCGAGGTCCTCGCGCTGGTCCCGGAGGTTTTCGAGCTCCTGGATCTCGTTTTCGACAGCACCGATAGTGGCCTGTAATTCGTCCCGGCGCTCGCGCAACTCTTCGAGGTGCGGGTCGACCTGTTCGAGGTACTGCTCGGCGCGGTCACGTTCCTTCCGGGCGCTCTCGACCTGTGAGTCGTCGAACTCCGCTTCGAGCGCGTCGCGACGCTCGCGCAGGTCGACGAGTCGTTCCCGCCGCTCGTCGTTCCGGTCGTCGAGTTGCTCGCGCCGTTCGCGAACCCGCTCTATCTCCTCGTCCGCGTCGGCGACCGCTTCGAGCAGTCCCTCGACGCGCTCCAGGCGCTCGATGCGCTCCGAGAGCTCAGTTCGAGACTGGTTGTGCTCGCCGATGCGCTCGCGGCAGGCCTGCGCTTTTTCGTCGCGCTCGCTCGCGGCCTCGCGTTTCGCTTCGGCCTCGGACTCCAGTTCGTCGGCTTCCTCGCGCAACGCCTCGACCCGTTCGGTCTTCGATTCGAGCCCGGACTCGCGCTCTTCGACGAGCTGGGCGACGTTCTCGCGGTTCGTCTCGGTCTCGGCGATCGCGTTCTCGATCTCGACGAGTCGCTCGGCCACCTCGACGCGCTCGGCGAGGTCGTCACGACGCTCCCGCGCGTCTTCGAGAGCCGATTCGAGGTCGGCGAGTCGCTCGCGGTCCTCGTCGATGGTGTCGACGTGTGGCGCCCCCTCGACGTCCTGGCCGCACTCGGGACACTTGCCCTCATCCAGGAGCGCCTCGGCCTCTGTGACGGTCTCGCGCTGGTTCTCGACGTCGGCTTTCAGTCCGGCGACCGTCTCGACGGCCTCGTCGCGGTCCGCAGCGACTGACTCCCGGACCGATTCGGCCGCGCCGAACTCGACGGGCACGTCGACCTCGCCCGCCAGGTCCGCCGCGAGCTCGTCGAACTCTGCCTGGAGTTCCTCGGTGCGCTCGTCGAGGTCGGCCAGTTTCTCGCGGCGGCTGTCGAGTGTCTCGCGCGTCTCTTCGAGTTCGGTTTCGAGTCGCTCGGCCTCCTCCCGGTTTTCCTGAGCGGTGGATTCGAGTTCGTCGGCGCGCTCGCGGCGGTTCTCGGCCTCGTTCTCGTGGCCGGTCATCTCGACGCGGGCATCCTCGATAGCCTCACGATGTTCGTCTTTCTCGGTTTCGAGATCCTCGATTCGGTCCGCGACCGCCGCGACGGTCGCGTCGTCGGGATCACTCGCGTCGAGGTCGGTCTCGGGGAGGAGGTCCGCAAGTGCTTCGGTCGCGGCCTCGCGTTCTTCTCGCAGGTCGTCGATCTCGTCGGCGAGGTCGTCGCGTTCCCGTTCGGTCTCGGAGATGGTCTCTCGCAACTCCTCGATATCCGATTCGAGGTCGCCGAGTTCCTCGCGGCGCTGTTCGTATTCCTCGATCACCTCGATAGCCCGGTCCCGCGTCTCGACGGCGTTCTCGCGCTGGCCTTCGAGGTTCTCTATCTCCTCATCGAGTTCCGCGAGGTCGCTCCGCAGTCCCGAAAGTCGGTCGTGGAGTTCCTTGTCCTCCTTCTCGGCTATCTGCTCGTCGAGCTGGTTGAGACGTCCCCGTTTGTCGTCGCGGACCCGGCCGACGCCGACGCGGGCGTCGCTGGCGCGGTCGCGATACTCTTCGAGTTTGCCCAGTTGCAGGAGCGAGTCGATCATGTCCTGGCGCTGGGCGGGCGAAGCGTTGATGAGCTTGTTCACCTCCCCCTGGCGGACGTACGCGCAGTTGACGAACGCCTCGGCGTCCATCCGAAGGAGTCGCTCGACGTACGCCCGGACGTCCCGGGCGCCCTCGATGGGACCGTCGGGCGTCTCCAGTACACACCGGGCGGTCGTCGCCTGTTCGCCGGTTGCACGGATACGCCGCTCGACGTGGTAGGACTCGCCGGCGTGGGTGAACTCCAGTTCGATCTCGGCGTCGTCGGCGCCGATGGTGACGACCTCGTCGAGGTTCGCGTCGAGCGCCTTCGACCCGTAGAGGGCGAAGAAACACGCCTCCAGGAGGGAGGACTTGCCACTCCCGTTCGGGCCGTGGATGACTGTGACGCCCTCGTCCAGCCGCAGGTCGGCCTCCTCGTAACACTTGAAATTCGACAGCCGAACGTACTCGAATTTCACAGGTAGTCCTCCAGGGATGCGTCGCCGTCGGTTCCGTCTGTCGAGGCCGTCGCTTCGGCGTCGTCGGTCGACGAGTCCGTGACGTCGGCAGTGTCAGCCGCAGTCTCCGAGTCCGCAACCTCCGAGTCCGCGGTCCCACCGTCGTCGCCCCCACCGCTTGCTTCGACTGCTCCGGGGTCGCCACTGTCGTCGACTTCCTCGGGGTCAGCACTGTCCTCGGCTTCGGCTTCTCCCGAGCCAGCGCCTCCCTCGGCGTCGACCTCCTCGGGGTCGACGGACGCGAACGTCTGGGCGTCGCCGGCGTCGACGAGTTCGGCGACCCGCTGCTGGACGGCTTCGTCGACGTTGGAATCGGCGACGTCGCTCGCCCGGACGGTTTCGTCGATGTCACGGGCGGCGTCGCTCAGTCCGAGTTCGCGAACGCGCTCGCGGACCGCGTCGTCGGGGTCGGCGAAACTCACCTCGCGTTCGGTCTCCTCGGCGAACTCCCGGTGGTCGGTGACGCGAGTCACCAGCGCCCCGCGGTCGAGCGCGACCTCCTCGACGTCTGCCGGCGCGACCGGGTCACCGTCGCCCTCGATGGTGACGACGACGACCGCGTCCTCGACGTCGTACTGTTCGAGCCGGTCGCGGACGCGCTCTGTGCCCTCCCCTGCTGCGAGTTCGACGTCGACGTAGACGAACTCGCGCGTGTCGATACCGCGACGGCGGATGTCTACCTCGCCATCGAAGGTGACCAGGTTGTAGCCCCGGGCCTCCCGTTCGGCAGCACTGGCTCGTTCTGTCGACCCGCAGTAGGTGACCCACGTCCCCTCGACCTCCGCCGTGCCCGGGTCGTGGTTGTCCCCCAGCAGGAGTGCGTCGAACTCGACCGCGGCGGGTTCGAGGATCTCCCTGGCGTCCCACTCGCCGAAGTCGAACGGTTCGAACAGTCCGTGTGTGACCAGCGCAGCGTGGTCGGCGTCGTGGGGTTCGAAGGCCGGTTCGAAGTCCCCGCGGCGAGCGCGTGGCACGAAATCGAGCCCGTAGAAGGCGGTGTCGCCGACGACGACTGGTTCGGGACCCAGGCGAGTCGCGAGTCCGAGCGACTCGTAGAGATCGAGCCACTGGGCCGAGCGCTTGGCCTCGTGGTTGCCGACGACCGCCAGGACGGGGATCCCCGCGTCGTCGAGTGTCCGCAGGACCGAGAGCGCGCCGAGGATGTCGCCCAAGTCGGGCCGTCTGTCGTGAAAGAGGTCGCCAGCGTGGACCACCGCGTCGACGTCCGCTTCGACGGCGTCGGCAGCCACCTGTCTGAACGCTTCCAGAAAGTCCTCCCGGCGTTCGGGCCGGTGATACTGCCGATAGCCCAGGTGCGTGTCGCCGGTGTGGATCACGCGTGTCATCTGACACCCGGTAGGCCAGCCCCGCCTAAAGAGGTGTCGTCAGCGTGGTGAAAGTAGAACCGGGTAGACGTTCGTCCGCCGACTCGACGTCGAGCGCGTCGTCTACTCGATATCGAGCGTGTAGATGCGCTTGCGCGCGTCGGCGAAGGAAAAGCGCGAGTCGACGACGTCGACTTCTTCGAGACGGTTCAGCGCGTAGCGCACGGTCCGCGGGGGCAGTAGCGTCTCGTCTGCGAGTTCACTCTGGGTCAGTGCCTCGTTGTACTCCAGGGTCTTGGCGACGAGTTTCGCACTCGGAGGCAACTCGGCGACCGCGTCCCACCCGCTCTCTCCCTCCACAGCTTCCGGCTCCGCAGTCTCTGACGTGCTCATCGTACACTCGGGTACTGAATACAGCGTAATAATATTTCCCGTTTCGAAATAACCCGGGAGAATCTCCCGGCAAAATACGTAACCGCCCGCCGTCGGACTGTCTCGGGAGCGCCGTCGGAGTCAGGGCGGCGATCACGGTCATGCCGTGACTAACGCTGTCACGTTTCACACCGTTACTCAGGCTGTTACGTTTCACACACTGATTCACGCTATCGTCAGTCAGAGGTCAAACTGGCGGCAGACGGGAGGGTTCCGAGTTGGGGCAGTTCTGGGGCGGAGTCGGGTGTTTCGGCCGAGTCCCGGTTTGTCCCGACCCGAAACCTCTTATTATCCCGTCCGCTAGGGGCGGTGTAATGACCGACACCGTGGACGAGGGGGACCTGCCGTACGACGACGACGCGTCGCAGCAGGACAAGATCGAGGCGCTGGAAGAGCGTCTGGAAGTGCTGGAGAGCCAGAACGAGGAGATGCGTGACAAACTCCTCGACGCGAACGCCGAGAACAACAAGTACCAGCAGAAACTGGAGCGACTGACCCACGAGAACAAGAAGCTCAAGCAGTCGCCCCTGTTCGTCGCCACGGTGCAAGAGATCACGGACGACGGGATCATCATCAAGCAACACGGCAACAACCAGGAAGCCATCACCGAGGTCACCGACGAGATGCGCGACGGCCTCGAACCCGACTCCCGCGTCGCCGTCAACAACTCCCTGTCTATCGTCAAGAGCCTCGACGACGAAACCGACGTCCGCGCCCGCGTCATGGAAGTCGAGGAGTCACCCGACGTCACATACCAGGACATCGGCGGCATCGAGGAGCAACTCGACGAGGTGCGCGAAACCGTCGAGATGCCCCTGGAGAACCCCGGTATGTTCGAGGAAGTCGGCATCGACCCGCCGTCGGGCGTCCTCCTGCACGGCCCGCCGGGGACCGGCAAGACGATGATGGCCAAGGCCGTCGCCAACCAGACCGACGCCACCTTCATCAAGATGGCCGGGTCCGAACTCGTCCACAAGTTCATCGGCGAGGGCGCCAAACTCGTCCGGGACCTGTTCGAACTCGCTCGCCAGCACGAGCCGTCTGTCCTCTTTATCGACGAGATCGACGCCATCGCGGCCAAGCGCACGGATTCGAAGACCTCGGGCGACGCCGAGGTCCAGCGGACGATGATGCAACTCCTGTCGGAGATGGACGGCTTCGAGGACCGTGGCGAGATCCGCATCATCGCCGCGACCAACCGCTTCGACATGCTCGACCGGGCCATCCTCCGGCCGGGTCGCTTCGACCGCCTCATCGAAGTCCCCAAGCCCGACGAGGCGGGTCGCGAGCAGATCTTCCGTATCCACACGCGGAACATGAACCTCGCCGAGGATCTGGACTTCGAGAAACTCGCCCGCGAGGCCGGCGAAGCTTCCGGCGCGGACGTCAAGGCCGTCTGTACCGAGGCCGGTATGTTCGCCATCCGCGACGAGCGCACCGAGGTCCGGATGGAGGACTTCGTCGAGGCCTGGGAGAAGATCCAGGCCGAAGAAGAGGAAGAAGACGTCTCGCGAACGTTCGCGTAGCCGCGACGGCGTCGGTCGTCGGCCGCAACGTTCGTCCACTGTGCAGTTTTGCGACGCTCACTCGGCCTGGAGTGACACGTATCACTAAGACAGACCGGTTCCAAAGTCGGGTATGAACGCGCTCGACCGGTTCGACCAGTTCGACCACCCGGCGTGGCTGACCGCCGCCGGCACGCTCGCCAGTTACGGCCTGATACTCGTCTTCATGTTTGCGTTGCTGTTCGTCCTGCCGTATCTCGTACTCACCCTGGTGTTCTGACCGTGACACCGAAGCGCGGCGAGTACCGACGTCCGGTATGATCGAAGTCAGCGAGTCCGTCACCATCGACGCGCCAGTCGAGCGGGTCTTCGCGTTCATGGACGACCCGGAGAACCACCTGACCGTCACCCCGAGCCTCGCTGACGTGCGAAACGTCGAACCGCTCGACAACGGCGGGAAGCGACTCGAGCACACGTTTCGGATGGCCGGTATCTCGCTCGACGGCGAACTCGAAGAGGTCGAACGCGCCGAGAACGAACGGATACTGTTCGAGATGCGCGGGCAACTCTCGGGCGAGATCGAACTCACGTTCGAATCCGCCGACGACGCAACCCGACTCACGTACACCGGCAGATACGACCTCCCTGGGCAGGTACTCGAACGGGTTGCTCGCCCGTTCGTCCGCCGGTACAACGAGCGTGAACTCTCGACGACCCTCGCCAACGTGAAGACGCATCTGGAGGCGTCTGCGGGCGAGTGACGTCACGGTGAACCGCATGCGGTCTGAGCGGTTCAGTACTCGCCGGTCGTGACGCCCATGCCGGCCTCGTACACCGACAGGTCCGCGAAAAAGTCCGTCTCGGGACCGTCGACTTCCAGCCAGACGCCGATCGCCTCCCCGTGGTCGGCCACGGCCCGCAGGTAGAGGAGTCCGCTCGCGCTGGTAGAGTCGAGAGGCATCGCCGTCGACTCCGACTCGACGGTCACCTCGTACCGGTTGACGGTCCGGTACTTCGAGTCGGGTGGGGACCCGTCCGCGACTGCCGTCTCGAACTCCTCACGAAACGAGTCCGGCCGCTCCTCGAAGGGGTCGACTGGGCCGACCTCCCAGACGCGAAGCGTCACGTCGCGAGTCGCGTCGCTCTCGTTTGCGACGACGTAGGGTGGTCCCTCGTTCGACCCGCCCTCGCGGGAGAACTGCGAGCACCCGGCCAGCGAGAGCACGACCGCGACCGGGACCGCTCTGAGCAGGTCGCGCCGCGTCGCGTCCATCAGTGTACGATATCGGCGATGCGCCGCGGTTCTCCGGAGAGCGTCGGGTTCTCCTCCACCAGTTTGAGCACCTCGTGGTCGGTCACGTCGGGGTAGGGCTTCTGGGTCGCGTCCTCGATCAGCGACTTCTCCAGACGGAAGTCGTGGCCCTCGTAGACCACGTCGACGCCCTGGTCGTCGAAGGAAAGGACCGTCATACCCGGCGGTAGGCCACAGTCGCTTAAATAGTTGGAGGTGCCGAGGCGAACGTCTCGGTCGGGGCCGCCCGCCCGCGTCAGACGCTCGTCAGACGTACGGCAGACACGGCGTGAGGCTTTAAGACGCCCGAACGCGCTATAGAGACTGTGTCTTTGCGCTCGGCCCGCCTGGACGAACTCGCCATCCCGGACGGCACGACCGTCGAGGAACACGACCTCGTGACCGACGGCGATGTAGTCGTGGGCGGCCAGAGTACCGTCGAGTTCGGCGTCCGCGGCGCGGACGTCATGGCGGGCGAGCGCGTCGAGTTCGGTGGCCACATCGAGGCCGAGGGTGACTGCCGCCTCGACATGTGGTGTGACGTCGCGGAGGACGTCCTCGTCGGCGGCGACGCCTACGTCGGCGAGCGCGTCAGCGTCGACGGTGATCTGCGAGTCGCCGGCAACGCCGACATCGGCGACGACGTCGACATCGGCGAGACGTTCGAGGCCAGCGGTCACATCGAGATCCGAAACCCCATGCCGACGGTGGTCTTCCTCGTCGTCTACCTCTCGCAGTTACTCCGGATCGGCGAGGAGGAGGCTGCCGAGGAACTCGCCGACCAGCTCGTCGAGGCCGACGAGGGCGACGCCCAGCCGGTGGTCATCCCGCGGAGCGCCCGCGTCAGCGACGACGCCTGGCGCGTCTCGACGCCCGCCACGGTCGGCGACGACTGCCGACTCCACGGCAACATCCGGGCCGAATCGATGACTGTCGGGTCCGATACGACGGTCTTCGGGAGCCTTCGCGCGAAAGGCGACGTGACCGTCGGCGTGGAGACGGAGGTCAAAGGCGACGTGACGACGCGGGGTGGCGACGTGCGGATCGAGGAGCACGCCCACATCTGGGGTGACGTCTCCGCCGAGGACGTCGAACTCCACGAGCACGCCGTCGTCGAGGGAACAATCCGCGTCAGTGGTGAACTCACACAGGTCCGCGACGCGCTCGGCCCCGAACCCGCCGACGGCCCCGGAAGCGAGGAAGAAGACGCCGACGAGGCGACGGACGACGCCGATGCCGCCGAGGACGTCGAGGCGGCGGCCGGCGACACCGACGGATCGACAGGAGACGACGAGAAAGCAGACGGCGACGAAGCCGAGGAGACGACAGACGGTGAGGAAGAGTCGACCGACGAGCCCGAGGTGGAACCCGGGGACGTCGATGCCACCGAGGACCCCGAGGAAGCCGGCGACACCGAGGACGTCGGGATCGATATCGCCGACGCCGAGGCCGAGGCCGCAGCCGCCGAGGACAGCGACGACGCCGAACCGCCGACGATCGAGAGTCGCGAGGAGATCGAGGAGTCACTCGACGGCGTGGTCCCGATGATCGGCGAGAGTCCCGACCCGGAACCGACCGGGAACGGCCACGACGAGGACGCCGAAGTCACGACCGACGCGGACTGATTCTATTCGCCGGGTAGATCACGGACGTGTTTCCGAGGCCCCGGTCGTTCTGTCGAGACAGTCGGTAAACGTCCGCGCGAGCGCCGGAAGAGCGAGCACTTCCGAGCCCTCGTTCGCTTCGCTCACGAGGACGAAGCGAGCGCGGTTCACGGGACGCGAACGAAGTGAGCGTCCCGCTTTTTCACCCATGTTTTTGCCGAGGGGGTGCCCGCAGGCCGCTTTGCGGCCGAGGACACCCTCTCGGGAAAAAGATGGACCGAAAGTCGTTTTCGAGCGTCCCGAGTAGCGGAGGTATGCTCTCTATCGCGCTTGCCGGCAAACCCAACGCCGGCAAGTCGACCTTCTACAAGGCGGCGACGATGGCCGACGTGGACGTCGGTAACTACCCGTTCACGACCATCGACGCCAACCGCGGGGTGACCCACGTCCGGACCGAGTGCCCCTGTCTCGACCGCGAGGAGCGCTGTGGCGCGGAGAACTGCCACGACGGCAAGCGCTACGTCCCCGTCGAGTTGCTCGACGTCGCGGGACTCGTCCCGGGTGCCCACGAGGGCCGTGGCCTCGGGAACCAGTTCCTCGACGAACTCACGAACGCCGACGTCATCCTCCACGTCGTCGACGCCTCCGGCGGGACCGACGCCGAGGGCGAACCGGTCGAAGTGGGTGAACACGACCCCGTCGAGGACCTGCAGTTCATCGAGGAGGAGATGGACCTCTGGCTGGCGAGTATCGTCGACCGCAACTGGGAGTCGGTCGAACGTGCCTCGCGCTCGCCCGATTTCGACTTAGACGAGGAGTTGACGGAGATGCTCACGGGCGTCGGTGCCACGGAACTCGACGTCGCACGCACGCTCCGGGCAGTCGAGTATCCCGAGGACCCGATCCAGTGGACCGACGAGCACCGCGAGGCGCTCGCGAGCGACATCCGCGCCCGGAGTAAACCAATCGTCGTCGTCGCCAACAAGGCCGACGTCGCCCCGCCGGAGAACCTCCAGGCGCTCAAGGAACGCAACGAGGCGACCATCCCGACCACGGCGGACGGCGAACTCGCGCTCCGCCGGGCCGCGGAGGCTGGCGTCGTCGACTACGACCCCGGCGACGCCGACTTCGAGATCAGCGGTGACGTCAGCGACCAGCAGCGCCAGGGGCTCGAACGCATCGGCGAAGTGATGGCCGAACACGGCGGCACCGGGGTACAGGAAGCCCTCGATACTGCCGTCTACGACGTCCTCGACCAGATCACCGCCTACCCAGTCCAGGACGAGACACACTGGACCGACGGGCAGGGGAACGTCCTCCCCGACGCCTTCCTCCTGGCCGACGGCTCCACCCCCCGTGATCTCGCCTACGCCGTCCACTCCGACATCGGCGACGGCTACCTCCACGCCGTCGACGCCCGGAAGGGGATGCGCGTCAGCGACGAACAGGAACTCGACGAGGGCGACGTGATTAAGATCGTCTCGACGGCGAACTGAGGTGGCATTACTCCGGATCGCTGGGATTCACGTCGACTATTTCTGGACGACTGCCAGCCAGTTGCCAGCGTCGGGAGTCGAAAGCGTGCGACGGTCGCCACCACAGAGAGAGTCCGTCCCGCTCCAGGCCGCTCCATCGGCGTCGAGCCAGCGGACGTCGAACGAGCCCTCGGCACCCGAGAAGTCGACGTCTACTGCACCGCCGTCCGGGAAGTAGACGACGTACGCGCGTCCCGACTCGGCGGCGCAGTACGCTTCGTTCGGGCGGCGGTCCGAAAGCAGGTCGTTACGCGGTGAGAGCGCGAGCAAGTCCACCGCGTCGGTGAGCAGCCGAACCGAGCGGATCTGCGACTTCGCGCGGTCGTCGAGACCGATACCCCACTGCTTCGGTCGGTGGAACCGGGCGGACGCGGCGCCGCCTATCAGGTTTCGCCAGAACCGCTCGATAGCCTCTTCGGCGCTCCCCGCCGAGGGGTTGTCCTCGTCGGTACCGTAGATCTTGACGTTGTTGAACGGGCGCGGGCCGACGTGCTCGTCGATCTCTTCGCGCCAACGCTGGAGTCTGTCCCAGTGTTCCTGTCCCCTGTAGCCTTTCGAGTCCTGATTGGCCTGGGACATCTCGACGAACGTGACAGTGTCCGGGTAGCGACGGGCGACGGCGACCGAACGTCCCGGCCACATGTTCATGCTGGTCACGTCGACGTCCGCCCCGGTCTCGGCGGCTCGTTCGTGGACGTGTTCGGCCCAGTGGCGCTCCCACTCCTCGCCGGTCGTCGACTCGTTGTTGACGTTGTAGATGACGTGGTCGTAGTCGAGTGCCACGTCGAGTACGCGGTCGACGAAGCGTTCGAGATGCGGGTAGACGACGTCGTTGCGGTCGACCGCCTGGTGGATGTCCGCGGCGCTCGCGATCCCGGAATCGTACCGCCCGTAGTTGACGTTGTTCTCGTGGCTGAACGGGTGACTGTCGGAGAGGTCGTGCTGGTCCCAGAGCGTGAGGTGGACCACGATATCGCGAGCGGCCGTCTCGTCGAGGAACGTCTCCAGGCGCTCGAAGTACGTCTCGTTGAAGGAGGTGAGGTCGTACGTGCCGTCGTAGACTTCGTCGAAGGCGTGGACATCGTTGCCGCCGCGATCCGACATCGTGTTCCGGACGTAGTTGCCGCCGACCGCCACCAGTTCGTCGAGGTGGTCGCGCAGCTGGTCCCCGGTCCACTGGAAGGGGTTGTCGGTGTTCGTGGCTCCGACGAGCAGCGTCGGTTCGCCGTCGTACTGCCAGTGCCATCGGTCTCCCTCGGCGATACTGATTCCTGTCTCGGTCACGGCCGTACATCTCCGAAGTCCCTGAAATACTTTCCCGAAGGGTCGTGCGGGCACCTGGCGGGTCCAGGTAACGAGTGGTCTCGACGAGGACACGCTCACCCGCCGGTCAACCGGTCCAGCAGACGGGAGACGACACCGTCGGAGTCCGCTTCATCCGCTGTGAGCGCCCAGTCGGCCTTCTCCGCGACCTCGTCCGGCCGGCGGTACTCCCACCCGAGGTGGTCGGCGATCCGGCGGTCCTCCATCGTCGTCCCGACGAAAACGTGACGCGGCGTGGCGGTCGCCGCGCCGATCTCCTCTATCGCGAGCCACTTGTCGGCCTCGCCCTGGTCGAAGTCCAGGCGGACCTCGTGTGTGTCGACGAACGAATCGACCGCACCGGTGTCGTTGGCGACGATCCCGACGTAGCGACTCCACTCGCGGGCCTCCTCGAAGACCCTCGCGGGGTCGGCGAACCGGTCGATGGCGGCGAGAGTGAACACGAGCGTCAACTCGCCGGAGGGACTGCCGCCGCTGGCTCGTCTTCTCGCCTCGTCTCGCCCGGTGTCGTCGCTCGGTTCCGGGGCGTCACTGCCCATAGTCGCCCGCTCGTCGCCCGGTGTGAAAACCTCCCGGGTGACAGTCCTGACGACTCAGTCGTCGACGGAGACGCTCTCCCAGTCGTGGTCGCCGTGGGCCCCCTCCCGCTCTTTGGCCGCCTGTTCGACGCGGATGAACTCGGCCTTCTCGCGGGCTTTCTCGATCGTGTGCCCCCCGCAGTACGACAGCCCCGAGCGGATGCCCGCGTCGAACTCGGCGGCGACGTCCGCGAGCGGGCCCTTGTACTCGGTGAACCCCTCGACGCCCTCGTCGGCCGAGACCGTGGCGTCGGCCTTGTCAGAGCGGTCCTCGGCGGCGGCCGTCGTCGCCATCCCCCGGGAGCGCTTGTACGGTTCGCCGCCGATGTGGACGATCTCGGGGGGTGCCTCCTCGGTTCCGGCGAAGAGACTGCCCAGCATCACCGTGTCGGCACCCGCCATCAGTGCCTTCACCGCGTCACCCGAGGACCGGATACCGCCGTCGGCGATGATCGGGACGTCCAGTTCGCGGGCTCTCTCCGAGCAGTCGTCGATCGCGGTCAGTTGCGGGACGCCGGCGCCGGCGACCCGGCGGGTCGTACAGTGGGAACCAGGGCCGATACCCACTTTCACCGCGTCGGCGCCAGCGTGATACAGGTCGGCGACCCCGTCGGGGGTGGCGACGTTGCCGGCGACCACGTCTGCGCCGGGGAACTCCGCGTCGAGTGTCTCGACGGCGTCGAGACAGCGTTCGAGGTGGCCGTGTGCGACGTCGACCATCACGCAGTCCGCACCGGCATCGAGAGCGGCACCGGCTCGCTCGACGGTGTCCTCGGCGATACCGACGGCCGCACCGACCGGCTGTCCCGCGTCGGCGACGCGCCGGACTTCGGCCGCCTGCTCGTCGACGGTCAGGAACCGGTGGATCGTGCCGAACCCGCCGGCACGACCCAGCGCGATAGCGGCCTCGTGTTCGGTGACGGTGTCCATCGGCGCGGAGAGCAGCGGCGAGTCGAGTTCGATACTGGGAGTGAGCGACGTCGAGAGGTCGACGTCACTCCGACTGTCGACCGGCGACCGCTGGGGGACCAGTAACACGTCCCCGTACGAGAGGCCGGTTCGGAGTTCGTCCATGCCGCACAGTCATTGTCGCTCGGTGTCTAAACGTCTTTCGAGAGCGGAGTGGCCGTCCGTCAGTGAAACGCCTTCTCGCCCGCCGCGATCCGGACGTCGAGCCAGTTGTCCGTCGGGGGCAACGGACACTCGTACCGGTCGGAGTACGCACAGGTCGGATTGTACGCCTCGGTCAACTACCCCACCCTACTTCGCTCAGTCTGACGACTTCGCTCGTGGAGGGTGGGGCTTGTCCGTGTCCTCGACCTCGAACCCATCCGGGTGGGCGGTAAATCCGCCACTCGGCGTCACTGTTCCAGACTTCAGGGCAAGTTGACTGTTGCCCGTCCGCCGAGACGACTGTTGGCCTCGACGGACATACCGCATACCGATGTTCTTCGCTGCGTTGTAGTCCGCGTTCGCTTCCGACCCGCACTTCACGCATCGGAAGTCGTTGCGAGTCGGGCGATTCTCGTCTGCCGTGAAGCCACACTCAGCGCACCGCTTCGATGTGTACGCCGAACCCACCTGCTTCACCGAGATACCTTCCGCTTCGGCTTTGTACTCCACTTGCTTGTACAGTGTTCGGAACGCCCATTTGTGCCCCCACGACGCTCCCGTGCGGTCACGGATGTGGGTTAGATTCTCAAACGCGATCACGTCACACTCGTACCGGAGTGCTTCGTCTACGATGGCGTTCGACGCTCGGTGGAGTACGTCGCGGATGTACCGAAGTTCGCGGCCACTCGACTGTTCGAGCGTTCGGTGGGCGCTTCGCGTTTCGGTCTGTTGGAGTCCGGTGCGTACCTTCTCGAACTCGCGGAGGTTGTGCGTGAGTTCCCGCCCGTTGCAGAAGGAGGCGGTGCTGGTGACGGCAAGGTTTTCGATACCGAGGTCAACCCCGAGAACCGTTCCGTCCTCGGCGGTGTTCCGTTCGGTGTCGTTTTTGGGTCGGCGGAAGCCAATGTGCAAATAGTACTTACCGTCACGGGCGGTGAGCGTACTTTCTGTGACATTCCATTCGTCTGAGTCGAGGTACTGCCGTTGGTATCCGTCGGCGCCATCGGGAAGGGAAAGTGGACACCGGACGCGACTCTCTGTGGTGGAGAGCGACACTGTCTCGTCATCAAATAGTGTCATTGTCCGGGTGTCGTACTTCACTGTCGGGGCAGTGAAGGTTGGTTTGCTGACTTTCTTCCCCTTGGCGAGACGTTCGATACAGCCGGTGATGGCTTGAGCGGCTTGGTGGGTGGCGAGAATCGCGTGCTGACTACCGAGGTCGGTCTGTTCGCGCACGTCATCGTAGGCGAGGGGCTGTACATCGCTTTTCGCGTTGCACTTTCCCCATGCCATGTCTGTGGCGAGTTGGCAACCACGCTTCCACTCAGAGATGGTTTCCTCAAGCAACTCGCGTTGCTCACCATCCACCGAGAGTCGAGTGATTGCCGTCCGACGCACGTAGTCGTCTGCCACATATTCAATGTAGAGTGGGGGCTAGTTATAGGTTAGTTTTTGTGACCTATACGAACGCGCTCCTCCCCTCCCTACTCGCTCCCCCCGGTCGCTCCTTGAGGAAGGGGACTCCGCGCTACCGCTCCAGTCGATTGAAATCCAGCACCCACCGGCCGTCGTCGGTCCGGTGGTGCTCCGGTTCGAGGTCGATGTACCGGCCCGCGCCGTAGGTCTCGTCGCCGCTCGTCGCGTCGCGGAACGGAACCCAGAGCCGTTCTTCGTCGGGGTCGCTCTTGTACGCCGTGAGCGTGACCCGCTCGCCGCCTATCTCGACGGTGAACACGCCCCATTCGACGTACTCCTGCTCGCCGTCGGTGCTCGTTCCCACGACCACCCGCTCGCGCTCCTCGTCTCCGTCGAGTTCGACGACGAACCGGTACTCGGGGGCGACCGGGTAGTACTCCAGTCCGTCGAACTCGGCGCGCTCCTCGGGTGGGAGCGGGGAACGGGGGTTCGTACCGAAGTACTCGTCCTTTCGCTCGCGCTGTGTTTCGATCTCCGCCCGCCAGTCCGCTGTCGTGCTCGTGTCTGTCTGGTCTCGTTCGTCGGTCATCCGTCGATACCCCGGTGCCGACCGGCGACGTCGCGTCCCAGGTCGGCGAACGCGTCGTCTATCATGCTCTGTACCTGTGCGACGAGTGCACCCCAGCGTTCGTCGTCGGGGGCGATGCCGACCGCCTGTGCGATCTGCATGACGCTCAGGTGGTACACCTCCTGGACGCCCGGTTCGGCCTCCCAGACGACGACGCTGCAGGGAAACAGCGCGCCGACGCGCTTGCCGCCCGCTTCGAGTGCGTGCTCGCCCGCCGCCGGAACGCCCAGCCCGACGACCGTGTACGGGTCCGGGTCCGCGTCCCGTTCCTCGCCGATCCGCTTCGCCGGCGAGAACTCCGTCGGGAACGAGAACCCCACCTCACCGAACACGTCTCTGACGTGGGCAAGCGCCGCCTCGTGGTCCATCCGGAGCGTCACCGACCGCTCACCGAGTCGCTCGGGACTGAGTGCGGGGTCGGAATCCCTCGACTCGTTTCTGTGCATACCTATAGTATTGTACTTACAGGACAAAAGTGTGGCGGTGGCGGAATTCGTCGTCAATTTCGTGAGTCGGACTACAGCATCAAATAATCCTTTAAAACCCAATTCGCCCCATACGAGGGTTATATTCTCGTTCCGCATGCGGTAATGGCGTATAGAGTGATAGTATAGAATTGCTAATTTCACACAATACTTTATGGCGTGGAGTCCGAAGTATCAGTCATGACCGATCCGTTCGTGGTCGTCGGTGGCGACGCGGCGGGGATGAGCGCAGCCAGCAAGTTCGGGCGGGAGGCGCCCGACCGCGACGTCGTCGTCTTCGAGAAGGGCAAGTGGGTGTCCTACGGGGCGTGCGGCCTGCCCTACTACGTGAAAGGGGAGGTCGAGCGACTGGACGACCTCGTGTCGGTGACGCCCGAGGAGTTCGTCGAGGAGCGGGGGATCGACCTGCGGACGAATCACGAGGTGACGGCGGTCGACCGCGAGCGTCAGGTGGTGACCGTCGCGGGCCCGGACGGGGAGTTCGAACAGCCCTACGACGACCTCCTGATCGCGACCGGCGCGCACGCGGTCGAACCGCCCGTCGAGGGGTTCGGTCTGGACGGCGTGTTCACGCTCCACAGCATGGGCACGGCCGCGGCGGTCCGGCGGTACCTCGGACTGGACGCGCCCGCGGCCGACCTCTCTGCGGTCGGGTATGGGTCGATCGCGAACGAGTACGCCGGGGTCGTCGCACCGGAAGCGGTCGGTATCGTCGGCGGCGGGTACGTCGGCATCGAGATGGCCGAGGCTTTCGCCGCACACGACCTCGAGGTCCACCTCTTCGAGATGCTCCCACACACGCTCCAGCCGTTCGGGGCGGAGGCCGCCGCGACGGTCGAAGACCACCTCGCCGAGCAGGGCGTCCGCCTCCACCTGGATACGCCGGTCGACGCGTTCCGTGGCGACGACCGCGTCGAGGCTATCGCCGCCGGTGACGAGGACGTCGCGGTCGACCTGGCGCTCGTCGGGGTTGGCGTCGCACCCAACACGGACCTCGCCGAGCGGGCGGGGGTCGACCTCGGCCCGACCGGCGCCATCGCGACCGACGCGTACGGTCGGACGAACGACGAACACGTCTTCGCGGCCGGGGACTGCGCCGAGGCGACCAACGCCGTGACGGGCGAGCCCGACCACGTCCCGCTGGCGCTGACGGCCAACCGCGCGGGACGGGCTATCGGACAGACCGTCGCCGGCGACCCGACGCTCGTCGGGGATATCGTCGGGACCGCCGCGGTGAAGGCCTTCGACCTCGAAGTCGCCCGGACCGGCGTCCTCGACCCCGACGTCGCGCGTGACGCGGGCTTCGATCCGGTCTCGGTCACGATCACCACGCAGTCACGGGCACACTACTACCCGGGCGGCGAGGAGATCCAGATCACGATGGTCGGCGACCGCGAGAGCGGTCGCGTTCTCGGGGCGAGCATGGTCGGACGGGAGGGCGTCGCCAAGCGCATCGACACGGTCGCGGCCGCGCTCCACGCCGAGTTGACCACCCGGCAACTCTCGTCTCTCGACCTGGCGTACGCACCACCCTTCAGCCCGGTGTGGGACCCCGTCCTCACCGCGGCGAAGGTCCTCGGCGGGAAACTCGCGTAACCGGCGGGCGCGGTTTTTTCCTCGCCTCGTGAGAATCGACGGACGATGTCGGAACTTCGCCGCGAACTGGGACTCACCGAGACGGTCGTCTACGGCGTCGGGCTGATCCTGGGTGCGGGCATCTACGCCATCCTCGGCGAAGCGACGGGTGTAACCGGCGGGTCGGTCGTCGTCTCGTTTCTCCTGGCTGCGGCGATCGCCGCGTTGACCGGCCTGAGCTACGCCGAACTCGCGTCGGTCTACCCGAAAGCCGAGGGCGACTACGTCTACGTCCGCGAAGCGTTCGACCGCGAGTTCCTCTCGGACGTGACGGCGCTCGGTCGCCTGTCCGTGGGCGCCATCTCGTCCGCCGCGGTGGCGCTCGCGTTCTCGGGGTATCTCTCGGCGTTCGTCGACGTCCCGGCCGTTCCAGTCGCGCTCGCGCTCGTCTTCCTCACGGCCGCGGTCAACTTCTGGGGCATCGACCTCTCGACGCGCCTCAATCTGGTCTTCACCGCGGTCGAGATCGCGGGACTGCTCGTCATCGTCTGGGTCGGGAGCGGGTCGTGGGGTGAGGCCGACGTACTCCAGGCATCCGGCGGCGCGTTCGGCGTCGTCCACGCCGCCTTCCTGGTCTTTTTCGCCTACCTCGGGTTCGGATCGGTCGTCAACCTCGCCGAGGAGACCGAGGACGCGACAGTGACGATCCCGCGGGCGATCGTCTTCTCGATCGGTATCACGACTGTCCTGTACGTCCTCGTCGGGCTGTCGGCGGTCGCACTGGTCGACCCCCAGACGCTGGGGGCATCGTCGTCGCCGCTGGCAGCGGTGGCACGCGCCGGCTGGGGGCCGGCCGGCGAGACGCTACTGGCCGCCATCGCGCTGTTCTCGACGACCAACACCGTGCTCATCCTGCAGATATCGACTTCGCGACTGCTCTACGGCGTCTCGAAGTCAGAGTATCGGGTCTTCCCCACGACCCTCTCGCGGGTCCACGGGTCGCGCGGGACGCCCCACTACGCGGTGGGCGTGGTCGCCGCCGGGACGGTCCCGTTCGTCTTCCTCGGCGATATCGGCCTCGTCGCTGGGCTGGCGAACCTCGTGTTACTGGTCGTGTTCGCGCTCGTCAACGGCGCGCTGTTGCGACTCCGCTACGCGCGGCCCGACGCCGACCGGGGCTTTCGCGCTCCCCTCAACGTCGGTCGACTGTCGCTCACCGCCGTCGGCGGGCTCCTCTCCTCGCTCGGACTCGTCGCCTTCTACGTCACGACGTTGTGAGCACCGCGGGTCGATCGCCGCGATTCCGGTTTCCGGTAACCCGTCTGGGGACTTAATACGCGGGCGGTGGTCGTATCAACCATGGACACGGACGAGTTCGACCGCTCACGGGCGGTCTGGTGGGGGCTCGCGGTCCTGCTCGGGAGTGTGCTCGCGTTCGTCGTCTACTCCTATATCGGGACGTTCGTCCTCGGACTGTTCATCTACTACGCGGCACGGCCCGTCCACCGCCGACTGCGCCGGATGTTCGACTCCCCTGGATTCACCGCGGCGGTCTCGATCCTCGTCTTCGAGATCCCTTTTCTCGCGGTGACGGGCTACGCCGTCCTGCTGGCGCTGCGCGGACTGGAGCGTTACTCGGGCGCCGGTGCGGATGCTATCGCGCGATTCGTCCCCGCCTCGCCCGCGGAGGTCGACCGGGCCATCGCGGACCCGGTCGGCTACGTCTCGGCGCTGGACGCCGACGCCCTCCTCGCGGTGGTCTCGGGCGGCGCGAACGTCGTCGAGCCCGTGCTGGTCTTCCTGTTGCACCTGTCGCTCGCCGTCACGATCGCGTTCTTCTGCCTCCGCGATGGCTCCCGGTTCGCGGGGTGGGTCCGCGAAGAAGTCGGCGAGGACTCCGCGCTGTGGACCTACGGCACCCTCGTCGACCGCGACCTCCGGGTCGTCTACTTCGGGAACGTCCGCACGGTTATCGTGGTCGCGGTCCTCGGAATTCTCGTCTACAACGGACTCAACGCCGTCTCGCCCCCGGGACTCCGGATCCCTGTGCCGAACGTGCTGGCGCTGTTGACCGGTGCGGCGACGCTCGTCCCGGTCGTCGTGGGGAAACTCGTCTACGTCCCGGTCGGTGCGTACCTGGCCGCCCGGGCGGCCGAAACGGGGCCCGTTCGTCTGTGGTTTCCGGTCGCCGTCGTCGCCGTGTCGCTGTTCGTCCTCGACCTCTTTCCGGTCATGGTCGTCAGGCCGCTGCTCGCGGGCCAGAGCACCCACCAGGGGCTGATGATGTTCTCGTACATCTTCGGCGGACTCACGTTCGGCTGGTACGGGATCTTCCTCGGACCGCTCCTGCTGGTCGCTGGCATCCACCTCGTCCGGGTGGCCTTCTGGGAACTCCTCCGCGGCGAGGAGATAACCCCGGCAGTGACGAGCGCTCACCGTCTCGGGTCGATGCCCGTCGAACACCGATTCCTGCCCGACCGCCCCCGGGAGCCCCCGTCCGACCCCCCTCCCGAGACCGCAGACGACGCCGAAGAGTGACGCCACTGGCAGGCGAGGTCGGTACTCGGGTGGGCTGTCGTGATTCGGAACCGCCGTGGTGGTAGAGATCGCGTGTTTCGGTGGGTGAAACAGTGGATACATCGATTGCGGCCGAAAGTAGTCACACTCTTCGACCTCACACCAGCGGCCGGAACCACACCGCCCCGACGAGGACGGCGAGGAAGAGATACGACCCCCGGATGAGCAACTTCGTCGCGAGTTCGGGCCCCGCACGGCGGGCGGCGACTGCGACGAGGCCGAAGACGACCGGGGCGCCGGCCGCACTCGGCGGCACGCCTCGCAACCCCGCGGCCATTCCCAGGACTGCGACCATCCCGGTCGCCATGAGCGCGTAGGCCGCCCGGTAGGCGGCGTCGGGGCCGATCGCGACCGCGGCCGTCCGTTTCCCGATGGACTGGTCGTAGTCGTAGTCGGTCGCGTCGTCGATCACCTTGATGCCCGAGAGGACGACCAGGAAGACGCCGGCGAGGGCGAGAACCGTCGGCGAGAGGGTGGTCGCCTGGACGTAGTACCCCCCGAGGAGGGCGAAGGCGATCCCCGATGGATAGCCCGCTGTCGCCGAGACCGGGTGCATGTCGAGTCTGGGTGCGTGGTTGAAGCCGATGAGCCAGCCCGGGAGCGTCAGGAGCGCGCCGACGAAGCCGACGAGCCACCAGACCGCGCCGACGCAGGCGAAGAAGGCGACCGAGGCACCGGCGAGGGCGACGCGACAGCCCCGCGCCGTCAGCGGGTGGTCGTCGTCCTCGCCGCGACCGTAGAAGTCGACGTAGCCGTCCTTGACGTGGGCGGTGTAGAGCGCGAAGAAG
>Ga0207718_100320_pt1 | contig 49411 bp, 43 predicted proteins | sample A23M2SouthBayCA_FD_187749 | JGI IMG/M metagenome (GOLD analysis project Ga0207718, IMG submission 187749) | Aerobic enrichment media microbial communities from Eden Landing Ponds, California, USA - A23 M2 (SPAdes) | ecosystem: Environmental > Aquatic > Marine > Unclassified | place: Emeryville...
CCGGCGTTCTCCGTGTTCCACGAGGCACGACCCTCGGTGGCACTGCGGATGTCCGAGGAGAAGCCGATCATCTCCTCGACGGGCGCGATGCCCTCGATGACCATGAGGTCGCCCTCCTGGTACATGTCGTCGACGCGGCCACGACGACCCTGGATCTCGCCCGACGCCGCGCCCATGTGTTCCGAGGGCACGTCGATGCGGACGTCCTGGATCGGTTCGAGCAGGCGAATCTCCCCGTCGATCAGTGCACGGTGGACCGCCTCGCGCACGGCCGGGATGACCTGTGCCGGACCGCGGTGGATGGTGTCCTCGTGAAGCCTCGCGTCGTGCAGGCGGATGAGCGCGCCGGAGACGGGTTCGGCCGCCAGCGGGCCGTCGTCCAGGGCCTCCTCCAGCCCCTCGACGACGAGTTCCATCGTCTCGTTGAGGTGCTGAATCCCCTTCGTGTCGTCGATGAGGATGTTCGTCCCGTGGATGTGCTCCACGTTCTGGGAGGTGTCCTTGTCCATGCCGGCCTCCTGCAGCGCCTCGCGGCGCTCCAGTTCGGGCATGTCCATCGAGACGTTGCCGAGCTGAATCTCCTCGACGATGTCGTCGCTCAGGGGTTCGACCGTGATGTAGAACTTGTTGTGGCGGTTCGGCGAGACACCCTCGACCTCCTGGGAGGCCTCCTGTGGCGACTCGCGGTAGACGACGATGGGTTCGCCGGTGTTGATCGGAATACCCTGGTTGCGCTCGATGCGCTGGCCGATGACTTCGAGGTGGAGCTCACCCTGGCCGGAGATCAGGTGCTCGCCCGTCTCCTCGTTGATCTCGATCTGGATCGTCGGGTCCTCCTTGGCGACCTGCTGGAGCGTCTGGATGAGCTTCGGCAGGTCGTCCATGTTCCGCGCCTCGACGCTTTTCGTGATGACGGGCTCGCTGATGTGTTCGATGGACTCGAACGGCGTCATCTCGACGCTCGACACCGTGGAACCGGCGATGGCGTCCTTGAGCCCCGTGACGGCAGCGATGTTGCCCGCGGGGACGTGCTCCACTTCCTCGCGCTCGCCACCCATGTAGATGCCGACGCTCTGGACGCGGTTCTTGCCGGCGGTCCCGGAGACGTACAGCTCTTGGCCCTTCTCGAGGGTCCCCGAGAAGACGCGGCCGGCCGCGATTTCGCCGGCGTGCGGGTCGATGCCGATGTCGGTGACCATGAGCACGACGTCGCCGTCCTCGTCGACCAGCCGCATCGACTCCGCGATGTCGGAGCTGTCGTCGCCGCGCCAGATGCGCGGGACACGACGGGGCTGGGCGTCGACGGGGTTCGGGAAGTGCTCACACACCATGTCGAGCACGACGTCCGACAGCGGCGTCCGCTCGTGGAGTTCCCCGCGCTTGTCGGCGCGCTCGAGTTCGATGATGTCGCCGAAGTCCATGCCCGTCCGCTGCATCGAGGGCATCGAGACGCCCCACTTGTAGAGCGCGGAGCCGAAGCCGACGGTGCCGCCTTCGACGGAGACGGTCCAGTCGTCCTCGATATCGTCCATCTCCTCGGTCATGCCGCGGATGAGCTCGTTCACGTCGCGGATGACCGCGAGCAGTCGCTCCTGCATCTCCTGGGGCCCCTCCTGAAGCTCGGAGATGAGGCGGTCGACCTTGTTGATGAACAGCGTCGGCTTCACGCCCTCGCGCAGCGCCTGCCGGAGCACCGTCTCCGTCTGGGGCATCGCGCCCTCAACGGCGTCGACGACCACGAGCGCGCCGTCGACGGCGCGCATCGCTCGCGTCACGTCGCCACCGAAGTCGACGTGGCCGGGCGTGTCGATCAGGTTGATCAGGTGATTCTTGTCGTCGTACTCGTGGGTCATCGAGACGTTCGCGGCGTCGATGGTGATGCCGCGTTCCTGCTCGTCTTCCTCCGTGTCCATCGCGAGCTGCTGGCCCGCGGTGTCCTGCGAGATCATGCCCGCACCGGCGAGCAGGTTGTCCGTCAGCGTCGTCTTGCCGTGATCGACGTGAGCGGCGATGGCGATGTTCCGGATGTTCTCCGGTTTGTCCATCAGCCGTTCACATTCTTGTACGATCTTCTTTCGTCGGCCCATTACAGGCCCATACCGTCAGGAGGGTCAAAAGGGTAGTGTTTTGCCGGCAACGAAACGGCCGATTTCGGGCGGCTGATCGGGCGTGTCACGCGATGCCACGATTCGAACCGGACGACCACAACCGTCTTACCCTTCTGTTTCATGATAGTAACTGACATGGACGTACGCGTTCAGGGCGGCGCCCCGCCCGATCCGTTTCTCAGCGCCGCCGACCTGCTGGCGACGGAACACGACCTCGACCGCCCGGTCGACGTGCGAGTGCGGGACGACCCCGACGAGCGAACCTGGACGGCCCACTACGACGACCACCACGTCCTCAACATCTCCCGACAGGCCGCCACGAGCGCCATGGCGCGAGAGCTCGCGCTTCACGAACTCGCGCACATGGCTCGCTACGAGGAGGGACACGCCTCCCACACCCAGTCGACCGACGAGGCGCTCTTTCTCGCGCTCTCCGGACGGGACGTGGAGCGTCGAAAGCTCGCACACTGCTACCAGATCGCCAACCACATGCGGGACATCTACGCCGACGACATCACGCTCACCGTCGCGCCGGCGGCGAAGCTCGTGCAGTTCCTCGAATCCCAGCTCGCCGCGGCCGTCGCGGACGCGCCCGGGCCCGCTGGGTCGCGGCCGGCCGGCGCCGGTCCGGCGCTCCAAGGCGCCGACCCCGACATCACCGCCGTCAACGCCGCCTTCGCGCTCGGCCTCGTCGAGCGCCACGGCCTGATCGACCCCGACCACCGCCTCTACGACCTCGCCCGCGCCGCCGCGGCCGACGCCCCCGGCGTGGGGGTGGAGGCGTTCAAACACCGATTCCGGAGCCTCGCGGACGACCCCACCGAGAGCGACTTCCGGCGCGACCTCGTCGCGGTGACCAAGGAGTACGCGCTCGGGGGCGGGCAGGCGGCCGACTAGCGGCCCTCGGCCGGATCACGCCCCGCAGCCGCCGCTTCGAACACGTCGATGGCGTCCGCCCGATCCATCGCCCGCGGGTTCCGCTCGATGTTGTGTTCAGAGTGTTCGAACGCCACGTCCGCCCAGTCAGCGAACGTCTCGCGGTCGAAATCGCCGTACGTCGCGATGCTCGTCGGGACATCCACGTCCGCCAGCAGGTCGAAGACCGCGTCGACGCTCCGGTCGGCGAAGGCCCGGGTCGATTCGCCCGGGCGCCGCTCCGCGCCGAGCAGGGTCGCCAGATCGGCGAACCGTTCCACTTCGGCGGGCACGTTGTACCGCATCACGTGCGGGAGGAGGACCCCGTTGGCCAGCCCGTGGCCCAAGTCACACGCCATCCCGAGCGGGTAGGTGAGCGCGTGGACCGCGCCCAGCCCGGAGTTGACGAACGCCTGTCCCGCGAGCGTCGCCGCGAGGCTCATGTTGGCGCGGGCCTCGTCGTTCGCTGGCCCCTGCGTCACCGCCGGCCGCAGATTTTCGGCGACGAGTTCGACCGCTCGCCGCGCCAGCGTGTCCGTGTACGGCGTCCGCAGCAGGGTGACGTAGCTCTCGACGGCGTGGGTCAAAGCGTCTAGCCCCGTCGCCGCCGCGACGCCCGGCGGCATCGTCTTCGTCAGAGCCGGATCGACCGCCGCGAGGTCGGCGAAGAGATGTGGCGAGAAGACGACCTTCTTCACGCCGTCCGCGCGCTCGTCGGCGAAGACGCCGATGTGGGTCACCTCGCTGCCCGTCCCCGCCGTCGTCGGCACGAGCGCCAGCGGCCCCGTCTCGCCCGGCACGTTGTCCATGCCGAGCATGTCCCGGACCGGGCCGCCGTGTGCCGCGAGCGCCGCCGCGAGTTTGGCCGTATCCATCGAACTGCCGCCGCCGACGCCGACGACGAGGTCGTGATCCGCCACCCGTTCGGCGGCCGCCTCGACCATCGACAGTTTCGGTTCGGGCGCCACACCGTCGTAGACGGCCACGTCGACGCCCGCGGCTTCGAGGCGAGCGACTGGTGCCTCGATCACGCCGCTCTCGGCGAGGAATTCGTCCGTGACGACGAGTGCGGAGTCGGCGTCACGTGCTGTGGCGAAAGATTCGAGGGCGTCGGTTGCGCCCGACCCGTACTCGACGTGGGCGGGGCTCCGGATGGTGTGAGCGTCGGTGAGTGAGCCGAGGGACATATCGGCCCGTCGGCCGGGGGATACGTAGCTGTTCGGGAGAGTAGATTACCGCGCGGCGGCGGCGACCCGCTCGGCTTCCTCTTTCTGGTTGATGGCGTAGGTGCCGACGTCGTAGTCGGCGGCGCCCATCAGCTGCGTGGCGAGCGCCTGCGCGGCGCTCGTCGGCGATTTGTACGACCCGCGCTGGGTCCCTTCGGCGAGGAACTTCAGGGCCTGATCGACCCGGCGCTGGGGGGCCACGTCGACGGCCTGCGGGACGGAGATGCCGCCGTACTTCAGGCGGACGGTCTCCTCGCGTGGCGCCGCGTTCTCGACGGCCGTGACGAGAATCTGGACTGGGTTCTCCTCCGCCTCCTCGTCGACGATTTCGAACGCGTCGCGGACGATGCGCATCGCCTGCTGCTTCTTGCCCGTGTTCTCGTCGGTCTGCATCAGGCGGTTGATCAGCCGCTCGACGACCGAAATCTCGCTCTTCTGGAACTGCTTGGAGGCGTGGCGACCCATCGTGTGCGCGATGGGCGTGACGTTGAGATAGCGCTGGGTGCTGGGATCCTCGTACGCGATGTCGTCCGTCTCCCAGACGCCGAAGAGCAGCGCGTCCGTCTCCTGCTCGTCGCTTCCGGCCGGGGCGTCCGGCTCGGGAGTGTCGCTCTCGGACATTATCGAACCGGTTTCTCCGCGTTACCGCGCACGAGTTCGATGAGCGAGACGCCGTTGACCTTCTCGACCTTGTAGTTCACGCCGGAGAGGTCGCCCATCGCACGACCCTTCGCGCCGCCGATGCCGGCGATGGTGACCTCGTCGTGCTCGTCGATGAAGGAGATAGCGCCGTCGCCGGGGCAGAACGCCGTCACCTGCTTCCCGTTCTTGATGAGCTGGACCCGGACGCATTTCCGGATCGCGGAGTTGGGCTGTTTCGCCTCGATGCCGACCTTCTCGAGGACGATGCCCCGGGCCTGGGGCGCACCCTCGAGCGGGTCCGATTTCTTCCGGAGACCGCGCTCGCGTCGCGCGTACTCCGAGTCGGACCACCGTCGGGTCTGGCGGTCCTTCTTGAGTTTGCGGGCCGCATACTTGCCGTTCGCCATAGTGGCAGTTCGTTCCCGACGGAGCTACTTAAGCCTCCCTTTTCGCGTTCAGCGAGACCGGCTCAGAACCCGTTAGGGCACCCGCTACTCCAATCTGAGCCGCTCCTCTCGTCCGAGCCGCGTCCGGAGAACGACGCTCAGCGCCGAAAAGCGGTCGAGAAGCCGTGAGAGTCGACGCTCCCCAGAAGCCTTATTTCGACGCTGCCGCCACACACGGCCATGGTTTCCCGTCGGCACGCCCTCACCCTCCTCGGAAGCACCGCGACGGTCGGTCTGAGCGGCTGTCTGTTCGGCGGCATCGGCGGCGGCGACGCCGGGCCGCCACCCACCGTCTCGAACCGCCGCGTCGAGGCTACGGGGTCGGTCCCCCAGTATCAGGTCGACGCCGCCAACACCGGCCGTCTCCCCGAAACCCTGCCCGTGGAGCCGTCCGTCGCGTGGCGTCGGACGCCGAACCGGTACGACGCCGCCCAACCCGTCGTCGGCGGCGACGCCGTCTACGTCGCCTTCGACGGCAACCTGGTGAAACTGACCCTCGACGACGGCGACGAGGCGTGGACCGTCGACGCGGGCCACGACTCGGTGTCGGCGCCGGCCGTCCACGACGGTGTCGTGTATCTGACTGTCTGGAACGGCGGCGCGTCCGTCCCCCGCGGCCTCGTCGCCGTCGACGCCGCCGAGGGCACCGAACGCTGGCGCGCCCTGACCGACAACGACCTCAACGCGTCGCCCACCCCGACCGACGACGCCGTCTTCGTCGGCGGCGGCCACGAGAACTCGGAGGTGGCCGCCGTCGAACACGACGGGACCGTCAGATGGCGCCGTGACCTCGGTGTCTATGCCGCCGCGCCCGCCGTCGTCGACGGACGCGCAATCTACGCGACCGGCGAGTCGGGGTCGGTCGTGGCCCTCGACGCCGAAACCGGCGAGACGGTCTGGGAGCAGTCGGTCGACGGCCGAACCACGGCCGCGCCGGCCGTCGTCGGGGAGTCGGTCGTCGTCGCCGACGAGACGGGGACGGTCCGCCGTCTCGACATCACGACGGGCGAGGAGCGGTGGCACGCGACCGTCGACGGCCGCATCGACCACTCGGTCGCCGTCGACAGCGCGGAGTCACGCTCCGCGGGCAGCGAGGCGTCGGGGACGCCTCGGGCAGCCGGCGAAGCCGGCGACAGCGAGGGACACGGTCCCTCGGGCAGTCGGCCGAAGACCGACGACAATCGGACGCAGTCCGATGACGACGACCACCTCGTCGTCGCCCACGAGGATGGGGTCGTGTCGCTCGCTCTAGAGGACGGGGAAAACGGTGGATCAGCGGACTCGGCGGCGATCCGACCGCACCGATTCTGACGGACGACGGCGTCCTCGTCGGTGCAGGGCGGTCGGTCGTCGCACTCGCCCGATCCGACGGCACGGAGCGCTGGCGGATCGAGACGCGCGAACGGAATTACACGGACGTACTCCTGAGCGGCGTGACCGGATCGCCGATCGTCGTCGACGGGGCCGTCCTCGTCGCGACGCAGGCCGGCGACGTGTACGCGCTGAACTAGGTCAGTTGCACGTCGTCCAGATCGTAGTGTCGCTGGGCCAGCCGGCGAGCCGTCTCGATGTTCCGCCCGTCGCGACCGATGGCGGCGCCCCGGTCGGCGTCCGGAACCTCCGCGTAGGCCACCCGGTCACCCTGCTCGCTGATCGTGACGTGCTGGACCGCCGCGGGCGAGAGCGCGTTCGCGACGAACGCCTCGGGCGTGTCCGCGTCCTCGACGAGTTCGACCGTGCGGCCGAGCGCGTCCTCGACGCGGCGGACGCGCCGCCCATCCGGGCCGACCGCCTGCGCCATCTCGCCCGCAGCGACGAGGAAGACCACGCGGTCCTCGTCGTCGTACACGAGACAGTCGCGCGCCGTCGCGCCCGTCTCGTCCTCGAAGCGGGTGATGTACCGGCGATCCCGGTCGGAGAGGGTGACGCGCATTATCGTGGACTAGTCGTCCGACGGCTGGGTCACGTCGGGGCTAAACGACCCCATCCGGAGGTCGACGTCGCCGGTGCCGATGGCGACCGGCTTGCCGACGATGACGTTCTCGATGACCCCGTCCAGCCGGTCGCGCTCGCCGTGGATCGCCGCGTCGAGCAGGTGGTTGACCGTCACCTCGAACGCGGCGCGGGCGAGCACCGACTCCTTCGATCCCGAGATGCCGTGGCGGCCGATGGATTCGATCGTCCCTCGGTTCGTCATGATGTCCGCGACCAGCATCAGGTGGCGGACGTTCACGTCGTCCAGTCCCTGCTCTTCCAGCGTGTCCATCGTCTCGTTGATGATGGCCTCGCGGGCCGCCTCGACGCCGAGCTGACGGTAGATCTCGTGGATGTTGTTACACGTCGTCCGCGAGGCGTCGACACCCTCGATCTCGATCACGTCGCCGAAGGCCGACCCCTCGGTGTAGAGGACGAACTCCTCGCCGTCAGCCAGCGTCTCCTTGCGGATGACGACGCGGGAAACCTCCTCGATCCCTTTGAACACCACGTCGCGAAGCTCCTCGACCAACTGGAGGAGTTCGCGGTAGCTGGGTTCGGAGGGCCCGAACTCGATGAGCGTCCCCTCGCGACGGGCCTGGACGCCCAGTGCGTCCTCGATCGTCTCGGCGATCTCCGCCGCGATATCGTCCACGTCGCCGACCGTCGGCCACCGCTCCAGCAGCGTGTCGTCGTTCAGGTCGATCTGCACCAACATGTCCGCGACGTTCGTCGACACGTCACCCAGCGAGAGGATCTTCGTCGACTCGATGGCCCACACGACCTCGTGGGCGCGTTCGCGATCGGTCGCGTACTCCTCGTCGAGATACACCGTCATCATCGGCGTGTCCGGCGTCTTCCGCGCGTCGACGAGTTCGATGAGGCGGGGGAGCCCCTGCGTCACGTCGATCTCCGCGACGCCCGCGTAGTGGAACGTGTTCATCGTCATCTGCGTTCCGGGCTCCCCGATGGACTGTGCCGAGACGGTGCCGACGGGGTCGAGCGGGTCGACCCGCGTATCGACGTAGCGCGACTCGGTCGCCTGTGCGATCTCGTTCGCCTGTTCGATCGTGACGGGACCGCGATCCTCGATCGTCTCGTAGATCTGGGTCTTGAGTCGCCGCGGCAGCTCCGTGTCCTCGACGACCGCCTCGATGTCCTCGGTGACGTGTTCGTACTCGCTCTCAGTCATCGGACTCCACCTCCATGCCCTGTGCCTTGTTCAGCCCGGGGCCCGCGTACTCGGAGAGATTCGTGGGCGGTTCGCGCTCGCCCAGGAAGCGCTCCTTCTCGACGTCGGAGTCGAACTCCGCCTCGATCACGCGATCCGCAATCCCCTCGACGTCGATGGGGTTCTCGTCGTTTGAGGACACCTTCACCGGGCTGGTGCCGTCCTCACCGAACTCGAACTGGACGATGGTGTCGGAGGTGTCGCGAACGGTGCCGTCGTACTGCGACTCCAGTTCCGACAGCGCGTTGATGAGGCGGCGCTGGAGGTAGCCGGACTTCGAGGTCCGGACGGCGGTGTCGACCAGGCCTTCGCGGCCACCCATCGCGTGGAAGAAGAACTCCCGCGGGGTGAGGCCACCACGGTAGGAGTTCTCGACGAAGCCGTGTGCCTCCGCGGAGAGGTCGTTCGGCTCGTAGTGGCTCAGCGTGCGATCCTCGTAGCCGCGGTTGATCCGCTCGCCGCGGACTGCCTGCTGACCCACACAGCCCGCCATCTGCGTCAGGTTGAGCATCGACCCACGGGCGCCGGAGCGCGCCATGATGACCGCCGGGTTGTCCTCGTCGAAGTGGTTCTCGGCGATCTCGCCCGCGCTGTCGCGGGCCTTGCCGAGCGTCTGCATCACCTTCATCTCCAGCGTCTCGTCGATCGTCCGTCCGGGGAGGGATTCGAGTTCGCCCGCCTCGTACGTCTCGATGAGATCTTCGATGCGCTCGTAGGCGTTGTCGATGGCCTCGTCGACCATCTCGTTCGCCTCGTCCGGGATGGATTCGTCGTCGATACCGAGCGAGAAGCCAAAGTGCATGATCGCCCGCATCGCCAGCGCCGCCACCTCGTTGATGAACACGCGGGCGCGGGTTTCGGAGTACACCTTGGTCAGCGTGTCGACGATTTCCCCGCCGAACGCGCCAACCGCGTCCTCGTCGATGGTTCCCTCGACCAGCTGACCGTCCTCGATCAGCACCGTATCGCCCGCCGAGGACGTGAACTCCAGGTTCAGGTCGTCCGGCAGGAGCTCCGAGAAGACGGTCCGGCCCGTCCAGTAGGGCTCGCCGTCCTCCTCGCCGTCCGCCGGCGGGAGTTCGTCCACGCTCGTCGCGCGGAGCAGGTCGAGCGCCTGCGTCTCCGAGAAGTGCGGGTTCTCGTGGGTGAGCAGGTAGGTCCCGCTGATGTGGTCCTGAATCGCGCCGATGATGTTCTCCCCGAACCGCGGCGAGAGGATCTGCTCCTGGACGCGCATCAGGACGCGCGCCTCCGCCCGCGCCTCCTCGTTCTGGAGGGCGTGCATGTTCATCTCGTCGCCGTCGAAGTCGGCGTTGTACGGGGGACAGACGGTGGTGTTCAGCCGGAACGTCTTGTACGGCATCACGACCACCTCGTGGGCCATGATCGACATCCGGTGGAGCGACGGCTGGCGGTTGAAGATCACGATGTCGCCGTCGACGAGGTGACGGTTGACCTCCCACCCCTCCTCGACTTTCGTCGCGAGTTCCTCGCAGTTCTTCTCGGTGACCTTCAGCCGTCGGCCGTCCGGCCGGCGCACGTAGTTGGCGCCCGGATGCCCTTCGGGACCGTTGGCGACGTACTGGCGCGCGTTGTCGACGTTGCGCTCCGTGACGTTCAGCGTCTGCGTCATCTCCGTAGCGACCCGTTCCGGCACCCCGACCTCGTTCAGCGACAGGGTGGGGTCCGGGCTGATGACCGTCCGGGCCGAGAAGTTGACGCGCTTGCCGGAGAGGGAGCCACGGAAGCGCCCTTCCTTGCCCTTCAGCCGCTGACTGAGCGTCTTCAGCGGCCGGCCGGAGCGGTGACGGGCGGGCGGCGTCCCCGAAATCTCGTTGTCGATGAACGTCGTGACGTGGTACTGGAGCAGCTCCCAGAGGTCCTCGATGATGAGCTGGGGGGCCCCCGCCTCGCGGTTCTCCATGAACCGCTGGTTGATGCGGATGATGTCGACCAGCTTGTGAGTCAGGTCGTCCTCGGAGCGCTGCCCGTTGTCGAGCGTGATCGACGGCCGGGCCGTCACGGGCGGCACCGGCAGGACGGTCAGGATCATCCACTCCGGCCGCGAGCGGCTGGGGTCGATGCCGAGTACCTCGATGTCCTCGTCCGGAATGTCCTCGAACCAGTCCCGGATATCCGAGGGCATCAGCTTGTTCATGTCCTCCTCGGTCAGGTCGACGTCGAGCGCCTTCTCCAGCTTCTTCCGCGTCTCGCTCTTCGGGCGGAACTCGCCCGCCATGATGTCGTTGACGCGGTCGAGGTCGACGCCGATTGCCTCGGCCAGCTCCTGGGGGCCCGTCCCCTGGTCGTCCTCGTCGTCGGGGTCGGGCTGCATCGCCTCCGCGATGCGCTCCGAGTAGTCCCCGGCGAGCACGTCCTGCACCTCGTAGTAGGTGGTCGGCTTCTCGTGTTTGATGTCGTGCATCACGCCGTCACAGTCCGGGAACGGGCAGCGGTTCTGCTTGCGTGCCTGCCGGACCGCGGACTTCAACACGTCGTTGGGGTCCTCGCCGAGTTCCAGGTCCCGCTTGAGCTGATCGGCGTACTCCGCCCGTTCGTCCTCGGTGAGCGCCAGCCGCCCACACTCCCGACACGTCGATCGCAGGAGCCGCCGGATGAGCTTCGTGAACCCGACGTGGATGACGGGCGCCGCGAGTTCGATGTGGCCGAAGTGGCCGTTACACGAGCCCGAATGTTGCCCGCAGGTCCGACACTCCAACCCCGGGTCGATGACGCCCAGCCGCGGGTCCATCAACCCCATGTCGATGGGGTAGCCGTCGTCGTCGTAGGTGTCCGCCGTGATGACCTTCGTCGCGGACATGTCGCGATACGTCTCCGGGTCCATCAGCCCGAACTGAATGCCGCCGATCTCCTTTGGTGTCTGCATTGACATTGTTACACTGCGTCCTCGAGTTCCAGCCGCGGTCGAATGCCGAGCGCGATCATCTCGTCGAGGAGGAGCTTGAACGCGTAGCTCACCTCGATCTCGTGGATGTCGTCCTCGTCGCCGGTGACGGGGTCGTACACCCGGCGCTGGTCGACGTCCTCGACGGCGACCATCCCCGTGTCGGCGCTGATGTAGACGTTCTCGCGGTCCGAGGAGTCGAGCAGTCGCTCCTTCAGCGCCATCGCTGCCCCGTGCCCGATCAGCACCTCACGCTCCATCTCGCCCACGCGCAGGCCACCCTCGCGGGCGCGCCCCTCGGTGGGCTGGCGGGTGAGCACCTGCACCGGCCCGCGGGAGCGGGCGTGCAGCTTGTTGCTGACCATATGGTACAGCTTGTGGTAGAAGATGGTCCCGACGAATATCTCGGCCTCGATCTTCTCGCCGGTCACGCCGGAGTACATCACTTCCTTACCCGAGGACTCGAAGCCGTGGTCCTCCAGGGCACCCCGAAGCTCCGACTCGTCCTCGCCCTGGAAGGCCGTGCCGTCGACGCGGCGGCCCTCTAGGGAGCCGACCTTGCCCCCCAGCATCTCCAACACGTGCCCGACCGTCATCCGCGACGGCAGGGCGTGCGGGTTGAGCACGAGGTCCGGCACGACACCCTCCTGGGTGAACGGCATGTCCTCCTGCGGCGCGAGGTGGCCGATGACTCCCTTCTGGCCGTGGCGGGACGCGAACTTGTCCCCGAGTTCGGGGATGCGCTCGTCGCGCACGCTGACCTTCGAGAGCTTCGAGCCGTCCTCGCCCTCCATCAGCGTGACCGTGTCGACGACGCCGTCCTCGCCGGATCGCATCGTGACGCTCGTCTCGCGGCGTTTCTGGGGCGACAGGCCACCCATGTCGTCGGGCTCCTCTAAGAAGCGCGGGGGGCTCGTCTTCCCCAGCAGCACCGAGTTCTCGTCCACCTGCGTCTCGGGGTTGACGAGGCCGTCCTCGTCGAGATGCGTGTAGGCGTCCTCGCCGCGGGCGCCGCGCACGTCCTGACTCGGCACCTCGAAGCGGTCCTCCTGACCGCCCGGATACCGGCGCTCCTCGCCCTCGTAGGTCCGGAAGAAGTGCGACCGGGCGAGCGCGCGGTCGACCGACCCCTTGTTCATGACGAGGGCGTCCTCGATGTTGAACCCCTCGTAGGACATGACGGCGACGACGAAGTTCTGGGCCGCCGGCCGCTCGTCGAACCCGATCTGTTCCGTGGTCTGGGTCTTGACCATGGCCAGCTGCGGGTAGTGCATCAGGTGCTGGCGCGTGTCCGGCCGAATCCGGTAGTTGGCCGCCGGCAGCCCGAGCGACTGCTTCATCATCCCCGCGCCCATCGTAATCCGCGGGCTGGCGTTGTGTTCGGGGTAGGGGATCATCCCGGCGCCGATGCCGAAGATGAGCTGTGGGTCGATTTCGAGGTGGGTGTGGCGCTCGTTGAGTTCGTCCTCGTCGACGGCGACGTAGATGTCCTCCTCCTCCTCGGCGTCGATGAACTCGATGTAGCCGCGGTCGACGAGCTGTTCGAAGCTGAGTTCGCCGCTCTCGACCGCCTCGATCTCCTCGTCGGTGAGGAGCGGTTCGCCGTCCTCGACGACGATCAGCGGACGGCGGGCCCGACCCGCGTCCGCGTTGATGATGACCTCGCGCGTGCGTTCCTTGATGGAGACGTTGACCATGTCGCTGACGTCCCCGCGGCGGCGCGCTTCGCGGATCTGTTCTGCGAGCTGTTCGGGGTCGGGATGGGTCCCGACCAGACTGCCGTTGACGTATACTTTCGCCTCGCGTGCTTGAGCCATGTTAATCCGCCATCGAGTCGACGCCTTCGATTCCGGGGATGCCCTCGACCCCCATCGACGCCAGTTCGCGTTTGAGTTCCTGTTCGTCCTCCACGTTCTGGGAGAGCTCCATCGCCTGCGCGAAGTTCTTCACCAGCCCACAGTTCGGTCCCTCCGGTGTCTCGGAGGGGCAGATGCGACCCCACTGGGTCGCGTGCAGGTCCCGCGCCTCGAAGTGGGGCTGGGACCGCGAGAGCGGGCTCCGCAGCCGGCGGAGGTGCGACAGCACGCCCATGTAGTCCGTGCGGTCGACCAGCTGGGAGACGCCCGAGCGGCCGCCCACCCAGTTGCCCGTCGCGATGGGGTGTTCCAGCCGCTCGGTCAGCACGTCCGACCGGACGACGGTGTTGACCGTCAGCTGCCGGTTGCGCATGTTCGCGCGTTCGAGCTGGTATTTCACGTCGCGGGCCAGCTTGTTCAGGGCCGTCCGGAACAGGTCGCGCATCAGGTCGCCGCTCACTTTCAGGCGCTTGTTCGCGTAGTGGTCCTTGTCGTCGGCCTCGCGGCGCTCCAAGGCGAGTTCGAAACACGCCTCCGCCATCCGGCAGAGGTAGTACGCCTTGTTGATGCGGACCTCCTCCTCCTCGACGCCTTCCTCGTGGAGGTGCGGGAGCAGGTAGCGGTCGATGACGTAGTTGGCGCGTTTCAGCTGGTAGTTCTTCCCCTGGCCGCCGGCGACGCGTTTGCCGAGCGTCTCGATGGCCTCCTCCTCGCTCTGGACCTCGGCCATCTCCAGGTTCTCCAGCATGAACTTCACGATCTCGGGGTCGTCGCTGACCCGGTGGACGATCTCCTCGTCGGATTCGAGACCGAGCGCGCGAACCAGCGTGACGAAGTTGACGCTGCCGGAGACCGAGGGGAACGAAACCTCCAGAATTCCCTCGCGGTTTCGCTCACAGAGGACGAGGGCCCGGTACCCGCGTCGCTGGCTGAACGTCTTGGCGACCTGAATCTCGTCGCCGTACTTCGTGTCGTACTCCGCGAGGATCTTGTTGGGCGCGAGGTCCTCGCTCGTCATCAGCACCCGCTCGGAGCCGTTGACGATGAAGTAGCCGCCGGGGTCGACGGGGTCCTCGCCGATGTCGATCAGTTCCTCGCGCGTGAGGTCCGCGATGTTACAGCGCCGCGAGCCGACCATGATCGGCATCCGACCGACCTTCGTCTCGGTCGAGTCGACGACGACTTCCTCCTCCTCCTCGCCGCCGCGGACGATGGCCATCTCCATGAACACCGGCGCGGCGTAGGTGATGTTGCGCAGGCGGGCCTCCTGCGGGTAGAGGAGTTCCTCGCTCCCGTCGGCCTCACGAACCCGGGGTGTCTCCACGCGCACGTCGCCGAGTTCGACGAAGACGGGTTCCTGCCCCTCCTTGTCGCCGATGTCCGTCTCGATCCGCTCTTTCTCGTCGACGACTTCCTGCATCCCCCGGTCGAGGAAGGCGTTGAACGAGCGGAAGTGGTGTTCGGCGAGCCGTTCCTGTGAGAAATACTCCCGTGAAATCGTGCGTCGGCTCTGTCGGTTCATTCGACCACCAGTCGGTATACCGTTGCTTGATCAGTGGTGCGAGAGTCGCGAACGATCTCGATCACGTCACCCACCTCGGCATCCTCGGGCAACGCCGGATCGCTCGTCTTGATCTTCGGCAAGTTGGTCTTGCTCACGTTGTACTCCGCGAGTACCTCGTCGACGCGGTCAGGGTCGTCGAGGACTGTATGCTCCGGAACCAGTTTGTGTTGGCTTACGTCTACCATGGGTGAGTGGGTGGAGAAGTTATCACGAGATACTACGGCGCCTTTGTACATCCACCCATTTAACCCTTGCCAAAGAACCGTGAGGCAAGGCTAATCGACCCGCCGGCCGGCGCCGCCGGATCGGACTCGGTACGGGTTCCCATGCGTGCTTCCGGTACAAAGCCGTTTCGGCGACGCGCCGCGATACCGCATCGCATGGCGACCCGAGATGGCAAGTCTTATTTCCCAGTCCCCGCTCGGATTAGATGCGAAAGCCCGGATGGTGTAGTGGCCCATCATACGACCCTGTCACGGTCGTGACGCGGGTTCAAATCCCGCTCCGGGCGTGTTCTGCCGACGCCGACTACGAACGAGGAGCACAGCGACGAGTGAGTGCCGGTGTCGGCGAACCGTACAGCGGCGATTTGAACCGGAGAGTGGAGCGAAGCGGGACGACTATGGTTCACAATCCCGCTCCGAACGGCCCGGGCGCCGCGGGCGACGCGTTCAAGCAGCGAACCGGTGGTCTCGATACCCAATCGGACCAGTGGTCTTATAGTTCGATGCTGAGATACCGCCCGTACGAGTGTCAGTCGTTGGCAGAGAGTCCGGTGGGTACAAGCGCACCGCCGCTCTCGCGGTGGTCGTAAGTGGACTCGCTGCGCTCTACATCGTCCAGCGCCGAAACTTCCTGCTGTTTCACGGCGTCGTCGAGATTTTCAGTATCCTAGTCGCGTTCGGAGTCTTCATCGTCACGTGGAACGCGCGTGAGGATCTGGAACACCCGTTCGTCGTCGTCCTCGGGATCAGCTACCTGTTCGTCGGCGGAATAGACCTACTACACACGCTCGCGTACAAGGGCATGGGCGTCTTCCCGGATGCCGGCGCGAACCTCCCGACGCAGTTGTGGCTCCTCGGGCGGTCGATCGAAGGCGTCTCGGTGCTCGGTGCGGGCGTCGCCGGGGTGGTAGTCAGCGAGCGCGGCCTCCTAGATATCGAGTGGAACGACTGGAGTCGCGGGACGCTCATCACGGGGTACGCGGTGGTCGTGGCGCTCGGTCTCGGATCGATATTCGTCGTCGACTGGTTCCCGCGGGCGTACATCCCCGGGAGTGGGCTCACTCGGTTCAAGGTCGTCAGCGAGTACCTCATTGTCGGCCTGTTCGCGTCCGGCCTCGCGCTCGTGGCCCGCCAGCGGGAGACGTTCGACGAGCGCGTCTTCCGGCTGCTCGTGGCCTCGCTCCTCCTGACGATGCTGTCGGAACTCGCGTTCACGTTCTACGTCGACGTGTACGGACTCTCGAACGCCGCCGGCCACTTTTTCAAGCTCGGCTCGTTTTACCTGATCTACCTCGGCGTCGTAAAAACCGGGATCAAAGACCCACAGCGGGCGCTCTATCGTACCCTCGCCCAGCGGGAGGCCGAGGCGCGCAAGTTCAAGAAAGCCGCCGACTACTCCGGACACTCGATCCTGATCACGGATCGAGACGGCACGATCCAGTACGTGAACACCGCCTGGGAGGACATGACGGGCTACGACGCGATCGAGGTCATCGGACGGAACCCGCGACTCCTCGAGTCCGGCGAACACGACGACGCGTTCTACAGGGAGCTGTGGGAGACCATCCTCGAGGGCGACATATGGGAGGGAGAGATCGTCAACGAGCGCAAGAACGGCGAGCGGTTCGTCATCTACCAGACGATAGCACCCCTCTTCACAGAAGACGGCGAGATAGACGGGTTCGTCGCGATTCACGACGAAATCACCGAACAGAAGGCGTACGAGAAGCGACTGGAGAGCGATCTGCACACGAGCGTCGAGCAGTTACAGGTGCTCGCTCGCGTCCTCCGGCACAACCTCCGCAACGAGATGAACATCATCTCGGGCTCCGCCCAAGCAGTGCGGGCGGAAACCGACGACGCCGATGTCGAGACGATGACGACCCGAATCGAGCAGGCGAGCGAACGGATGCTCACGCAGGCCGACAAGCAGCGGGAAATCGTGCAGCTCCTGTTGGAACCATCGGTCGAGACGCCGATCCAGTTCGACGAGATGGTCAACGACGTCGTCGAGCGTCTGACGGCACAGTACCCGCACGCGGAGGTCGACGTCGACGTACCCACCGGGTTCGAACTCACGACGATTCCGGAGCTTCGACAGGCGATCACCGAACTCGTCGAGAACGCCATCGTCCACGCGGAGCGGGAGACGCCGACGATTACGATCAGCGTCCAGTCCCTGGACGAGGTGGTCGAAATCAGCGTCACGGACAACGGGCCGGAAATTCCAGCGGTGGAGCGACAGGTGATCGCCGAGGAGACAGAAATCGATGCGCTCCTCCACAGTAGCGGCATGGGACTGTGGCTCGCCAGTCGCACCGTCAGGCAAGCCGACGGGACGATCCGATTCGAGGACGCGGATCCGCGCGGGAACACCGTCACCCTCGTCGTTCCGCAGGACCGGGGCGAACGAGCAACGGCGGAGACCGTCCGGACGCGGTCAGCGCTCGACTAGGCACACCCGGCGACAGCGGTACGGCGTGCCGCCCGTACCGACGTGAGGCGAGGGGCGGCTGAGCCACTCAGACCGGCTCGAACTCGTGGATCGGCCACGCTTCTTCGTGCGCCAGCGCCAGCTCCCGCTCGTCGGCGTCCGGCGCCCGAGCAGTCAGTCGGACCGGCAGCCCGATCGACGCATCGGCGTACGGCACGGTCACCCGCCCCGTCAGCCGCGCCCCCGAGTCGAGTTCGACGATGGCGACGGTGTACGGCGCCCGGTCGTCGAGCGCCGGCGGGGGCGTCCGGACCTCGGTGTAGGAGACGACGGTCCCCGTTTTCGGCTGCGACTCGACACGTAGCTTCCGCCCACCACAGGCGTAACACGCCGGCCGCGGGGGAATCAGTCGCTTCCCGCAGTCCTCGCAGACGGCGGCGAGCAGGTCACCGTCCGCGAGCGCCGCGAAGAAGCCGGGGAGGGTGAAGGGGCTGTCCGCGGTGATCTCGTCGCGGGTGAGCGGTGCGGTCGTGGAGTGGTCGTGATCGGTCATGTCGTGAGGACGTGGGCGACGGTGACGGCGTCGGCGACGCCACCCTCGTTGATGCACAGGCCGGCCGTCGCGTCGTCGACCTGTCGCTCCGGCGTCGCCGTGCCGGTCAGTTGTTCGTACACTTCGACGGCCTGGGCGAGGCCGGTGGCGCCGATGGGATGGCCGCGGGCCTTGAGACCACCGCTGGTGCTCAGGTGGGTGTCGGTCCAGCCGTCCGAGCGCTCGGCAGGCGGGAGCGCGCTCTCGTAGCCGCGGCCGCGGGGCGCGAATCCGGCGGCCTCGGCGAGCATCGCCTCGCAACTCGTGAAGGCGTCGTGAACTTCGGCCACGTCGATATCGGCCGACTCCACGCCCGCCTCGTCGTAGGCGTCCGTCGCCGCCTCGTGTGCGCCCTCGACGAACGTGAGGTCGCGGTCCGCGACGCCGATGTTGTTCGCGCCGGCGCCGACGCCGGCGACGCGAACCGGCGGGTCGTCGCCCCCGAACCGTGCCGCCACGTCCGCGCTGGCGACGAGGACGGCGGCGGCGCCGTCGGTGACCGGTGCACAGTCGAAGAGTTTCAACGGCGGGGCCACGTAGTCGGAGTCGAGCACCGTTTCCACGTCCGTCTCGCGCTGGAACTGCGCCCGCGGATTGGCGGCGGCGTTCGCGTGGTTCTTCACCGCGATGCGGGCCAACTCCCGCTCGGTCGCGTCGGTGTCGTGGAGGTACCGCTGGGCGAGGAGCGCGTACTGGCTCGGGGCCGTGACGCCGGAACGCTGTTCGAGTGCGCGGTCGAAGGCGGCCGAGAGCGCGTTCGTCGCGCCCGCGGTGCCGCCCGCGGTCATCTTCTCGACGCCGCAGGCCAGCACCGCGTCGCGGCGGCCGGAGCGGACGTCCTCGACGGCGTGGCGGAGCGCCAGCGCCCCGGCGGCGGCACACCCCTCGACGCGTTCGGCGGGAACGTGGCGCAACCCGCACCACTCCGCCAGCAGCGTCCCGTACATGATCTGGTGTTCGTAGGACTCCGACTGGTTGCCGACGTAGACGGCGTCGACCACCTCGGACGGGTCGGGGCCGTCTTCAAACGCCTCGGCGACGGCGGCGCTGAAGAGGTCCCGGCCGGTGAGTTCGGTGCGACCGAACGGCGAGGTACCGACGGCCGCGACGTGCGGTTCCATACCTCGACCAAGAGGAGCCACCGGATTAACTCTTCGTGGCGCTGTGACCGAACGCTTACGCCGCTTCGGGCCGAAATCGGGCCATGGGCGACCCGGCCTGCTATCTCGAGTTTTGCCCCGACTGCGCCGCGCCGGTGCCCGTCGTCGAGGGCACGTGTCCGGACTGCGGGACCGACATCGACGACGTCTGACGGCGCGGGTGCACCGGCGCTGGGCGGTCAGGAGCCGGCGACGCGGGCACTGACGTACCCGACGACGACGCCGAGCGAGACGAACGTGAGATCCGAATCGATCACCGTCACGTCGAACAGCGCCAGGTAGCCGGTGACGAGGAAGACGGCGAAGCCGACGACGAGCGCGCCGAACAGCGGGACGACATCGCGGGAACCGAGCGGGAGGGCCATACGTCACCGTGAGGGCCTCTCGTCATCAGTTTTGGGCCGCGGAGCCGCGCCGGTCGCTCGTCCGTGGGTCGGCGCCACCGTGAGGCGTCTCCCGCCGCCGAACCTGCACCCCGTGGACCGACTCGGTCACGTCGTCGACGACGACGGCGCCGCCCGGGTCGGACGGGAGTCGATCGCGGAGCGTCCCCGTCAGATACGTCGGCGTCGCACTCGCCAACGCCTCGACGTCCGTTTCGGCGGTCAGACGGTGGGCGATCAGCAGATCCGACTGCGAGATGGCCACGGCCGGGAGCGACCCCGGCCGCTGGGTGGCCGCCACCAGCGAGACGCCGGGACTCCGCCCGCGCGTCAACACCGTCTCCAGTGCCGGCGCCGCGACGCCGTCGAAGAAGGCGTGCGCCTCGTCGAGCAGGAGCCACGGGAGCCGTGCCGGACGGCGCTCGACGCAGGCGCGATACACGCCCGCGGCGACGCCGCGAACCAGCGCCGAAGCCGCCCGACGAGCGAGTCCCGAACAGTCGAGGACGGTCGCCTCGCCGGAGAGCAACGCGGCAGCGTCGAGGCCGTCGGGGGCGAACACGCCCCACGACGCGGTGAGGCGAAGGTGGTTGCGGGCCGCGCGGCGGACGCCGTCGGCGACGGTGGCGTCGTCGACGTGGGCCGCCATCGCGTCGAGCGTCTCGGCCTCCCGAGCGGCCTCCCAGAGCAGCGCGCCGACCGGATCGGTCGTCGAGAGATCGAAAAGTACGGGCCACGCCGACGGCGGCACGGCCGACGCGCGTACCGTCGGGGTCTCGACGACCTGCGCCGGAATCGATCCGTCGGCGAGGCCGTCGAACTCGCCCATCGGATCGACGACGACGGGCGCGACGCCCGGCGCTCGCGCCGCCTCCTCGGCGAGGACGCCGAGCGTGTGTGACTTGCCGTAGCCGCGCTTGCCGACGACGAGCGCCGCGTGCGGCCGGTCCAGGTCGAGACCGACCGCCGCCCCGTCGCTCCCGTCGGCGGCGCGGTAGCTGCCGAGGCGCGCGAGCGGTCCGTCCGATGCCGTCCGTCCGAGCACGTTCATCGTGCAGCGTGGCCGCGTCTTCGCGTATAAGTCCGGGTGTGAAGGTTCAAGTAGGGAGCCGGGGCCACGCCGACCCATGTTCGACGCGTTCCGAGCGGACCAGCGGGCGATCGAAGGACTACCGATCAGACTCGTCATCGCCCTCGTCATCGGCGTCGCGAGTTTGAGCGTGATGATGAACATGCTGACCGGAATTCAGGGGCTATCGACGACGGAACTCGACGTGCGGCCCGACCCCGAAGTGATCGGCCCGGGCGACGGGGCCATCGAACTGACCGTCGTCGGCGCCGACGGGTCGGCCGTCGCCGACGCGACGGTGCTCGTCAAGGCGGGGAGCGCCGATCTCAGCGGCGTCCGGACGGCGACGACCGGCGAGGACGGCACGGCGAGCGTCTCGGTGGCGCCGACGCTCCGGGCGAATCAGGACGAGGGGACGCTGGTGGTCGAGGTGAAACCGCCGGCCGGGAGCGGCTACGTCGACCGGCGCGGAAATACGAAGGTGCTGGTGGTTCGAGGCGGGTAGGTGCCACCTCGTCCCAACGACATTTCCGGCTGGCACGCGAGGTCAACCTATGGATTGGCGAGCGCTCGTGGTCGCTCTCATCGTCGTCCTCGCCGGGTGTCCGAGTGCGAACACGGGGAGTGAGACGGCGACGCCGGGGACGGCCGGACCGTCGACGGCGACCGGAAGCCCCACGGCGACGGCGATGCCGACACCGACGACCGACGCGGTGAGCGAATCGTTCGTGGTCGGCACGGGCGAGGATCGGCTCCGGTACACCGTGACGAACGTTACCGTGACCGATCGCGTGGGCGGGGAGTTCGGTCCGACGGCCGACCAGCAGTTCGTCGTCGTGCGACTGAACGTGACGGGCGTCGCCGGGTACGTCCAGCTGACGAGCGACGCGTTCAGGCTCGTGGACGCACGGAACCGGACATATCCGACCGACGACAGTGCGATGCTGCTCGTCGACGACGCGCTCGCGCTCCGAAACGTCGGGCCGGGAGCGACCGTCGAGGGCGTCGTCGTCTTCGACGTACCGGCCGACGCGTCGGAGCGACGGCTACGCATCGATCCCGCAAACGAGACGGCAGGGCAGTCACAGTACGTGGCGCTCGACTGACCGGCGGCGACTCACCGCCGGTGGTGACCGCGGCCGCCGTCGAGACGGTCCTCCCAGTCGATCCAATCCTGCTCCCAGCCCGTGCGCGCGAAGTAGCCCTGTTCGGCGAACTCGCGGTCCTCGCGTTTCGTGCGGTTGCGCGTGACCCCGCCGGCCTGTTCGCCGTCGACGAGGAGGGGAGGAATCGTCGTCCGGCCGAACTCCTCGACGACCTCGTACCCCTCCGGGGAGTCGTCGGGTTCCACGGCAACGAGTGTCCCCTCGGGCGTCCCGAGGGGCATCACGAGTCGACCGTCGGGGGCGAGCTGGTCGATCAGGGGCCGCGGTGGTCGAACGGCGGCCGCCTCGACGAGGATGCGGTCGAAGGGGGCGTACTCCGGGAGGCCGTCCGCCCCGTCGCGACGGTCGACGAGAACGCCCTCGTAGCCTGCCTGGCCGAGGTTCCGGCGGGCGTCGAGGACGAGTCGGCGGGCGATGTCGACCGCGTGGACGCGTCGATCGTCGACGAGTTCCGCGAGAAGTGCGGCCGTGTAGCCGACGCCGACGCCGACGACGAGCACGTCGTCCTCGTCGTCGACGGCGAGGGCTTCGAGCAGGCGAGCGACGGTTCGAGGGGCGAGGACGTCCGTCCCGGCGTGGTCGCCGGTGCGGTTGTCGTACGGCCGATCCTCGACGAAGACGTGCCGGGGGACCGTCCGCATCGCCACCCCGACCGACTCGTCGAGACCGCCGAGGGCGTGGTCGAGGCCGTCGACCATGTCCTCGCGCAACACCGCGGGATCCATATCGGTCCCTTGGCGCCAGCGCATATCAAGGGTACGCTTACTCGGAGGACGCCCGCATCGGCACGAATCGGACGGCACCGTGTGTCTCGCGGTCGACGCCGCCGTCGGCGCGGCGGGTCAGCCGGACGAGTCGCTGCCGCCCGCGACCGACGGGCGCGACGATTCGCCCGCCCGGGCGAACCTGTTCGACGACCGCCTCGGGGACCGACTCGGGGGCGCAGGTGAGGTACGCGCCGTCGTACGGGGCGTGCGCGGGCCAGCCGGCGTCGCCGTCGCCGACGCGGACGCGAACGTCGTAGCCGAGCCGGTCGAGTCGGTCGCGGGCCGCCCGGGCCAGCGCGGGTTCGACCTCGACGCTGTAGACGGTGCCCGAACCGACCGCTTCGCTCGTCACGGCGGCGTGGTAGCCACAGCCGGTGCCGATTTCGAGAACTCGGTCGCCGTCGGCGGGCGCGAGCAGGTCGGTCATCGTCGCCACCATGTGTGGCGCGCTGATGGTCTGGCCCTCGCCGATGGGGAGCGGCCGGTCGCGGTAGGCCGCCTCGCGGCGCTCCGCGGGGACGAACTCGTGGCGCGGGACGGCACGCATCGCCCGTTCCGTCACCGGCCGGTCGACGTGCCCCTCCTCGATCAGGCGGTCGACAAGTTCGCGTCTCGCGCGAGCGAAGTCCATGTTCGTGTTACCATGCCGACCACGCGGCGGAAGTCACGTCGCGCCCGTACACCCGCTTGACGTCCTTCGCGAACACCACGTCGCCGTCGTGGTCGAGTTTCTCGAAGCGATATTCGGGGGCGTCGCCGCGCACCTGGATGCCGGTGATCTCGAACTCTTCGTCCGCGAACTCGACCGTCTCGCCGACGGTGAACTCGTGGTCACCGGGCACCGACACGGCGACGCTCCGCGAGTCGTCGCGCCGACCGTCGTTCGGATGGATGGTCACGTTGACGCGGACGTTGTCCACGGCGCGCGACCAGAGCGTCTCGATATCTTCCACCGTGGCCTCCTCGACGCGCTGGTCCCCGTCGAGTTCGATCGCCGTGATCCGCACCTGCATGATCGCCTCGGGCGTGTCGACGACGAACTCCTCGCCGAGCGCGACCGTCTCGGACGGGGGCGCGCCGACGGTGGTCGTCAGCGACTCGTCGCCCTGCGAGACGACGACGTCGACGTCGGTCTCTTCGGGCGGGTCGTAGCGCTCCTTGTGGACGTGGCCACACTCCGTACAGCGGACGGTGACGTGGCCGCCGGGTTTCAGCACCTCGTGAACCGTCGTCCCCCCGGTCGCACAGGAGGGACAGGCGAGTGCGACGCGGTCGCCCGCGTCGGGGCCGGGATGAGTCATAGTGGAGCGTAGCCGGTCAGGCGGTAAAAATCCGCCCTTCCGGTCGTCCGGGCTGCCAGGGGGCCGGCAGTCCGGTTCGGTGACCGGTTCCAACCGGCCCGCTCAGAAGACGAGTCGTTCGAGAAGTCGTCGGGTTATCGGCGGACGACGGTCGGTGTGTGGATACACCGTAATGGTCGTACAACCCGGACTCGGCACGACCGGTCGGTCGTCGAAGAGGGCGGCCCGGAACCGGTGGTCGGCGCCGGCGCGGACGAGTACGTCGGGGTCGACCGGCCGACCGCCGTCGGTTCGAACGGATTCGGCTCGAACGGGGACGTCAAGCAGTTCCGACAGCGCTGCCTGGTAGTCGTCCATGGTGCTCCGGTATTTACTCGTGTCGTCGTCGTCCCCGTGGGGATACCAGAGCGAGAGGGGCCCGTCGTTGGCCGTCGCGAGCGCCTCCGCGACCGACACGGCACGGGAATCGTACGGACTCCCGTCGCCCGAGAGAACGATCCGCTCGGGGGCATCGTAGCCGACGTTGTCGACGAGGAGGATGTCACAGGTCGCGTGCCGAACGATCCAGTCGATCGGGTCGCCGAGCAGCCGCGATCGGAGACGGAGCGGCTCGTGTTCGGCGACGATCATGTCCACGCCGTGGTGATCGGCGAAGTTGACGATGGCGTGTTTCGTGTCGTGGCTGACGATTTCGTCGGCCTCGACGGCGACATCGAACTCGCTCGCGAGCGCCTCGATCCGGGTCTCGAAGGAGATGTCGGCCGCCGACTGCACGGTCACCGACTCGGTGAGCGGCGCCTGATCCGGGATCTCCTCGAATCGGACGACGACCACGCGGCCGTCGTGCGGACGGACGATGTCGGCGGCCATGGCGACGAGCGAGCGTTCGCGATCCTCGCCGATAGCCTTGGTCAGCGCGACGAGCACCGTGTGCGGTTTCTCGCCCGCTTCGCTCTCGACGTCGACGAGGGCGTCCCGACCGACCTGCCGCCGAACCACGTCGGTTGCGACGCCGTCCCGCCGGACACGCGGTCGGACGTAGACCAGATACCACACGATGCTCCCGAGCGTGATGATGGCCGCGCCAGCGAGCGCGACCGTTCCCATCTGCGTCAAGAGGAGGACGCCCGTGATGGCGCCGAATATCTGCATCCACGGGTACAGCGGCGAGGTGAACTCGGGGTCGTACGCCGTCTCACCCTCCCGGAACGCGACGACGGCGAGGTTGATCAGGGCGAACACGATGATCTGGAAGGCGCTCGCGAGTTTCGCGATTTCGAGAATCGGGACGAACGCGATGAGTGCCAGCAACACGACGCCCGTGAGAGTGATCGAGGTGACCGGCGTCCCGAATCGCTCGTTGACGGTCGACAGCGACGGCGGCGCCAGCTTGTCACGGCTCATCGCGAACGGATAGCGCGACGAGGAGAGGATGCCGGCGTTAGCGGTCGAAACGAGTGCCAGGATCGCCGCGAGAATGACGGCGACGACCCCAGCCTGCCCGAGCGTCACCTCGGCGGCGACGGCGACTGGCGTCAACGAGCCGGCGACGCTTCCGGGGTCCGTGATCCCGACGAGGACGGCCACGATGGCCACGTACAGTATCGTCGTGAACGCGAGCGAGCCGAGGATACCGAGAGGGATGTTGCGCCCCGGATCCTCCACCTCCTCGGCGATGCTCGCGACCTTGGTGACGCCAGCGTAGGAGACGAACACCAGCCCGGTCGCAGCGAGCAGGCCGCCGACACCTGAGTCGAAGAAGCCAGCGTAGTTCGTCGCCTGGACGCTCGGCGCGCTCCCGGCGGCGAACCAGCCCAGCGCCGCCAGCATGACGACGACGATGGCGAGCTGGAGTCGTCCCGTCTGTTTCGCGCCGACGATGTTCACGAGTATCAGAAGCGTCGCCAGCCCTAGCGCGACCGGCTGGAGCGGAAGGTCGAGTAGGAGTAACAGGTAGGGAACGCCGCCGACGAGTGCGAGCGCGCCCTTGAACGAGAGCGAGAACCACGTCCCAACGCCGGCGATCGTGCCGAGAAGCGGCCCCATGCCGCGCTCGATGTAGATGTACGTGCCGCCGGCCTCGGGCATCGCCGTCGCCATCTCGGATTTCGAGAGCGCGGCCGGGATCACGAGGAGTCCGGCGAGGAGGTAGGCGAGGACGACGGCAGGACCGGCGATTTTGAGGGCGAGCGCCGGAAGAATGAAGATGCCGCTCCCGATCATCGCGCCGATGCTGATGGCGAGGACCGACGGGAGCCCGAGATCGCGTTCGAGTTCCTTCACGCCGCATCAGCCTCCTTGAGTCGGGGACGGATGTCGGTCATCACGCCGTCAGCCAGCACCGTTGTCGCACAGATCGGCTCGTGTCCCGCCTCGGCGACGAGGCAGGTTCGATCCGGCGCGTGGACGACGACGAAGATGTCGGCCACGTCGAAGCGGGTCCGGACGAGCTGTGCGACGAGCAGGTTCCGTCCGTCGTCCGGCGTCGCCACGACGACCGTCGACGTCGCCGTCACGCCGGCGTCACGCAGCACCGCGACCGACGACGGATCGCCTCGTATCGACGGTACGTCAGCCACGTCGACGCCGCCGACGAAGGTGACGGGATGACCCGCGACACCCAGTTGTCGGGCGACGGCGACGCCGAGATGACCACCGCCGAGGACGTAGTAGTCCGTCTTCGTCCCGTCCGCGGGCGTTTCCGCGTTCTCGTGGAGATTCGAGCGTAGTCTCATGGATGGTGGGGCGACGGCGTCGTCGACGACTCCGTCGCGTGTCCACCCATTAGATCACGGATAGGCATAAACTAGCGGTTTCTATTGACGGTTCGTCAAAATATGGGCATATTATATCCTGGGCCGTTATCAGATGTGGTCGCTGGAGGCCGGGGCCGGCGGGGCGCAAAGATAAAACGGACGGCGACGAAACGCCGCAGCGATGAAAGACGGCGAGCTGGACTCAGTCGACAAAGCCATCCTCTACTACCTCCAGCAGGACGCCCGCCGGACGTCGTCGAGCGATATTGGAGACAAGCTCGGACTGTCGTCGAGTACCGTTCGGACGCGACTCAGCAAACTCGAGGAGAGCGGGATCATCCGCGGCTACCACATCGACATCGACTACGACCTCGCCGGGTATCCCCTGTACACCAAGATCATCTGCACGGCACCGGTTACCGAGCGGGACTCGCTGGCGAACCGAGCGCGTGAGGTGCACGGCGTCACCGCAGTGCGGGAGATCATGACTGGAAAGCGGAACGTGTACGTGAACGCCATCGGGAAGACCCACGACGATCTCAACCGAATCGCCGAAGAACTCGACAGCATCGGGCTGGAGATCGTCGACGAACAGATCATTCGCGACGAGTACGTCTGTCCGTACCACGGCTTCCTCGACGAAATGGAGGAGACCGAGGTGGGGACGGACGGCGAATAACGGCCAGTCTCACGTCCCGATCACACGGGAGACCGACGACCGCCCCATCACTTCAGGACCGTTCGACGCTCGGGAGGTCCACGACCGCCCCGTCGGCGTACACCGTCGGCTCCCGAATGATGCCGTCGAGGTGAAGCGGCGCCTCGGTATCGCCGCCGATGCTCGCGTCGTCGCCGATGGCGACGTGGACCGTCCCCGCCGCCTTCTCGTCGAGGAGGACGGAGCCGACCAGTTCCGTCACGCCGACGTTCGTCCCGATGCCGAGTTCGGCGAGGTTGGCGGCGGCGTCGCCGACGTCCGCCCGACCGGCGTCGACCTGGTCGCGCACGGCGTCGTCGGAGATGTGGGTGACGGACCCGTCTTCGACCTCGAACCGGAGCGGTTCGTCGACGAGGCCGTGGGGCATCATCGTCCCGTCGACGACGTACGTGCCGTTCGCGGTTTCGGGGCTGACGAACACCTCGCCAGCGGGGAGGTTCGAGAAGTCGCCCGGGTCGTGGACCATCCCGGTGTCGGTCAGCCACTCGCGGTCGCCGGGGCGGACGGTGAGGTCGGTCCCCGCGGGCGTCGTCACGCGAATCTCGTCGGCGTCGCGGACCTGTTCGTACACGTCCCGGCAGTGACGGGCGATGGCCTCGTAGTCGGCGTCGAGACCCGCGATCATCACGTCCTCGGTGATGCCGGGAAGGGTGGCGGCGCGGGCGCCGGCGTCGCACGCGCGCTTTCGGGCGCGCGTGTGACTCAAACTCTTGGTGGTCGGCGCGAGTACCACGTCGGCGTCGGCCATCGCCGCCGCGACGGGGGCGGGCGGTTCGGTGCCGTGTTGCTCGCCGGGCGGGTAGCGCAGGAGAACCGCGTCGTCGGTCACCGCACTCGCCACGTCGTAGAGCACCTCGCCGATGGGCAGGCGTTCGTCGTCGGTGACGACGGCACAGGATTCGTCGGCGCCGAGCGCCATGCACTGATGCACCGCCGTCTCGGCGGCCTCGCGGAGCGGGTCGGACATGGACGGATGGATGGTCGCGCGTCGGTTAGCCCTTACTCTCCGCCGATCGGGGTCGGCGCACGACGCGCGGTCGATCCGCCGACGGCCATGGTTATTGTTAACATAAACGATATCCACACCGGGACGCATCACTACGTATGGGCGATCCGATTCGCGTGCTCCACGTCGACGACGAACCCGACTTCGCGGAGTTGACCGCGACCTTCCTCGAACGCGAAGACGACCGCTTCGAAATCGAAACGGCGGTGCGCGTCGACGAGGCGATGGACCGACTGGCCACCCTCGACGTCGACTGTATCGTCTCCGACTACGATATGCCCGGCCGAAACGGGATCGAATTTCTCGAAACCGTCCGGGGGGAACGACCGAAGCTCCCGTTTCTCCTGTTCACGGGCCGCGGCTCGGAGGAGATTGCGAGCCGGGCGATTTCGGTCGGCGTCACGGAGTACCTCCAGAAGGAAGGCAGCACGGACCAGTTCACGGTCCTGGCCAACCGAATCGAGAACAGCGTCCGCGCGTTCCGGGCGGAGACGGCCGTCAGCCGGACGGAAGATCGCTATCACAACCTCGTGGATACGGCCCCGATCCCGATCATCGTCTTCGACCGACACGAGGAGGTGGTCTACTCCAACGACGCGGCCGTCGAGTTCTTCGAGGCCGGGACGCCGGCGGAACTCGAGGGTCGGACCGTCACCGACTTCCTCCACCCGGAAGACAGGGAGCGGGCGATGGCCCGCTTCCAGCGGCTGATGACCGAGGACGTCGCGCTCCCGGAGGCCGAGTTTCGCCTCCGGACGGTCGACGGGGCGATCAAAACCGCGACCGTCGCGACCGCACCCGGCTACTATCGGGGGAAGAAGGTCGCGCAGGCGATGGCGTACCAGTAGGCCAGGAACCGAGGCTCGAAACGATTATGCCCGTCGGTCGTCGACTGCGCGATATGACACAGGTCGGCGTCAACGGCTACGGAACCATCGGCAAGCGCGTCGCGGACGCGGTCGCGGCACAACCGGATATGACCCTCGCGGGCGTCGCCAAGACGCGGCCGAACTTCGAGGCGGAGACGGCCGCGCGCAAGGGCTACCCGCTCTACGCCGCCGTTCCGGAACGCGTCGACCGGTTCGCCGAGGAAGGCCTCGACCTCGCCGGCGAGGTCGACGACCTCGTCGCCGACGCCGACGTGATCGTCGACTGCACGCCCTCGGGCATCGGTGCCGAAAACGCCTCGATGTACGAAGCCCACGACACGCCCGCCATCTTTCAGGGCGGCGAAGACGCCGACGTGGCCGACGTGAGCTTCAACGCCCGCGCCAACTACGCCGACGCGGTCGGTGCCGACTCCGCACGGGTCGTCTCCTGTAACACCACCGGTCTCTCCCGGATTCTCGCACCGCTCGAGGAGGAGTGGGGCGTCGAGAAGGCGCGCGTCACGCTGGTTCGCCGCGGCGGCGACCCCGGCCAGACCGGCCGTGGACCGATCGACGACATCCTGCCCGACCCCGTGACCATCCCCTCCCACCACGGCCCGGACGTGAACACCATCTTCCCCGACCTCGATATCGACACGCTGGGGATGAAGGTGCCGGCGACGCTGATGCACACCCACAGCGTCAACGTCACGCTGGAGTCCGAGGCGGACGCCGACGACGTGCTGGACCGGTTCGCCGACGAGAGCCGCCTGTTCCTGATCCCGTCGGGCGCCGACATCGACGGCTCGGGCAAACTCAAGGAGTTCGCCCACGACGCCGGCCGCCCGCGGGGTGACCTCTGGGAGAACTGCATCTGGGCGGAGTCGGTGACGGTCGAGGGCTGTGATCTCTACCTGTTCCAGGCGATCCACCAAGAGAGCGACGTCGTTCCGGAGAACGTGGACGCGATCCGGGCGCTCCGCGGCGACGTCGACGCCGCCGAGAGTATGCGGACGACCGAGGAGTCGATGGGCGTCGGCATCGACTACTGATAGGGATCATCGGAAGTCACCATAGATTCTCGCCGGAACGGTTCGGCGAGAATCTATGGACAGTTACGATAACCCCTATGAGAACGGCCGTCGTACTCGTTTCGCCACGAAGCGCCGGACTGGACGGTACTGACGTGCGACGATCCGGGTCCGTCGACCCCTCGCAACGCGACGGGCATGGCGTGTCGAATAGCGCGGACGCATCTGGGGGGCCGCCATTATCAGTGGCGGAAATGGGAGAGAGAACCCATGACATAGTTGAGACGAAGCGCGAGGGCGTGACCGAGACCACGATGGACACGATGCGGACGCTGCTGGAAAGCTCCGTAGCCGAAACCGACGATCCGGAGATTCATTTCAAACTCCGGACCGCGCTTCAACTCCTCGCCGTCATCGATACACAGCAGAAGATGGCGAGTGAGGCGCTCGATAACGCCGAGATCGAGGCGGATGTCCGCGTAAATCTCCGCGAACTGGGATACTTGGGCTGATCGTCCGTCCCGCTTCCAGAGACCAGCTGGACTCACGCTGCGACGGTAAGGCAGTCGAGATATCCGCCACCCCGGGATGGTTGATATCTCGAGACAGTATCAGCAGTCCTCCTGCGCCAGCGCCTCGACCGCGGGCAACGACTGCCCGGTGAGCGCCCGGACGTAAGCGCCGCCGGCGATGGAGACGTGTGAGAAGTACTCCTCGTCGAGCCCGTAGAGTTCGATGGCGCGGGAGGTGTCGCCGCCGCCGATGACGGAGAAACAGTCCGTGGTGGCGATGGTTTCGAGGAGGCCAACGGTGCCGTCGGCGAAGCGTTCGTCCTCGAAGACGCCGAGGGCGCCTTTCACGAACACCGCCGCGGACGTTTCGATCACGTCGGCGTACTCCTTGACCGTCCCCGCGCCCACGTCGAGGAACGGCCGCTCCTTCTCGACGCCGGCGACCGGGCGCTCCGTACGCTCGCCGGCGTCGTCCTCGTACGCGAGGTCCGACGGGAGCAGAATGCGGTCGCGGCGGGTTTCGAGGAGTTCGCGGATGCGTGCCTCGTTGGTCTCCCACTGGTGGTCGTACAGTTCCCCGTCGCCCACGTCGTAGCCCACGTCGTAGCCGGCGGCGCGGAGGAAGAGTTCGCCCACGATACCACCGAGCAGGTAGTGGTCGATGGCCTCGTCGAGCGCGCTCATCACGTCGATCACGTCGGTCGCTTTCGCGCCACCGAGCACCATCGTCACCGGTCCCTCGAACTCCCGGTTGGCGATGCTGGTGTTGGCCTCGTACTCCGCCTGCATGACGCGCCCGGCGTAGGCGGGGAGGACGAGCGGAAAGCCCACGAGCGAGGCGTGCGCGCGGTGGGCCGCCGAGTAGGCGTCGTTGACGTAACAGTCGAACTCGGGGGCGAGCGTCCGGACGAACTCGCTCTCGGCGTGTTCCGCAGGGGGTTTCTCCGGCAACTCGTCGTCGCACATCCGGACGTTCTCCAGCAGGAGGACCTCACCGGCATCGAGCGATCGGATGGCGTCGATGGCCGACTCGCCACAGACGTCGTCGACGAAGGCGACGGGGGTTTCGACGTACTCCGCGAGGAGGTCCGCGTGCTGGTTGAGTGAGACGAACGACTCCCGCCCCGGCCGACCCTGGTGGGCCATCACGACGACACGGTGTCCGGCCTCGACGAGTTCCCGGACGGTTCGGGCGTGGCGTGCGAACCGCCGGTTGTCCTTGACGGTGCCGTCCTCGACCGGCGAGTTGAGATCCAGTCGGACGAGAACGCGTTTCCCGGACCCGATATCGTCGAGCGTCTTGAACATGTCCTTCGACACACCGATGGTCGGTCGAGTATTTCAAACGGGCGATTCCGCCCGAACGATCGTGTGGGAGTGTATCGTGAGTCACGGTGGACTCGACAGCCGGCGGCGCCCCTGTCACTCGCTACCGGGGACAGAAAGTTTTTGAGCGGGAGCAGCCTACGGTGGGTCATGAGAGGCGACGACCGTGACGACCCGTTCGGCGACATTTTCGACGAGATCGAACGGATGATGAACGAGATGACCGGGGCCGGAGCCGGTGCCGTCGGTGACGGCTCCGGATTCACCTCCGAGACCCACGTGGACGTCTACGAGGAGGACGACCGGATTCGACTCGTCGCCGACCTCCCGGGCGTCGAGAAGGACGCCATCGAGCTGAAGTGTGACGGCAAGACCCTGACCATCAGCGCCGCCTCGCCACACCGCGAGTACGACGAGCGCATCCGCCTGCCCGCGCGCGTCGACGAACACACCGCCTCGGCCAGCTTCAACAACGGCATCCTCGAAGTCACGGTCGACAAGGTGGGCGACTCCGCCGCCATCGACGTGGAGTAGCGGCCCTATTCCTTCGCAGTCCGCCGAATCAACCCCGCCAGCCGGTCGTAGAAGTCGTCGACGTACTTCGTCGCCGAATCGACCGTCGGCCGGGCGTTCGTTTCCGCGACGACGACCCGGTCGTCAGTGACGAGGAGGTCGACCCCCAGGTAGTCGATGCCGAGGGTGTCCGCGGCCCGTTCCGCGAGCCGTCGGTACTCGTCCGGGAGGTCGACGCCCACCGCCTCGGCGCCGCGGTGGACGTTGTGTTTCCAGCGGCCGGCATCGCGGTCCGCGGCGGGGAGGTGGCGTTCGACCGCCCCCGCGTACGCGCCGTCGACGACCATCACTCGGTAGTCGCGGGCGTCCGAGAGGTACTCCTGGAGGAGGAAGGTCTTGTCACCGGTCGCGCGGTAGTCGTGAACCAGGTCGAGGTAGTCGACGACGCCGAGCAGGGAGTCGATATCCGTCGCCTTCGCCACGCCGGTCCCGCGGGTCGTCGAGTTGGGTTTGACGACGACCGGCCAGTCGAACCCGTCGACGGCGGCGACGAGTGCAGCCTCGTCGACGGGGCTCGACACCATCGTCGTCTTCGGCACCGGCAGGTCGGCCCGACCGAGCGTCGCGAGGACGCCACCCTTGTTCCGCGAGGTGAGGACCGCGGCGCGGCCGTTCACCCACGGGAGCCCGTGGAGGGCGGCGAGCGCGTCGCCCGACTGGGTGCGCGAGGGGAAGACGAAGCCGACGTCGAACGGCTCGGCGGGCGGGGCGTCCAGGCGGATCGTCCGCCCTTCGGCGGGTAGGTGGCCGACCTCGATGCCGCGGGCCGCGAGGGGATCGCACAGGCGGTCGAACGTCTCGGCCCGAGCGGTCACCGCGAGACGGAGCATACGCTCGCTGGGGGTGGAGAACGGAAAAGTTCGCGGGGTGGCCGATCAGGCGACGAGCAGCTCTTCGCCCTTCTCGACGACGATCCGACACGGCGGCGAGATCTTGTTGTACGAGCGCCGGAAGGCGTCCTTGACGGTCGCGGCGTCCTCGGGGTTGCAGTAGCAGGTGAACACCGTCTCGTTCGCCCCGATGCGGGCGGCGGTGCCGACCGGCTTGCCGAACGCCTGTCGCATCCCGTCGGAGACGCGGTCCGCGCCCGCACCCGTCGCCTGCTTGTTCTCGCGGATGACCTCGTGGGGGAACTTCCGGAGGACCATCTTGTAGTTCTCCTGGCCGACCTCCTTCAGGAGGCGGCGGTTGGCGGACAGCCGCGAGGCTTCGAGGGCGCCGTGGCGAATCTGGCACTCCTCCTCGACTTCGAGGCTGATGTGGACCGGGTAGTCCTTGGGACCGGTCTGCAGGTTACCCATGTTGTGCTGTGCGATCTTAGAGCCCGGGATGCCCGTGATGTACTCGCGTCGCGTGTACGAGGGCTTGCTGATCTCCCGGTACATCGAGGCGGGTTTGTCGGTCATGGTTACTTGTCAGAGTCGAAGCCGAGGCGGTGAATAAAGCCTTCGATGGCGAACGGCGGCGTCATAGAGTCTGCTGTCCCCGTTTTCCGGTGGGCCGCCGGACTGACCGGGACGCTCGCGACGCCGCCGACGGGGCCGTTAGCCCGTGCTCTTCATCCCCGCCGCGATCCCCTTGACCGTCAGCCGGAGCGTCCGTTCCTCGGAGGGCGTACGCTCGTCGCGCGCCAACAGCCGCGTCTGGAGGAAGTTCAGCGGATCGACGTACGGGTTGCGCCGGTCGAAACTCTCGCGGAGCCACGGCCGCCGGAGCGGATCGTCGCGGCCCGTGATCTCCAACACGAGGTCGACGGCGCGTTCGTGTTCCAACCGGATGCGCGGGAAGAACCGCTCCCGCAGTTCCGCGGGCGCGAGGTTCGCGTACTCCGCGGCGATCTCCATGTCCGTCTTCGCCATCGCCTGTGCGGCGTTGTCGAGGGTGGTCCGGAAGAAGGGCCAGCGCTCGTACATCTTCCGAAGCGTCTCCATCGACCCGCCATCGTCGAGGTAGGCGTCGACGCCCGTCGCCAGTCCGTACCACCCGGGGATGATACACCGCGACTGCGTCCACGAGAACACCCAGGGGATGGCCCGCAGGTCCTCGACGGTGCGCTCGCCCGACCGGGACGCGGGGCGCGACCCGAGGTTGAGATCCTCGATGACCGTGATGGGCGTCGCCGTCTCGAAGTAGGGGATGAACCCCTCCGTCTCCAGCAGGTCCGTGTAGGCCGTCCGCGCCGCCGCCGCCATCGTCCCCATCGCCTCGGTCCAGGCGTCGGGCGTCTCCTTGATCGGCCCCGCCATTGACTGGTGGCGGGCGCGCATCTGCGCGTCCAGCATGCGTTCGAGGTTCCGCTCGGCGATCCGGGGATTGCCGTACTTCTCCGCGATGGCCTCGCCCTGTTCGGTGAACTTGATCTCGCCGGTCACCGTCTCGACGGGAAGGGCGAGCATCGCCTCGTGCATCGGTCCGCCGCCACGGGAGATGGACCCGCCGCGGCCGTGGAACAGGCGCATCTGTACGCCGAACTCGTCGGTGATGTTCGCGAGGCGACGCTGGTTCCGGTAGAGGTCCCAGTTGGCGGCGAGGAAGCCGTTCTCCTTGTTCGAGTCGGAGTAGCCGAGCATGATCTCCTGGGTGTCTCCCCGGCAGGAGAGCGCCGCGGCGTACGCCTCGTTCTCGAACAGGGTGCCCATGATCCGGCGAGCGCCGTCGAGGGCGCTCTCCGTCTCCAGGAGCGGCACCACGTCGAGGCCGCTGTACTCGGGGAGCGAGACGACGCCCGCCTGATCGGCCAGAAAGAGCACTTCGAGGACGTGGCTCGGCTCCTCGGTCATGCTGATACAGTAGGTGTCGATGGCGTCGGCGCCGTACTCGCGTTGCCACCGGCGGAGGGCGTCGAAACGCTTGCAGACGCGTTCGGCCGTGTCGCTCACGTCTCCGGGGTTCTCGAGGTCGACCACGTCGGCGTCCTGCATGATCGCCTCGGTCAGGGCGTCGATTCGCCCCTCCTCGTCGAGGCTCCGGTACTCGACGCCCTGTCCCTCCAGCAACTCGCCGACCGTCTCGGTGTGGTTCTGCTGGTGGTCGCGCAGGTCGAGGCTGGCGAGCGCGAAGCCGAAGGTGTCTACCTTGCGAATCAGGGGTTCGACGTAGGCGTCCGCGATGGATTCGGCGTCGTTGCGGCGGAGGCTTTCGTCGATCGCTTCCAGGTCGTCGGCGAGTTCCTCGGGATCGCGGTAGCCGCCGGGACGCACGTCGTCGACGCGTTCGAGTCGCTCGCGCATCAGCTTCAGTTTCTGCCGATACACCTCGTGCGGGTAGCGCTCCTCGGCCTCCTCGGTGACCTCGGGGAACCGCTCGCGATCCTCGATCAGCGACGCCTCGAACCGGTCGCCGGGCGTGATCCAGGCGGCGTCCTGACTGAGGATGCCCGAGAGCCGCTTCAGTTCGTCGCGGTACTTCGAGAGGACGACCGACCGCTGGCGTTCCAGCGTCTCGCTGGTCACGTCGACGGTCACGGCGGGGTTGCCGTCGCGGTCGCTCCCCGCCCACGACCGGAACTCAAAGAGTTTGGGCACGTCCACCTCGGGGTAGGACTCGGCGATCACGTCCTCGAGGTCGGCGTACACGTCGCCCACCACGTCGAACAGCGTGTTCTCCAGATACCACTGGACGTTCCGCGCCTCGTCCTCGGGTTCGGGCGCCCGGTCGCGAACCTGTGGCGTCTGCCACAGACTCGTCACCTCCGCTTCGAGGTGATTCCACGACTTCCGGCGCTCGGCGTCGGTCAGCCGGCGCTCGTCGAGCGCTTCGAGCAGCTGCGTGATCGCCCGGAGTTTCGCCTTGATCGTCTTGCGGTGGGCCTCGGTCGGGTGGGCGGTGAACGTCGGCTGGATGAGCACGTCGTCGAGCACCTGCTGGACCGTCTCCGCGTCGGCGTCGCTCTCGACCAGCGAGGCGACCGTCTCGGTCTGGCTGTCCTCGATCCGACCCTCCTGTTCGTCGCGGCGGATGGCCCGCACCCGCTCGCGCTCCTCCGCGAGGTTGATGAGTTCGAAGTAGGCGGTGAACGCGCGGGCGGCAGCGCCCTCGAGATCGGAGTCGAGCGACCCCAGCGTCGTCCGGAGCGGTTCGCGTGACGGGAGCGTGCCGTCGCGGTAGTCGATCGCCGCCGTGCGGAGATCCTCGACCGCCTCGAACGCCTCCGTCGAGGACTGTACCTCGAGTACGTCTCCGAGGAGTGCCCCCAGTTCGCGGACGTCCTGGCGGACCGTTCGGTGGTGGAGATCCATTGTCAGTGGATACCGAGAGCCAGCACATTAAACGCCGGGATGGCGCAGGATTGGCGCCGAGACGCCCGTTTCGCGCTTCGTCGAGGGGCCGATCGTCACGCGTCGTCCTCGGGCGGACGACCGGTCGTCGGATCGAGCGCGACGAACTCCAGGCCCTCGCGCTCCAGCAGCGCCGCCGCCCGGTCGGTGACCGAGGGGGCGACGAGGATGCCCCGAATCTCGGCCCCGTCGCCGAGTTCGCGGCCGAGGGCGTCGACGTAGCGGCGGAGCTGGCCGACGGCGTCCGGGCCGACGCGCCGCCGCTTCAACTCGACGACGACGGGGCGGCCCTCGCCGTCCTCGCCAAACACGTCCATCGGGCCCGCTTCCGTCTCGCGTTCGGTCGCGTGCGGGTCGAAGCCGGGGGTGATGCGTTCGGGGTGGTCGAGGACGTGGGCTTTCAGATCCGCCTCGCTTCCCTGCAGGTCGAGTTCGTCTGGGTCGGTCACGTCGTACGCCGCGAGGTGGTGGACGCGGTCGAACCGCACGTCGAGGAGTTCCTCGGGCGAGCGGCGGACGCTCCGCACGCGCAGGCGGCCCTGACGGACGCTGGCGAAGTGGTCACAGCCCGGCGGTTGCCAGTTGACCGGCGTGCGGCCCTCGTCGGTGTGGACGAGCGCCGACCCGTCGGGTTTGAGGAGGAGGAGGCGGTCGCCGGGGCCGAGGCTGCTCGACGCACGCCCGTCGTACTCGACGGTACAGCGACCGAAGACGGTGATCAGGTCGCCACGCTGGAAGGCGTCATCGAGGTGCGTCAGCGCGTCCCGGTGGGCCGGGCGGTGGAGCGTCGTGACCGGCATCGGATTCGTCGGCCGTACGCCGGCGGCGTACAAAAGGAGCGCGTCGAAGTGCGGAGTACGTCGGCATAAAAGCACAAATAGCCGCCACCCGTGTATCCGGGCGAATGGGGCTGTTCGAACTCATCGCCGCGGTCGACGACGAGGCGAAGACGCTGACGGTGTTCAATCCGGAGGCAGGCGTGGCGACGGCGCTCCGCCAGCACTTCGCCGCTCGTAACCTCTCCATCGAGGAGGCCGAGAGCGACGCTGGCCCCCGTAACTACGCGGTGTTGAGTCGTGACGATCAGTTTCTCGCCGCCATCGACGTGAGCGACGTTCTCGGGGAGCGGAAGGGCGTCGAGCCGGGATTCACCCGCGAGACGTACGAGGTGGTCCTGGACGAACTCGACGAGACGATGTTCACCTCCTACGACACCGAGCGGATGGTGGCCGCCTCGAAGGAGATCGAGGACCGCGCCTGGCGCGGCGCGGCGGGTGAACTCCACGCCGGCTTCCAGACCTGTAGCCGGTTCGCGTCGCAAGCCGACGTGTACGACAACATCGCCCGCCGCGGGAGCCTCGACGTCCACGTCTACGCTCACGCCGAGGGGAGCGACGACTTCGAACCACCATCCGGCCCGACGCTCCACCTCTCGACCGCGACCGAGATCCACGACACGTGGTTCGTCGCGTTCGATGGCGGCGGCGTCGAGGAAGCGAAATGCGCCCTGCTCGCCGAAGAACGGATGCCGGGCTCGTTCTACGGATTCTGGACGTACGATCCCGAGACGGTCGACGCGATCATCGACCACCTCCGGGCGACGTACGCCCTCACGGAGGCCGACGGCCGCGCGACCGACGGCGGATCGGACGGGTAGCCCCGGCGCCGCGACACCACCTTTACCATCCTCGCTCCCGACCTACGCGCCGAACACACGCAATGGCCGAGCGAGATATCTCCACCGACGGGCCGGCGGCCGATCCGCGAGCCAACTACGGCCACGGGACCGACTCGGTACGCCGCCCCGATCCGGCGGCGGATCTCGACGGCCTGATCGACGGCGACGTACGGTTCGACGACTACTCCCGACAGCTGTACGCCACCGACGCGAGCATCTACGAAGTGACGCCCATCGGCGTCGTCTTTCCCGCCACGACGGCGGACGTGGCCGCGGTGGTGGAGTACTGCGCCGAACGGGAGCTACCGATCCTGCCCCGCGGCGGCGGCACCAGCCTCGCGGGACAGGCCGTCAACGAGGCCGTTGTCCTCGATTTCACGCGGCACATGGACGCGATTCTGGCGGTCGATCCGGACGCCCGGACGGCACGCACGCAGGCTGGCGCCATCCTCGCGGACCTCAACGCGGCACTCGACCCCCACGACCTGAAGTTCGCGCCCGACCCCTCGACGGCGAACCGGAGCGCCATGGGCGGGGCCGTCGGCAACAATACGACCGGCGCACACTCCCTGAAGTACGGCAAGACCGACGCCTACGTCGAGAAGCTGGAGGTCGTCCTCGCGGACGGCACGGTGACGACCCTCGGCGAGGTGAACCTGGACGAACTCCGCGCCGGCGCCGACCCCGACGGAACCCTCGAAGAACGCCTCTACGCCGAAGCCGCGCGCATCGTCGACGAAGAGGCCGACGAGGTGCGCGAGCGCTTTCCCGACATCAAGCGGAACGTCTCCGGCTACAACCTGGATACGCTCGTCGAGGAGGCCGACGCGGGCGCGGTCAACCTCGCGCGCCTGCTCGTCGGGAGCGAGGGCACCCTCGGCGTCGTGACCGAAGTCACGGTCTCGCTCGAACCCCGACCGGAGACGACGGCGCTCGGCCTGCTGACCTACGACAGCCTGCACGACGCGATGGCGGACGTGGCGCCGATCCTAGAGCACGACCCCGCCGCCGTCGAGGTGCTCGACGGCGTGCTCGTCGATCTGGCGCGCGACCTGGCGGAGTTCGAGGACGTCATCGGTCTCCTGCCGGATCGCACCGACACGTTCCTCCTCGTGGAGTTCTACGCCGACACCGACACGGAGCGCCGCGAGCGCGTCGAGGCGCTGCTCGACGACCGGGTCGGTGACCGGGCGTTCGACGGTCTCGAAGCCTACGAGGAGAGCGAGCAGGCCGACTTCTGGAAGATGCGCAAGGCGTCGACCCCGATCCTGCTCTCCCGAACCACGGACGCCAAACACATCGCGTTCGTCGAGGACGTGGCGGTGCCGCCGACCTACCTCCCGGAGTTCATCGCCGACTTCCAGCAGGTGTTCGAGGATCACGACACCGTCGGCAGTTTCTACGCCCACGCCGGCCCGGGATGTATCCACGTCCGCCCGCTGGTCGACACCAAGACCGAGGAAGGTGTCGAGCAACTGGAGTCCATCGCCGACGCCGCCACCGACCTGGCGGTCCAGTACGACGGCGCCGTCTCGGGCGAACACGGCGACGGTCGGGCGCGCACGCAGTGGAACCGGAAGCTGTACGGCGACCGCCTCTGGAACGTCTTCCGCGACCTGAAGACCGCGGTCGATCCCGACTGGCTGCTCAACCCCGGCACGGTCTGTGGCGACGCCGACATGACCGAACACCTCCGGTTCGATCCGGACTACGAGTTCGACGCCGGCTTCGATCCCGCCCTGAACTGGGACATCGACAACGGCATGCAGGGCATGGTCGAACTCTGTCACGGCTGTGGCGACTGCCGAGGGACACAGGAGACGACTGGGGGTGTGATGTGCCCCACCTACCGCGCAAGCGAGGAGGAGATCACCGCCACGCGCGGGCGAGCGAACCTCCTCCGGCAGGCCATGAGCGGCGACCTGGATCAGGACGCGGCCGACGTGGAGTTCATGCACGAGGTGCTCGACCTCTGTATCGGCTGCAAGGGATGTTCGAAGGACTGCCCCAGCGAGGTGGATCTGGCGAAACTGAAAGCCGAAGTCACCCACGAACACCACCAGCGCCACGGCGCCTCGCTCCGTGACAAACTGTTCGCGAACGTCGACGCGCTGAACGCGCTCGGCTCGAAACTCGCCCCCCTCTCGAACTGGGCGGCGAAGGTTCCGGGCGCCCGCACGGTCATGGAGAAGACGGTCGGCATCGCCCGCGAACGCTCGCTTCCGACCTTCCACCGCGAGTCCCTGACCGACTGGTTCGACGCTCGCGGCGGCGCGCAAGTGGACGCGAGCGAGACCGACCGTCGCGTTCTCCTCTTTCCCGACGCCTACACCACCTACAACGCGCCCGACGCGGGCAAAGCCGCCGTTCGAGTGCTGGAGGCCGCGAACGTCCACGTCGCGATTCCCGAGGACGTGACCGGCAGCGGCCGCCCCCCGTTCTCGAAGGGCTTTCTCGACCAAGCACGCGACCAAGCGGCGACGAACGTCGGGGCGCTGGCGCCCCAGGTTCGGGACGGCTGGGACATCGTCGTCGTCGAACCCTCCGACGCGGTCATGCTCCAGTCCGACTACCGCGACCTCCTCACCGGCGAGGACAACGAGGAGCCACGCTCCTCGGGCAGCGAGGGACGACGTCCCTCGGGCAACCGGACACAGTCCGGTGACAGTCGGACCCTGTCCGACGACGTCGAAACGGTCGCCGCCAACACCTACGGCGTCATGGAGTACGTGGACGCCCATCGCCTCGACGAGCGACTGGAGACCGCCGCCCCCGACGAGATGCTCACCTACCACGGCCACTGCCACCAGAAGGCCACCCGGAAAGACCACCACGCGGTCGGCGTGTTGCGCCGGGCCGGCTACGCGGTCGACCCCCTCGATTCGGGCTGTTGTGGCATGGCCGGCTCCTTCGGCTACGAGGCCGAACATCACTCCATGAGCACGGCCATCGCCTCGATCCTCCTCGATCAGATCGACCACAGCGATGGCGACCGCGTCGTCGCCCCCGGCGCCTCCTGTCGCACCCAACTCGACGACCACCGCGAACAAAAACCACCTACCCCCATCCAGATGCTCGACCGCGCGCTTCGCTAGCCCCAACGACGCGGAAGGATTTTACTCGGTTCGGACGAGGGGTGGGGTACAACCATGATAGACGAAGCGGACAACATCCTCGACGACATCACGGTCGTGGACCTGACGACGTTCGTCACGGGCGGGTTCGCGACGCTGATGCTCGCCAATCAGGGCGCCGAAGTCATCAAAGTGGAGCGGCCCCACGCCGGCGACGACAACCGCCACTCCGGCCCGCCCTTCGTCGACCCGAATCCGGACTACGACGGCCCGGGGGAAACCGCCGACGAGAACGGGGAGTCGCCCTACTTCTGGACGATCAACTACGACAAGTTGAGCGTCGAGTTGAATCTGAAGACGGAGTCGGGACTGGAGGCGCTCTACGATCTGGTCGCCGAGGCCGACGTGGTGGTCGAGAACTTCCGACCGGGGACGGCCGAGCGTCTCGGCGTCGGCTACGACGACCTGCGCGAGGTGAACGACGACCTGATCTACTGTGCCATCTCCGCGTTCGGCGAGACGGGGCCGTGGAGCAGTCGACCGGGCTACGACCTCCTCGTGCAGGGTACCAGCGGCATCATGTCGGTCACGGGACCGGAGGACGGCGATCCGGTCAAGGTGGGCCTCCCCCAGACCGACCTCATCACGGGGATGTGGGCGGCCTTCGGCATCGTCGGCGCGCTCTTCCGACGCGAGCGAACGGGCGAGGGCGACCGCCTCGAACTCGGGATGCACGACGCCGCGCTCCCGTGGCTCACGAAACAGGCGGGGAAGGCGTTCGTGGGCGAGGAGCCGACGCGCATGGGCACCAAAGACCCCGTGCTCGCGCCGTACCAGACCTACCCCACCGCGGACGGCTACCTCAGCGTCGGCTGTGCGAACCAGAAGCTCTGGGGCGAACTCTGTGCGGCCATCGACCGACCGGATCTCGTCGACGACGACCGCTTCGCCAGCAATCCCGACCGGGTCGAGCATATGGACGAACTCGAAGCCGAACTCGCTGCCGTGTTCCGCGAGCGGCCGACCGACGAGTGGGTCGACCTGCTGGCCGAGGATCACGGCCTCCCGGTCGCACCCGTCTACGACGTCCCGAAGGCCCTCGACAACGAACAGACCGAAGCCCGGGACGTCATCCGCGAAGTCGACCACCCGGCGCTCGGCACCGTGCCGGTGATCGAACACCCGATCAACTACGAGAACGCGACGGCCGGATTCGACGGCGCCCCGCCGCTGCTGGGCGAGGACACGGAGGCGATTCTGCAGGAACTCGGCTACGACGGCGACGACATCGAGCGCCTCCGTGAGGAGGGCGCGATTCCGGACCGCGATTAGAGCCGGTCGCGAAGGTCCGACGCCACCGCCTCGGTCGTCGACGACCCGCCGAGGTCCGGCGTCCGCGGCGCATCGTCGTCGGCCAACTGCTCGGCGACGGCGTCCCACAGCGCCGTCGCGGCCGCCTCCTCGTCGAGGTTGTCGAGGAGCATCGATCCCGAAAGCACCGTCGCGAGGGGGTTGGCGACCCCCTCACCGGTGATGTCGAATGCGCTCCCGTGGACGGGTTCGAACATCGACGGGTGGTCGTTGCCGGGGTCGATGTTCGCCGAGGGCGCCAGCCCCATGCTCCCGGTGACGATGGCGCCGATGTCGGTGAGGATGTCGCCAAAGAGGTTCGAGCAGACGACCACGTCGAACTCGTGGGGGCGGCGGATGAAGTCCATGCTCGCGGCGTCGACGAGCAGGCGCTCGACCTCGACGTCCGGATACTCCTCGCTCACTTCGTCGACGATGTCGTCCCAGAAGACCATGCCGTGGGCCTGCGCGTTCGACTTCGTCACGTTCGTCAGGTGGCCCGAGCGCTCCGTCGCCGCCTCGAACGCCGCGCGGACGATACGTTCGGTGCCGCGGCGGGTGTAGACGGCGCTCTGGACGGCCACTTCGTTGGGGAAGCCCGCGTGTTCGCGTCCACCCACGTCCGCGTACTCGCCCTCCGTGTTCTCGCGGAAGACCAGAATATCGATGTCGCCGCCCTCGTACCCCTCGAGCGGGCTGTCGACGCCCTCGAAGAGAATCGCCGGGCGCTTACAGATCGACTGGTCGAAGCCCTTGCGGATCGGGAGCAGGAGGCCGTTGAGCGTGACGTGGTCCGGCACGTCGGGGTGGCCAACGGCGCCGAGCAGGATGGCGTCGTGGTCCGCCAGTCGGTCGAGGCCGTCGTCGGGCATCATCGCGCCTCGATCGAGATACCGTTCGGTCCCCCAGTCGTAGCGCGTGGCTTCGATGTCGAACCCGTGTGCGTCGGCGACAGTGTCGAGCAGCGGCATGGCCGCGTCGACGACCGTCGGACCGATCCCGTCGCCGGGGACGAGCGCGATGTCGTACGACATGACCGTGGGGTCGGGGGACGCACACAAAAAGGTGCAATAATCCGCCCGAGGGAGCGAGCTGAGGACTACGTGGTCGGATCGAGTGCCGTCGACGACTGCGGCTGTCCGCCGTCCGCGAGGGCGTGGTGGAGGTACGGATCGTCGAAGGGCAGACTGTCGATGTGGTCGGCCAGCCGCGAGAGCTCCTCTTCCAGGGCCGCGTACGCCGGGTCGGTCCGAAGGACGGACCGGGACTCCGACTCCAGGAGTGCCGCCCGCTTCGAGAGGCTCGAAAGGTACTGCTCGACCGTCTCACAGACGGTCTCTCGGCGAACGAGCGACTGGACGAGGTCGGCGTACTCCTCCCTCGTCACCGGCTTTGTGAGGTAGGCGTCGATGTCGAGGTCGACGATGCGCACGTCGGGGGTCGCCGCCGACACGAACGCGATGCGGATGTCGTAGTGACGATCACGGAGTTCCTCGAGCACTTCGTCGCCCGAGACGCGGGGCATGTGCCGATCGAGGATCGCCACGTCGATGCTGTCGTCACATTTGCTCAACGCCTCGGCCCCACACCTCGCGCTGACGACGTCGACATCGAGGTCGGCGAGCCACGTCTCGTAGAGATCGAGCAGCGCCGTTTCATCGTCGACGATGAGCACGCGCGGCGTGTCAGTCATCAGCGGCCACCTCCTGAGTTGCCACCTGAGTTGCCACCTGAGTTGCCGCCACCGGAGCTGCCACCCGAGTTGCCGCCACCGGAGCTGCCACCTGAGTTGCCGCCACCGGAGCTACCACCCGAGTTGCCGCCACCGGAGCTGCCACCCGAGTTGCCACCACCGGAGCTGCCACCCGAGTTGCCACCACCGGAGCTACCGCCCGAGTTGCCACCTGAGTTGCCGCCAGCGTCACCGCCGTCGTCCGAACCACCGGAGCTGCCGCCAGCGTCACCGCCGTCGTCCGAACCGCCTGAGTTGCCGCCGCCAGCGTCCGAGTCACCATTATCCGAACCACCGTTGCCGGAGTTCCCCGCATCGTCACTCGAACCGCCTGAGTTGCCACCGCCAGCGTCCGAGTCACCATTATCCGAGCCACCGTTGCCGGAGTTTCCCGGGTCATCCTCATCGTTCCCAGCCTCACCGGAGTTTCCCGGGTCGTTCTCATCGTTCCCAGCCTCACCGGAGTTTCCCGGGTCGTCCTCATCGTTTCCATTCCCGGCCTCACCGGAGTTTCCCGGGTCGTCCTCGCCGTTTCCGTTCTCGGCCTCACCGGAGTTTCCCGGGTCGTCCTCACCGTTTCCGTTCCCAGCCTCTTCCGGAGGGCCAGCACTGGTCGACTGGTTACCGGCGTTCCCGTTGCCAGCATCCTCCGGTGGACCGGCGTTCTCGTTATCTTCTGGCGGGCCAGCGTTCTCGTTATCTTCTGGCGGGCCAGCGTTCTCGTTATCTTCCGGCGGGCCAGCGTTCTCGTTATCTTCCGGCGGGCCGGCGTTCTCGCTGCCGGTCTCCTCGTTTTCGTCGTCTTCGTCGTCTTCGTCGTCACCCTGTGCCGGTTCCGGAAGGTCGTCCGGACCACGTTCGGGGTCGAGTTCGCGTCCGGGGTTGTCGCCAGCGATCTGTCGCGCGATTTCGGCGACTTCGGGGCCGCTGAGTTCGTCGGCGTCCTGTCGCAGGCGATCGAGTTCCTCGCGATTCACGCCGTTGGATTCGAGCTCCTCGTCGGGAAGGTCACGAGTGATCCGTTCGCTCGATTGGATCTGCGTCTTGACCGTCCGAATCTGAGCGGCCGTGACCGCCATCCGAGCGCGGTACTCGCCGGACGAAATGTCACCGGACTGTCTGTCCGTTCGGAGTTCGGACTGGCGTTCACGGAGCTCTCGAAGTCGTTCGCGGACCGTGTTGACCTCCGTTGCCACCACGGCCGCCTTCGACGCGTTCGATTCGGCGCGGGACACCCGCGTCACGAGCGTCCGTTCTTGGAGTTCACCGTCGATTTCGGCGCCCTGCACGCCGACGACGCCGGCCAGTCGCTGCCCGGGAGCGATCGACTCGTTCGCCCCCGAGTTGGACTGTGCGGTGTTGTTTGCCGTCGTCTGTTGTGCTATCCGCTCCCCGCCGGCCATCGACCTCGGCTCCGTCGTGGTCGCCGTCGTCGTCGGCTGCCCCGTAGCCGACGCCGGGAGTGCCACCATGCTGACGGTGACAACGACGACGAGCGCGAACACGACGACATCCGGAACGTCTCGGCTCATCACGGCCGGTCGTACGGGAGTAGACCCAATAAACCGGGACGAACCTCAAGAATGCTTAATCCGGATTAAACCCGGAGTAGGATCGGCCTGAACGACCGCAGTCCGTCGATTAGGAAGGGAGTCACCGAAGCTACGAATCCTCATCAGGGAGCTTCAACACGTTCTCGCGACCGAGCCGGAAGCCTTCGAGGCTCCCATCGTCACGCAGGTCGCGGACGATCTGGCTCGTGCGGGCCTCCGTCCAGTCGAACGCCTCGACGATTTCCTGCTGTTTGACCCGGCCGCCTTGCTCGCGGACGAACTGGAGGACGCGCTCCTCGTTGCTCAGGAGATCCTCGCGGGCCTCGGCGTCCGTGGCCGGAGCGCCGGCGGCGTCGGCGTCGGCATCATCACCATCGGTGTCACTGGTCGACGCGTCGACGTCGGCGTCCGCGTCGGCGGCACCCCCCAGACGGTCGCGGTACCGCCACGCGACCGCGACGACGAACAGGAAGCCGACACCGAGGAGAGGAAGCATCGCTCCGCCGCCGCCGTCCGTCCCGGGCGTGGCGGTCCCGCCGTCACCGCTCCCGGCGGCCGACGTGGTGACCGCCGACGCGGGCCGGAGGACGATGCTCGGTTCACCGGAGACGAAACTCGTCTCGGCGCCGCGCCAGACGACCGCGTTCGACCGGCGTTCGTCGGGGGCGGGTGTCACGTCGGTCGTCGCGTACGTCGTCGGCCACTCGACGACGAGGCGCGTCCGCTGGTCGAGGAAGAGCCCCTCGATGGCGTCGCCGACGCGGAGGGTATCGCCGTCGACGGCGGCGAAGCCGTCCCAGTGGAAGGTGTAGACGACGACGCCGTACTCGGGCGGCGCGCGCGTCTCCGCCCGCACGCCGAAGTCGGACGCGTTCATCTCCCGGTCGGTCGCGTTCTCGGCCGCTCCGACGGTCGAGCGCATCCGTGCGGCGAACCGGTCGGAGAAGTTCGAAGGGTTCGCCTCGATGTCCTGCTGTAGGGATTCGAACGCGTCGGTCGTGTTCTCGTCGTCGAGGCGGGTCCAGTACTGGACGGTCCACGTCGCGGACCCGTTCTCGTGGACCGAAACCATCAGTCGGACCGAGTCGGTGTCGACGCCCTGCTGGAAGATGGGACCGCCGTCGAGCTGTGCGGGCGGCCGTGTCGGGGTCGAATCCGGGACCGACCCGACGGCGCCGATCGCTGGGGCGACCGGCGCCGAGAGGACCAGGACTACGACCACGACTGACACGAGGCCACCGGACGAGCGCTCCCACATCTGCGTGGCCCTGATTTTCCCCCGGTCGTAGATAGGTCTTGCCGCTTGGACCGAGGCGGCAGAGCTTGCCGCCCAGGGGGAGCGATCGTCCATCACCGATAAATATCAGCTCGTAATACGCGTGCGTATGGAACCGAATACGCAGTCGTCGTCGTGCGTCGGCAACCGACGGTGCAGTCCGTCGATTCGTGGGGTTGAGACGTGACCCGGCGCCGCGCACCCGTCTCGCCGCCGGTCGCCCTCACGATCGCCGGCAGCGACTCTGGTGGCGGCGCGGGCGTGCAGGCCGATCTGAAGACCATGGAGGCCCACGGCGTCTTCGGCACGTCGGTCGTCACCGCGGTCACGGCTCAGAACACGCTCGGCGTCGAGGGGTCACACGTCCTGCCCGTCGAGGAGATCGACGCCCAGTACGGCGCCGTGCAGGCGGATTTCGACCTCGGCGCGGTGAAGACGGGGATGCTCGCGACGGCGCCGGTGATCGACCTGGTCGCCGACCGACTCGCGGACGCCGAGGGCCCGGTCGTCGTCGATCCGGTGATGGTGGCGGCGAGCGGCGACCGCCTGCTCGATCCGGATGCGGAGACAGCCTACGAGGACCTGATCGCCGAGGCGACGCTCGTCACGCCCAACGCGGACGAGGCGGCGGTGCTGACGGGAATCGAACCGACCGACCCCGAGACGGTGCGCGCCGCGGGCGAGGAACTCGTCGAGATGGGTGCCGACGCCGCCCTCGTCAAGGGCGGGCACATCGGCGGTGGCGACGCGGTGACGGACACGCTGGTCGTCGCCGGCGGGGACGACACCGGAGTTCGTACGTTCGACCACCCCCGGATCGACACGGACGCCACCCACGGCTCGGGGTGTACGCTGTCGAGTGCCATCGCGTCCCATCTCGCACACGGAGAGACACTCGAATTCGCCGTCGACGCCGGGACGACGTTCATGCAGCGGGCGATCCGCTACGGGCTCGACGTGGGCGAGGGGCCGGGCGCGGTCCACCACCTCGCGGCGCTCCGGGAGGCCGCCGACCGTCACCGGACGATGACCGACGTGGCCGAGGTGGTCGAGGCCTTCGTCGACCGCGACGTGTCGCGGCTCGTCCCCGAAGTGGGGATGAACGTCGTCGGCGCCACCGCGTACGCGGAGGCGGTGGGCGAGACGGCCGCCGTCGAGGGGCGGATCACGCGCACGCTCTCGGGCGTCGCACCGAACGGGGGCGTTCGCCTCGGCGCCTCCTCGCACGTCGCGCGCTTCCTGCTCGCGGCCCGGGAGTTCGATCCCGACCTCCGTTTCGCCGTCAACTGCCGGTTCGACGACGAGACGGCAGCGGCGACGAGCGAACTCGACGGCCCCGTGACCGAGTACGACCGCGACGCCGAACCCGACGACGCGAGCGGGACGATGGGCTGGGGCGCCCGGCAGGCGTTCGGCGCCGTCGACGCCGATGATCCCACCCCTGCCGCCGTCCTCGACCGCGGTGCCGTGGGCAAGGAAGCGATCATCAAGGTCGTCGCCGAGACGCCCGAGCAGTTGGGCGAGCGGGTGTTCGCGCTGCTCGACACCATCGAGTAACACCCGACGAGCCATCGGCTACGACCCGATGACGCCGTCGAGTAACACTCGACGTGCAACCGGTCAACGCCCGGTGACGCCGTCGAGTAACACTCGACGTGCAACCGGTCAACGCCCGGTGACGCCGTCGAGTAACACTCGACGTGCAACCGGTCAACAC
>Ga0207718_100322_pt1 | contig 49289 bp, 50 predicted proteins | sample A23M2SouthBayCA_FD_187749 | JGI IMG/M metagenome (GOLD analysis project Ga0207718, IMG submission 187749) | Aerobic enrichment media microbial communities from Eden Landing Ponds, California, USA - A23 M2 (SPAdes) | ecosystem: Environmental > Aquatic > Marine > Unclassified | place: Emeryville...
TTGTCGTGCTCGCGAACATGAACTCCCATTGCTTCCCACCGTCAGGCGGGAACAGTAACGCGATCACGTTCGACGATCCGATTGGACTACGCCAGCGAAAGCTCTACGCCGATGATCACGGGTATCCTCACATTCACGACAACTGGCGGACTGACGTCCTCCGGAAGTGTCTGCCGCGTGGATACGACGAAGAGCGACGCTTGCTCTACGTCGCGATGACGCGGGCTGAGAGCCATCTCGTGTTCGCTGCAGGCGAGAGCCCGAACACGTTCATTGAAGAGCTCCCGGTCGACCTCGAGGAGCTGGAACCCAACGTTCAGGAAGACGATATCGACGAGACGACGCAGGCACACTTGCAGATTTCCGTGCCGACGCCGGACGGCCCGGTCGGACACTCGCCGCATACGCTCATGCGCGACGATGTGTTCGAGGACGTCGACGACGGAAGAGGGACCGCGTTCGGAACGCAGACCCACGAATTCGCTGAGCGGTACGTACTGGAGGGGGACGTCGAACCCTCGAACGACGACGAGCGTCACATCAAGTCATTCTTGGCCTCCCTCGATGGAGAATTCCGAGTCGAGGAGGACGCCTATCTCCCGCTCACTGTCGATGGCGAACAGGTCACCATCTCAGGAATCGTCGACCTCGTTCACATTCGTCCCGATACCGTCGATATCATCGACTTCAAGACTGACCTCGGACGGCACGCTGAGGATGAGTATCGGAAGCAACTCAGCGTGTACTATCATGTGTTGGCTGAATGGTTCCCTGGCCGAGACGTGACTGCAGGTATCTTCTATACCGCCGAAGGGGATCGCGTTAACATCGATCCACTCACGAAAGCGGACCTAGCCGCACTGATTGGTCAAGAACAGCGTTCGGAAACCAGCGTTGTCGAGTAGTCTCACCGCAAATCCAGATATCCCCTACAGAACGTCTTCGAACGTGGTTGGACTTTGTTCGGGGACAAATTGTTTGACGGCAACGGACTCTTCAGAGTAGAGAAGAACATCTGCGCACTCAGCACTGACCGAGATGAACTGAGGCTGTTTGATACTCGCCTGGAGCCATGCAAGCGTTTATACGGTAGAAGAGCCAAGATTAGGTTGACCAATGAGTCTTGATGAGGCGGTTGACGAAGCGCTCGCGACGTACAACATGTCGCGCAGCGAAGAGGCCGAGGAAACGGGCCGAACAGTCGCCACGCTCCAAGACTAACTGCGCCACTTATTCGAGGTTCCGAATCCTTTCAGCGAACTCTGCCTTCGATAGCCCTGGCGTTTCCTTCAGCTCTGGATATCCTGCCCGTTCGACGGCCTCCTCGACGAACTCGATCCAGAGTTCTTCGTGCTGCTCCGCATAGACGATCTTCGCCTCACTCGGGTACATATCCAGCTCGTATGCGGTCAAGTCGATTTCGACCGCGTGTTTCCGTTCAAGTGTTCTCGCACCGAAGCGGTACAGGTGCTTGAAGAGGACGTTCTTCCGTCGAACGGTCAACAGTCGCTTCGATTCGTTGATGTACTCATTAACCCACTCCCGCCAGTCGTACGTCTCTGAATCGACTTCTATAGACGTTTCCGGCATGGAGAAGTTCGGATTCAGACGCCGGAGGTAGAACTGGATCAGTGCGACAGCTGTCCGGTGGTTGGCGTTCGGAAGTGCGTGTTTCAGAATCAGGTTCGAGGCGAGTCGGCCTGCAACGGCTGTTGCTGAGCCCTCCCACGACGTCCGATCAAGCACGTCCGGCAGCGCGTCGACGTCGATCTTCTTGTATGCCTCGACAGGTACGCCTTCTTCTTCCTCGTTCTGAGCGATGAGGGCGCGGTAGACCTCGAGCAGCCGAACGACGATGGTGCTGTTATCCTCGCTCATCTTCGAGAGTGACTCATTCAGATTGAAATCGATCTCACGAACAGGCCCACCGCCGACGCGGGACGTATAGACGACGTAGAATTCTTCGTCGATATCGTATTCCTGGACCTTCACTGCGACGTCGTCATCGTAACCGGCGATTTGCGAGACGATTTCACCAGGGTCCGGATGGACGAAGTCAAGAGAGAATTGCTTGTCACCGGGATGGTGGTAGTAGACGTGGCCCATCTGGTATGCTATACTCTTTCGTCAGTACTTATTAACCCAGTTTGTTGAACAGGGGGTTTATTTGTAAAGCGTTGTGCTGGCGATTGTGTTCTGCGTGATTTCGGAGGCACATTCTCCTCAATCTATTCGAAACCAGACAATATTGGGGAGAGTCACTGATCTATGCTCATATTCATGTAGCCGCCTTTAACGACTTCCTCGAAGGGATCTCCACGAACCAGGGATTCAGCGTCCAATACATCTTCGAGTACTATCTCAGAGACGAACCGCGTCTCTGGTGACGGCCTCCAGTAAGAATTACTTTGACGAAGGGTAGCAAAGTGGCTGTATGATGGATAACCAGTACCGGGGCCTCCTCATCCTACGATGCCGGGAAAATTCTCGAAGTGAAGCTGACGTATCTGACAATTATCTCTATCGTGTTGTAAGTCGAATTCGTAAAAAAGTAGAGAGTATCGATGAAGACGTAGAGACTTTGGAGAGAAATCGGAGGGATTTGCTCGAAGGACTACGGGATGTCGTCTGTGTAGATGACGAATGAGTCACCAGAGGCATAATGGAGATCGTTAGTACAATGGGAACCGGTTCGCTTGGGCGCGAGCTGGACTTAGAGCCGTTCGTTAGTGACCTTCAGTCGCAACTTGGTGAAGTAGTGAACGCAAATTTTCGTGGCGACGCTATGGTGACAGTTCGATTAGAAGAGGACGGACCTGCCTACACGATCTATCGAACTGGGTCATTCCAAATTCGGGGTGCTGAGACTGAAGAGGATTTAGTTAGTGCTGAGGAGCGTTTCCGGGAGGCACTAAATGAGCTTGAAATCGAGGTGGGCAACTACCAGTTTGAACACGTGACTTCTGTGTTCATGGAAACCCTGGATCAAAGGGTAGATCTTGAAACTACGATGATCGCTCTTGGTCTGGAAAATGCCGAATACGAGCCGGAACAATTTCCAGGACTCATTTACCGTCCTCTCTCTTTCAAGGTCACCTTGCTGGTCTTCGCAAGCGGGAAGATAATCATTGGCGGAACTACCGATAGGAATCAGGCCCTCGACGCGGTGAACCACCTACGAGAGCAGTTGAGTACCACAGAACGCGTTTGAGGCTTGTTCCTAGAAGAGAGTATCAATCTGCTCTAAGAGAGCAGCGACTGCCTCTTCCGCAGAATCAACAGCTGTTGTCCCGGTGAGGATCACCTTTCCAGAGCCGAAGACTAACATCACACAGTCGTGATCCGTTGGTCGATAGACTAACCCAGGAAACTGCTCTGGCTCATATTCAGTAAACTCTAGCCCCAGCCCGATAGCAAGCGCCGACAGGTTCAGTTGTTGACCGATATCGTCCATACAGACATAGTTCTGAATTTTATACCATTCGTCCTCGGTTTCCGGAAGTATACTGCTTTCCGCCAGTAATTGAAGTAGTTCTGATCGGGTCACAGATGCTTCCTCCTCTGAGCTTGCCCCGGTGATGATGTACTTTCCCGTACGGTAAACCGTGATTAGCGGTGCAGAGTCATCGAGACGGAAATAGGCACCCGGATATTTCTCCGGATCATAATCAACGACTTCACTCAATTCACGAGCAACGGCCTCAAGATCTAGCTCTACACCCAGTGATCCCGAGGCGACGACATTCTCCACGCTAACCATTCTGTGATCCTCTATGTCACATCTCTCATCTCGTCGAATAATAAACTGCGGTAACTGGTGCCTCCTCGTTGCCGATCATTGCTGACTCCAGGAGCGCGGAGATTCGCAGTTGTCAGCAGGTAGCGTAGGTTCATATACGAAAACGAAGGGATTTCCCTTCGTATGAATCACCGACAGTCCACGAGTGTTTGCCAAGAGTATATATGATGATAGAGAGAATGCCCGACAAGCGAAATATGTCTGTCCGAACTACCATCGAAGATCTTGACTCAATCGAAAATGGAGGCGACGTTATCGATTATTTGCTCGATTCGGAGGGACTAAACTACAGCTCCTTTGTGGAAGTGCCGAGCGGGATAAAGCGAAACCAAGGGAGGAACAATTGGTACGAGGCACACTTAGTTGATGAGAGTGGTGACGGAGTCATTCGATACATCGAACTCGAAGCATCTGGAGATAGTCCCGCATTTAGCGATCTGAAGCGACACCTGAAACGACACGGAAGTCCGGTAAACGAACTCTTCACTGTCATTGCATACAGGAAATCCGACGAGGGTCCACTGACAAGCCCGCTGAACGATGATCTCACTTTTCTCTATATCGAAGAGCAGTTCTCCTCTGAAGATGTGGAGGTCACATTCGATCTAAACTACTTCACAATCAAGCGCTTCGGCGTGGAGCCAGCTTATTTCGACTATCTTGACGATCTCACAGTGGACTCTGGACAAGGCCGAACAAGCCTTGAAGGCGACGTCGAGGATGTCTTCTCTATCCGGGAGGTCACACGAAGTTTCTACCAAGATTTCGGAGAGATATTCCGCGAGGATCTTCAGGACGCGATTCACGGTCTGGAAGACCCAGAAGAGAATCTCAACGCCTATACGAGAACTGTCGTCAACCGAGTGTTATTCCTGCTGTTCATTGAGGAGAAAAGATGGCTTGACGGAGATGTCGACTACGTCGAGAACAAGTACGAAGAGGTGGCTGAAGGGGCTGATATGCACGTTTACGACGACTTCTTCGAGCCATTGTTCTTTGAAGCGCTCTCAGAGGAGGGGACAACTGAGTCCAACACCCTCGGTCGGATTCCCTTCCTCAACGGCGGTCTGTTCGAGCGCAAGGACATTGAGGAGGACGTTGAGATTGATGAGGTGTTCTTTGACAAGCTCCTCAGCCCAGAGGAAAGTGACAACGGTGAACCGGAAGGGTTCCTACGAAGATACAAGATTTCGCTCCGGGAGTCGAATCCCAGCGAACAGGAACTCGTCGTTGATCCGGAATTCATCGGGCGTATCTTTGAGATGTTCATGCAGGAGGACGACCGTTCGGATCTGGGCGCATTCTACACACCCAAGCCAATCACTGCCTATATGACGAAGAACGCCCTCAAGCAGCATCTACTTGGGCATACACAGATCACCCAAGATGATGCGATATCGCTCGTCAGAGACCATACTGTACCCGAATCGCTCTCCGATAACCAAATTGAAGCTGTTGATGAGGCACTCCGCTCTGCGACCGTGTTGGATCCAGCAGTAGGTAGTGGTGCGTTCATCATCGCTATGCTGGAGGAACTCGTCGCTGTCTCGGAGGCGATAGACAAGAGTACCGGAGACGACCGTAGCCGATTCCAGTTGAAAGAGGAATTCATTGCGGACACTCTCTATGGTGTTGACATTGACGCTGGCGGCATTGAACTGTGTAAGTTCCGTGTCTGGCTCCACCTGATACAGGACCTTGATATGGGTCATGAGGAGTTTCTTAACGCCAATAAGGAGTTTGCACTCCCAAATCTTGGATTTAAGTTCTTTGTCGGGAATAGCCTCGTCGGAGAGCATGCCCCCACCGCAGTAAATACAGACTCATATCAAGATACGCTTACAGGCGGCTTAGGATCCACCCTGCGTGAAATCCACCAGGTACGACACCAATATCAGGATGCGCACGGATCGAAAAAAGACGAGCTTGCAGAGAGGCTGTCCGACCTTTCTTCCCAATTAGAAACCCAGCTTGCTATTAGAAATACTGAGAATTGGATGGGGGATGTCGTTGATGATGCAGACTCCGCTTTCCTTTGGACCACAGAAATTCCCGAGGTAATACTGGATGGTGGCTTTGATATCGTTATTGGGAACCCCCCCTATGAGGGACAGGTGAGAGCAGAATACAAAAAGGCGCTAAGAAAATTCTACGCAAATCAAGAGGGATATCCATATTACGCAAAAACTGACCTTTTTCAGTTCTTTGTACATCGGGCCAGAGAATTGGCCTCGGACGACGGCACGATCACGTACATTATGTCGGACACATTCTTTACCAATATAAACAAGACCGACGTTCGAGAGGCCATCGTTGACGATGTTGTTGAGCTAACAAAAGTTTCGCCGAATGCTTTTGATGCTTCTGTGGAGACTGCGATCTTCGTTGAGGATTGTTCAGTAGATGCTGCTGGTCAGAAAATACAATTCAACGATAGCTATTCCGCAGATATACGATCATACACTCAACTTCTCTCGACAGTGGAAGCTGAAAAAAGATACAGCGTTAGTCTAAACGGAGAAGAGTATGAGGCTAGTTCCGGAAACATCGGTGAACATAGGGTGTATACGATTGACCGTGCGGTATATAAAAACTCAATAAACTGCTCTGTAGGATCGGTACACGGCGCTGGATTTCACGGATATCTCACGCTCCGGCGGAGGTTATAGACGGTGCATTTGAGCACCATTTCACGGAGTTCGAGGTGCCAGCTTCGCGCACGCACGGCTGCGCCGAGCGTGCGCTTGAGGCTTGAGAAGACGGTTTCGACCATCCAGCGGCGGTTGTAGTGCATCGAACTCAGCCGTGCGTTGTGCGCGAAATCAAGCGGGTTGTGGATACGGTGCTTGATGAGCGGACGAACTCCGTAGCTGCGGAGTTCGTCGCGGAACGATTTGCCGTCGTACGCTCGATCAGCGGCTAACGAGAGCAGGTCGCCCGCGTTCCGGCGGGCGACCTGCGGGCCAATCTTCGCGTCGTGTTTCTTTGTCGTCGTGCAGTGGACGTCGGTGACGTACAGCGTTGCGACGTCCACGAGAGCGGTGACTTTCAACGACCGGACGCGGTAGTGCGCTCGTTGAGCGTAGTACCGCGAAGGGTGGTCGCGGTCAAAGCCCGTTGAGTCGATAGCGGCGTGGCCAGTGCGTTTCTCCGCCGAAGCGCGGAGAAACGCACGCCAGGTCTTCGTCGAAATCTTCTCAAACCAATTGCGGAGGACCGTGTAGTGCGGCAACCGCGTGAGGCCAATTTCTTCGAGAACGCCCGGCATTTCGCTCAGCAAGTCAATCGTCTGGCGGTAGGATTTGCCAAGCTCAATTCTCAGTGCATGAAGCGTGAGCATCGCCCAGTCGGCGAACCCGCCTCCCCCGACGGGGTCGGCGGGTTCGCCTGGGCTCTCGACAACTGTTTTAGCAGTAGCGACCGTAACACGTGTGAAGCGGCGGATTTCCGAACTCAAACCAATCTGTCGCTTCGCTTTCTACGGAGATAACGGAGTCGCCACGCCGCAGTCTAGCGATCCTACAGAGCAGAATCTGACAGTGAGGGGGTTCGAGATCGCTTCGCGTTCAACGTCGTTTGAGACGAACCACGTCTCGAAGTTCGGGTACATTGCTCCGTCCTCGGCAATCCGAATGCGGTTGCCCTCGCTCAGCATCGAATACATCTCATCAAGCGGCATCGCCATCCCCCAGTACCCTCGATCTTTGAGTTCAGATACTAACTGCTCAGTTTCCGCTTCGGATAGCGACTCTATAGTAGTGGTTAGAAATAGTTGCTCACTTTTGGGATTGAGAGTTGGTCGAGAGCTGTATCAATCGCTGTCGTCAGCTCGGCGAGGGAGTCAAAGAAGCGGTTGCTGAGAGACGCTTGAAGCTGTCTCCAGCATTCCTCGACAGGATTCAGCTCCGGCGAATACGACGGTAACGTCACGAAGGCGAGGTCGTCACGGGCCGCCAGGTCCGTGACGGCCGACGCCTGGAAATACGGTGCTCCATCAAGCACGACGATCAAGTCATCTTCGAATTCTTCACATAATGCTAAAATGAAATATTTCGCATGTTCGGCGGTGACGTACTCGGTGAACCGGGAGAAAAAGCGATCACCGTCTTCGGTGATCGCGCCGAGCAAACACGTCCACTCACGCTGTCCGGAGAGTTCGACGGAGGGCCGCGTGCCGCGCGGAAACCACGCTGCACGCGGTTCGACTTGGACGGATTTCTTCGTCTGGTCGATACAAACTACGGTGGCGTCCATCTCCCGCCGCTTTTTTTGAACTCATCGTAGAACTCTTCTTGCTCGGTTTCGTCAGCTTCGGCGGCTGTCCGGCGTGGTTTTTGATAACTTAATCCCGCTTCTTTCAGCAACCGCCGGCAACTCGGGATTGAGTACTCGACGCCGTACCTGTCTTCGAGAAAGTCTTGGACAAGAGCCGGCGTCCACGCCGGCGCGTCGATGCCGACTTCTTCAGGCGAATCGTGAACAGCGTCTTCGAATGCTTCTTGCTGTGATTCTGAGAGCTTTCGCTTCCTTCCAGTACGTTTATCATCACAAACGGCCTGCTCAAGCGACTCGTCGGTGTCGAGTCGCTTGAGCCAGCTGTAGATCGTTCGGCGTTGAACGCCGTGCCACTCAGCTAACTCATTCTGTGTCACACCGTTCTTGTACGCGATTGCGGCTAAGAGCCGCTGTGTCGGCTTCGTTCCATCTACGTTGTCGAGGGCGTCGTGCAGTCCCTCGACGGAAATTTCGTCGAGATGATCCATTACCTACGCCAACACATTAAGAGCAGAAAGTTCTAACGGATACTATAGAATGACGTCGATGTCCTCTGTTGATCGAGATCGCCCGGTGAGGATCGCGACGTAGCCACTGACGATGACGTAGTCAACCCTACAGGCGTCAAGGATCTGCGTGAACTCAAGTACGTCTTTGTCGAGCTCTGAAAGTTCCCGTGAAACCGTGAGTGTGTCGTCACTGAGTTCCATCAGTTCCCTCCATAGAACGCGGATAATCTAAGCGCTGGGTCAAAAGTGCCCGGACGCCCAGAACGTGCCTCGGGTGACCTTTCTCCGAGAGCGGGTCGGTCCCCCAGACGATGTCGCCGCGTTCCAAGTCATCGAACGCAGTCACTGTACTTCTTCCATCTCGTCGGTTTGGAGGTCCTCAAGACGCTCCTCACCGTACGGTTCGTCTGCAGTCTCGTGGTGTCGGTGGAGCCGGTAGGCAGATTGGAGTCGTTCCTCGTCGTCCGTGATCGCCCAGTACGGACGCTTGTGCCGGACGAGGCCGCGTTCCTTCAACCGCGAGAGAATCGCACTGACAGCGTCTGTATTCAGCCCGAGTTGTTCGGCGATCGTTGCCGCCTTCCACGCCCTGTCGTTATTCTTATCGAGGAACAGCACGATCCGCTCGGTATCATTCCGTTCCTCGAATTCGTCGGCGTCAGCGTTCTCGAACTCGTCGATATCGATAGTACCGCTCGACATGGACTAGTGTTGGGACTGTTGGAACATAGTTGTTTGGCATGTTTGTTACCGTGGATGGGCGTTTCCGTGTCCAGAAATGCAGGAAGGGCTTACTCCACTGGCGTCGCGACGAGATGTTCCTCGAGGTCGCGCGTCCAGTACGTCGCGAGCCCGCCTGGACTACACCGCTCGCATAGCTGCAACGGGCCGTCGAGATGACCGATCTCCACGCGGAACCGCGTGAGTGCTGCGAGCGCGTCGACGACCAGTCCGCACCCGTCGCAGGCGTGGTGTTCGCGCTCATCGGGATCGGGTCGCGACTGAATCGACCAGTCGACACAGATCTGGTGGGTGACCCGCTCGTCTTGTCCCCACGTATGCGCCTCGCCAGCCTCGGCGCCGGGCGGAGTGTCGCAGAATGCACACCCCGTGGGCGTCTGCTGCATTACTCGGCCTCCTCGTCGGCATCGCAGGCGGCCGTCCAGCCACGGTGGAAGACGGCTAGCTGCGTCGGTGAGTCGAACGCAGTACCACTCGGTTCGTGAACGAGAACGCGGTCCTCGTGAACTGGAGTGACGATGTCCGCGTCGAGGAGCTCGTTGATCTGGCTCTGGGCCGTCGTGTCGTCGATGTCCGCCGTGTTGACGCCGGTGACGTCGCGGTCCTGTGCGAGGAGCTCAGTCTCGAACTGTTCATAGTCGGCACTCGTGTCGTCATGTGGATCGGGATCATCCATGGTGAATCACGCTGCGCACGTTGTCGCGCGCTGCACGCCTTCTGGCGCGGATAAACACTCCACGCGAGACCGCGGCCCTTACTCGCTCCAGAGGGCCGCAATCCGCTCTTTGATCTCGTCGAGGACAAGCGTCAGCACGTCGTGATGATCGGTCGGTCAGGAGGCGTCGTCACTGGATAGCAAAGCGGTCGTCAATAGCTAAGGAGCCGCTGAGAACCTGTTGACTCACTCGTCTTCGAGCGCGGCGTAAATCTCTGCGTGGCGGCGTCCGTCAAGTTTCCCCATCTCAAGGGCGATCACATGACGTTCCTCGTCGCTGTCGGCCGCCTGATACCGCTCGTATAACCGGCGAACTTCTTCATCGACCGCCGCCGAGGAATCGGTGCTGGACGCCATCTCTGTGTCGAACATACTCTGTGTGTCCCTTTATCAGTTGCGACGAGCGCACGCTCGGAAGTAGATCACTGCGGTCTCAGTGTCGACGGCGGCTTCATCGGTGGCAAAGCGATGCAGTAGGGCCCGAATTTCGTCGCCGTAATCAAACGTGTGTCCGTTCAGCATGTAGAAGACAACCACCGTTCGGAGCGCCGTTCGCTTGTTCCCGTCGACGAACGGATGATCTGCAACGAGAAGCCGCATCAGATGTACCGCTTTTTCATGCAGTGTCTGTGGAACCTCCCCAAAGTAGCCTTCAGAGACGTACTGCACCGCAGATTCGATTGCGTCCTCCGATCGAATTCCGGGTTCTGTGGCGTCGCCCTCGTCAACGATCTGCTCGTGGAGATCGAGAATGAGCTCGACCGAAGGATACGCGACGTCGTCGGTCACAATTGCGACTCTCTCGCGCTAGCCAATAGTCGTTTCTTCCGTGTTGTAACACTCGACGTCCGTCATTTCTCTTGACAGTCGGTACGGGCGCGTTGCTGACGGGCACGTTCGTAGCGTGTTCGCTCGTCCCGAGCGGTCGCCCAGTCGCCGAGGTCACCGTAGACGTCATCGATCGTCCGGTCGTCGCTCGATTCTGCGGCGTCGACGGCGTCGACGGCCGCTGGCGTCGGAGCACCATACGTGTCCTCGTACGCCTCGATCCGCGAGCTCAGTTCCCGAACGCGCTGCTGGAGGTCTTCGATGGAGTGGTCGGCCGCGAGCTGGTTGATTCGCCGCCACTCGAAGTAGGCGTCGTTGCGCTCGTACGTGGCCGGATGGCCGTCGTGGCGCGTGACGATACCGAGTTCACTGAACCAACCCAGATATTTCCGAGCAGTTTTCGGGTCACAGTCGGCGACGTCGGCGATGGCGCTTGCTGTCGTCGGCTCGCGAGTCTGGAGAATCGTCCCGTAGATGCGTTGCTCAACGTCGTCGCCACGAAACGCATCCTCGAAAGAGGGCGGGCCATCTGGAGACTCGCTGTTGGACATACTCGTTCTTGTGTGGTACGGGATATAGTTCTTGCTTCGGGGAATAGTTTCCCGACTTTGTGCGGGGCGGAATTCACCAACCTACCACAACCTTAACCAACGGGCGTTATTCTCTTGTGAAATTGTTGGTTAAGACATCATCCCTGAACTCTAAGCTTCGGAACTGGCATCACCTGGAATTTGTCTTGATCGTCGACGACGCCATGCTGACCTACATCACTGCCCAGTGACGACCGCGAGAGTCGGTTGACCAACTCCTCACGAACCGCTTTACGGCTGACTGTCGTTTTGTGCCAGCCGAGACGCTCGTCGAAATACCGCTTCTTGAACCGCTGGCCGACGTCGTCGACAGCGATGAACTGTGTCCGCTTCACGCCCGCTACGCTCGTTGAGACGAACTCAGCTCCGACGTCCTCGTGGGTGAGTTCGACGAGTGCGCACTCGACGAATGAGACGATGCCAGTCGGACTTCTGTTGTGAGGGAGCGTCAGTTCGAGATTTGTCCACGGTTCTTCGCTCGGTTGCTCAGCCTGCTCGCTAGAGAGTCGTGATTGCTGTTGCTCGTGTTCGGAAGACATGGTTGTTGAGTGGGTACCTACGACGGCCCCCCTCGCCCCTCTCGGGGGCGACAAACCCCACAGCGGATCACATCGCCAGCCAGTGAGTGAATTCTGATATATCGGTTAGAGGCGCTCGTCGTTTGATGGCCCCTCGGCTGGAGAGAGCCAGCGGCGTTTGCACATTGCATATCGCCTCTTTCTTTGGGCGAAAACCGCGATATGCAAGACGCCATGACGGACTCTAATCGAAGAAGAACCCCGTCGGGCCGATTTGAGGCCGTAGAAAACACCTCGACGGATTCATGAATAGTTCTTGAAGTACAGAATTTGCTCGACGAAGGAGCTATGATGGTGATTTCGGTGGTATCTAAATTTTTCTGAGTTACTGCTCCATCTATTCTGCCCCTTCGAGGAACTCCATCTCAGTACCCTGAGTCGCGAACCCCCTCAAAACAAGAGATTCTGTCCGTATTAGGTGCTGAAATTGCTCGACGGCCAACTGGGAGGTCGTTTTGGCACGCTCTACAAATTCAGTAAATTATTTTGATAGATGGCCGTCTCTGACAGTCATTCGCCGGGTAGCTGTCTACAGACCCCACTAAACTATGGAGACTCATTTACTTGTAGGTAGGTAATGAACACTCTTCCACCCAATATCCGGGTCCTCCATGTCGACGACGAGCCGGATCTCACTGAGCTTACTGCGATGTTTCTCAGCCGAGAGGATGATCGCTTTGTTGTCGAGTCTGAAACGAATGTGAGTGACGGGTTGGAAGCCTTTTCATCTAGGGAGTTTCATTGCATTGTCTCGGATTATGAAATGCCTGGACAGACTGGACTCGACTTTCTCACAGCGGTTCGAGAAGCCCATCCCCGAATACCCTTCATTCTATACACAGGGAAGGGTAGCGAAGACGTCGCAAGTGATGCGATCTCTGCGGGTGTTACTGAGTATCTCCAAAAGGAAACGGGGTCCAGCCAGTACACGATTCTCGCAAATCGGATCAAGAACGCCGTCGCTAGCTACAATGCACAGGAAACCATCCGAGAGACCGAACAGCGATTTTCGGAACTTGCGGAGAACTCAGACGACATCCTGTTTAGTGTTACTGCGGATTGGGACGAATTGCTTTTCATCAATTCTGCATTCGAGAAGATCTGGGGTATCCCTGTTGAGACACTTGGGGACACGCCGGATGCATTTCTCACCCACGTACACGAGCAAGACCGTGAGAAAGCACTCTCGTCGATGGAGAAGCTATCGAACGGAACGCCTGATGAGATCGAGTATCGCGTAGTGCATCCCGAACAGGGCGTCCGGTGGGTGCGCGGACAGAGCAAACCGATCTTCGACGACGATGGATCCGTCATCAGAATCGTGGGCTATGTCCAAGATATCACGGCGTACAAGGAGGACTACGGACTTCGGGTCATCGAAACTGCGACTGAGGGGATTAGTCTCGTGGAATCAGATGGGACGTTCTCGTACGTGAACCCAGCATTTGCCACGCTCTTCGGCTATGAACGTTCCGAACTCGTCGGGCGATCGTGGAAAATCCTCTATCACAACGAGGAAGCAGACCGACTCGAACACAACATCCTCCCAGAGGTGTCGAAGCTTGGATACTGGAGCGGTGAGACTGTCCGTCTCACGAAGCAAGGAGACGGGCTTGTTACGGACCATCGGCTGGCAAAAACGGAGAATGGAAGTATTGTCTGTACGGCTCGAGACCTCAGCAGAGAGCGGTCAATGTCGACATACCCTGGAGAGTTCTATCACCTTTTCGAGAACGCAGACGAGAGCGCCTTCTACACACTTGACCACGAGGGCTACGTGACCCGGTGGAACGACGACGCTAGAGATGTCCTGGGCTATTCGATCGAAGACGGCCTCGGGATACATCTCGGAACACTGCTCTCATCAGACGGGGCTGATAGACGGCGAGCCGATGATCTCATTGAAGCTGCTCGCATTGATGGCGACGTAACGGCAGATGTAGAATGGCGCCAGAGTGACGGGAGTACGTTCACAGCGCCCGCGACGATAATTGCTAGTTACACTTCAGAAGGGACGATCCGGGGCTTTGGAGTAATGCTCACTCCAGCGGAAGCGGGTTCGCTGCCTGCGTAGCAATCAATCAGCGAGATCGACGCCGGTGAATTCGAAGCGTGCACCCCCGGATTCTTCCTCGGTCAATTCGACCGACCAACTGTGGTGATTGGCGATTCGACTGACAATGGTCAGTCCAACGCCGTTCCCTCCGTACCCCGTTGAAAACCCATGTTCGAAGACGGTTTCGCGCTTCTCTTCGGGGATTCCCGTTCCCGTGTCTTCGATGTAGAAGCCATCCTCGAGCGGCCCAACCCGCACCGTCACCTCGTTCCCACCGTGCCCGATTGCGTTTCGGAATAGATTCTCGAAGAGCGCCTGCAACTGACCGCGGTCTGCTTTCATCGAGTGATCAGAGACAGTCAGGGTTGCGCTGCGGGTCTCGATCATCTCCCACGCATCGTGGGCGACCGCATTCAGCGAGACGTTCTCAATGGTATCAGTCATCTCGTTTGACTGAACAAGTGTCAGAAGATCCTGTGTGAGCTCGTCAAGGCGGGTGAGTGTCTCTTCGACTTTCGTAAGGTGGTCGGGATCACCGGTTTCTTGATACAACTGCAAATGGCCGGTGGCGATTGAAAGGGGGTTCTGAAGATCGTGTGAGACCATGCTCGCAAACTGATCCAGACGCTCGTTCTGCTCCTGTAATGAATCGGCAGTCTCGCGCTCCTGCGTCACGTCCTGTGTAGCGAGGACACCATACGCCTCGCCATCGACCTTCGTGGGTTTGGTCTCGATGTGATGGATGCGGTCGTCATACTCGATATCGAAGGAGCGTGCGTTTCCCTGAAGCGTCGCACGTAATTCTGGTTCGAGACGGCGGGCTGTCTGTTCGGGGAATAGTTCGTGAATTGAGCGTCCAATAAGTTCGGTTGCTTTCGCATTAGAGAATGGCAATACATCGGGGCCCACAGCCCGATATCGGAGGTCACCATCGAAGAGAACAAGAACGCCATTCGGGAAGTTCTGTACAAGCGCTTCTATGGCACTCTGACTGGGTGATGTTTGTGATGTGGAGTCACGCATTTGGTAGTTGGAAACTTCGCGTGCCGATCTGAATAACCTTCCGTGAGTGGCTTGTGATAGGCTATCTCGGGGCGTTGAGCATTCGTCAAAATCCTTTTCAGAACTGCTCAGCGGGGCCTGCGGACTCCTCGTCGACTTGTTCGTACATCTCATCCGGGAACGGAAGACTGCCCCAGATCGAGTAGGGACACTGGTCCTGGCCGATGCAGTAGCGCTGCAGATCGTCGTTATCGCAGTTCATCGGCAACGGGGTGTCTCCGCCGATCGTGTTCGAGAACTCGTAGCGGACTTGGTACTCAGTTTCCTGCTCGTCGTACCACGGCCACCTGGAGAAGACGTCCTTGAGGTCCGCGACGATTTCGTCGAGGCTGCTGTCTTGGTACTGCGGCAGCCACATCACCATCCGCGCGAAGTTGTAGAGATCCTTCCGAACCGGCTTCTTCTCGTGGAGTCGCTCCTCCATATTCGCCAGACAGGGGAGTTCGAAGAGGTCCTCGATTTCCCGCACCTCGATCTGTTCGGCGCCGGTTCCGGCCCGCCCGATTCGATAGGTGTTGACGCGCCCGTCGCGGTCGATGGTGACCGCCGAATGTGACTCGTGGTCGGCCAACGTCTTGGCGAGACTGCTTGGACTCGAGATCCAATCCGTCACGGATGATTCCCAGTCGTCATCGGCCTCGTACGCCTCGACTGCTCGATAGAGCTCTTTCGCTGTAAGGAACTCCCCTTTCTGGGCGACGTCGTCGGGGGCGTCGCTCAGGGCTCGCCGGAGGACGCGGATCGTCCGTTCGCCACGGTCCCAGTTCCGCCAGATGCGCTCGTGATGGCCGGTCTCGAGGAAGCGGTCGATCCGCTCCGTTATCGCGGACTCGTTCGTGGTCAGCCACGTCAGCTGGTCGTCCGAAAGACCGTCCTCCTGGACTCGCAGGAGCTTCTTGAACGCCCGCTCAGCGTAGTCACGATACTTGCTGTCGAAATCACCGACCGGGACGTACAGCTTGTTGTCCTTCACTCGCGTCAGTATCTCTCCGTCGTCACTCCCCGTCGAATCCTCCTCCCGAACCAGGCATTTGCGTGACGCCGCGGCCATCGGGATTTCCAGGTAAAGACCGTCACCGAACTCCGGCATCTCTGTGATGCCCGTACAGACCCGATCCGGATGCGGGCCATCCTCGCCGGGCTCCTTGCTGTAGAGTACGTCGGCGATGTCCTGCTGGAGTGCCCCATCACCGCGAGCACGGATGAGGGAGGCGAGATTGTTGACGTACAGCTCACGGATGTCGTAGAGCACCTGGATGTTCCGGGGCGACGCGTGCTCGAACTTCGGGTGTTCTTTCACACAGATCGCACTCAGCGTCGCGAGCACAGCGAGCGTTCCCGGCTCGTCGACGAACGGCTCGTTGGCTGCGTCGGCACGAACCTGCTCTTTGAACGCTGCCGTCCCGAACCGCTCGACGTCGTTCACGAGGTCCTCGGGCTGGTCCTCGCCGTCGACGACGTATCGGTTGTAGCCACGCGTAAACAGCTGGTTGATGCGGGTCTCACCGTACTCCAGCGGGAGTGCCGCAACTCGATACGCCATGTCCTCGTCGTCGGTGGGCGTACTCGGACTCATTCGTCGATCACCTCCGGCGTCGCTGATCGAACGTCGAACGCCGGGCTCTCGATGGGTTGGACGATGCTGCAGACGTCGGCGTGGAGCGAATAGGGGAGACGGGCGACGCGCCGGCGGTCGGCTGTCACGACCGGGTCGATTGGGATATCGTAGGTCTCCAATAGAAGGTCGTTCAACACCTCGCGACTCTGCTCGTCGTATCGGTGCGCCGGGTCCGTATCCAGCAGGTAGACGTGGACACCCTGCCCGCTGTACACGACCATCGTCTCTTCAGCGTTGAAGTCGGTCTCGAAGATGTCGCGCACCTCGAAGCCGTACTCGATGGCTTGGTCGACGTCTTCGAAGGCATACGGATATCCGGCTGGCTCGGCGTCGAGGATGCCGGCGGCGTCGAGGAGTGCATCGTTGTCCCGGTCGTTGACGTTGTCCGAGACCGTATCCGCGGCTCGTTCCCGAGCGATCTCCTTGGCGTCGATGTCGACGAGGAGGACCCAGGGTCGCTCCCAGTGATCGAGCGCGTAGTAGACGGCATCGGGGCGTGGATCCGGTTGCTCCAAGACTTCTGGATCAGCAAGTGCGAATTCGCTTCGGCCCAGCGGGTCGTTCCGTGCGGGATGGCGAACGAACCCAACGACCTCCTCGAAACTGCTGAACTCCGCTGTCGTTCGATTTCCGGCTGGATCCGTTTGCCACGTATCTCGCCGGATGAAGTCCTTGTCCGGCACCTCATCGGTGCGCACCGGATGGGCGTCGCGGAAGGCAACGGCGTACTGCTTCGGACCCGTCGCCGAGATGAAGTCCGGCAGGTCATCGACATAGCGAGGAAACTCCTCGGCGTAGTAGGCGTAAATCTCCTCACGTGTTGCCTGTCGCCACTTGACATCCTCCTCACGGCCAACGCCGTGCGGTTCCTCGCGTTCGGGGTCCGCCATTAGCGCCACCCCCGACGTGAGCGAGATTCTCTTAACCGTGGATACTCTGGTTTGTGCGCTGTTCTTTGGGACTTTCGCGAGAGCGTGGTAACTCTGACCATCCGTGGTCGTCCCACTCGAATCGCACGGGCCGTGCCATCGGCCTTGATACGTCTGTCTGCCGCCTCAGGAACGTCGCGGACGCCGTAAGATCTGCGTGTCCTTCGAACCCACATTGACAGGTGAGTTTGTCGCGGTGGCGTGTCGTCCGATCGGTCGAACCGCATTGTGGGCACTCTTGAGATGTCCACGCCTCCGGCCGGGGTTCTATGGAGATACCGTACTCTTCCGCCGTACACGCGAGTCTGTCGATGAACTTTCGGAATGCCCAGAAGTTGTGTGTCTTGGTGTTTGCCTCTACCGACCAGTGAGTCTCGAGAATGTCGGTGAGTGCCCCAACATACACCGTGGAGACGCCTTCGGTGTGCAACCGTTCGATGAGGTCGCGGGCCAGCGCGTTCTGGGCGTGGTTGCGTCTGCGTGTCCGACGTCTGTACAGTGATCGTATCCGCTGCGAGGAGTACCGTCCATCGTTGAGTTTGGACTGAAGACGAGCGATTTCTCGCGTGGTTTTGCGAAATCGCTCGAACAGCCCACGCCCCTCGTAGAGATACTGCTGGCCGGTCGTAGTCGTACAGGCGACGAGGTTGTTGGCACCAATATCCAGAGCGGCCGTTTCGTCGGCCAGTGGTGAATCCTGTTGAGAATCGGGGACGGTAACAGGTTGAATGGCTCTGAATGTGTCGTTGACCTCGTCGTAGTACAGTTCTAACCGGCCCTGTTCGCCTTCCCACTTCGGAACACCGCTTACTTCGAGACGTAGCCGGTCGTGATAGTCGAGTCCATATTCGTCTTTGAGAGCTTTTCCGACGGGGATTTCTAACCGTGATCGGTCGCCGGTTTGGAGGGTGTACTGGTCGTTTCGAATATAGGTTCGCCACTCTCGACCATCCTCCTCGTTGCCCCAGTAGCCGGGTGGCGCGGTTCCTTCGCCACCTTCTCGGGCGGCGAAGAACGACCGCCACGCCTCGTTGTTCTTCCGAATGATCTGTTGGGAGGTTGCAGACCCAAGTACGTCGACGTACCGTTTTCGGTAGTCGGCGGTGTCCCAAACAGATTTGCCGTCGAAGTAGTTCTGGCGGCGTTCGTAGGTGAGTTCGTTCCAGAGGCTCGCAGAAGCGTCCAACAGCTTGTGTAGTAATTCCCGGTCCTGCTCGGAACGCGGGCGTACGACGAGCGTGTTGGTCCGCTCCATCAGGCATTCTTTGGCCGGAATGGCATATAATTCTGAAACACCGGTATGGACTCCCTCGGAAGTGGCTGTTTCTTGAATGAGAGTTCCGAATCCGGGAACAGACTCCAGAGTGAATACTGTCGGGAATCACTATGGAACGATTGACACCCAGACCATTCGTCAAACTAGGTAGCTTCCGCTCGTTACGGGTCATTCGTTGAGTTCCTCTTTGAGATTTTTGAAGCCCCGAACGGTGGTCAGACCGTCAGCATCGAGGTCGTCGACGGCGTCTCTGATGTTCGCGAACGACCGCGCCGACCGCCCACTGACACGCTCGTCGATCCTGTCGGCGTCTGCCAGCGCGTCGAGCACGTCGATGGCCGTCTCCCGAGTGTTGAACGCCCAAACTGCGTCGCCGTCCACGGCGCTGAGCTTGTCGTAATCCTCGACCGGGGCGTGCCTGTTGTTACTCGCGAGCTCTGCTTCACCAGCCCAGACGAGGTTGCCCTCATCGTCGAACCCGGCTACATCCAGTACCGTTCCATCGTCGTATTCGTAGTACGGCTCCACGCGAACGACGTCGTCCTGCTGCTGGATCCATAACTCGAGGAGCCGAACGCCAACCTTGTGCGGGGTTTTCTCGCCGAGGTCACCCTCGCCGGGGCCGGCATTCAGTTCTCTTCCGAGGAGGTCTCGGCCAGCCGGGAGGACGGTGTAGTACTTGCGGCCAGCAGCAGATCCCTCATCCAGTAGGTCCTGGTCTTTGAGCCACTCCAGATGAAGGTCCTCGTAGTCGTCTCGCAGCTGGCGCATACTCTTCAGGAGCGTGTACTCGTCGTCGTCCCTGTTCATCACGTCGAGGACTCGGCTCAGGAATCGGGCATCATCGCGACTGAGCCCGCGTTCTCGAAGCTCGTCATCTGGAACGGGAATGCCGCTGTCCTGAACGGGCGTCGATCCGTTCGCGGGTTGCTCTGGCTGGTCGCCAGCTGGGTCCTCGTCGCTATCAGTGGGTTCCCCGAACAACGAACTGATCTCCCCGTGGTCTCCATCGGACTCGCTGTCCGTCTTGGATGGGGTCGTCGACGCCGACCCGTCCTCGGTCGTCGCGTGGCTGATGAACGCAGATTGGGTCGGGTCGCTCCCCGTATCTTCATCTTCCGACGAGACCGCTGTGCCGGCTCCTGAACTTCCCTAGCCAGTCTCCTCCGGGGCAGGGCTCGATTCAGCCGTCGCTGTCAGCCCGTACTGGGCCGCTGTGCGCTCGACCATCCCTGGCCGGGACGGACTCGAAATGGTCTACCTGCGGCTCTGTGAGCGGCTGGTCGCCTTCTGGATGCCCTGGTGCAATCGGGAGCGGCTTCAACGAAAATGGAGCGGGGCCAGTCTCCCCGAACGATGGGCTCGGGAGTTGGGCGATCCACTCGCCACTCGGGAGCGTATTGATCCGGTTGCGGAGTTCGGTCGGGCTGAGGTCTTCGTGGGCAAGCGACTCCGCGAGATCGCGCTCGATCGAGATATTCCCGATGAGCTTCGTCTTGATGTTGTTGAGTACCTCGTCGTAGGCACGCTCGTTCCGATTTCGGACCTGTTCGGGAAACTGCATCACGAGGCCCATACTCAGGCCGAACGACCGGCCCTGCGGCAGCAACTGTTCGGAGACGAGTTTCGTCGACGCGACCGGCGCCGCCTCCTCAATATCGTCGGTGGGGACGCCGACGGCCCGGATATTGACCGTGAACGACCGTTTGGCGTTCTTCGCGTCGATGGACTCGATACGCTTCTCGACAGATTCGCTGAGCTGCCGTTCGTCCTGATCGCTCCGCTGGTTCTCGACCTCGAGTAACGACCCGACAATCTCTTGGAAGAACGTGTCGCGGCCGTCGATGAGGTCTTCTTTCCGCACCTCAGCGTCGGACTGCCAGCTAGCTCGCCGTTGGACGACGACCTGAAACGCGGTCGGCGCTGTCGCCTCCATCAGGTGGTCGATCAGAGATGCTAGCGCTGCGCCCGGTTGGTCGATGGACGAGAGGTCGCCGTTCGTTTCCTCCGCTGTGAATGGCGTCAGCGAGGTCATCCAGTCCTGCTTCCGTGATGCGGAGCCACACCACCGGACACCGAGCGGCGAGACGACTTCGGGTGCTTGCCGTACCAGAAGCGTCCCGCCAGGGGTCATCGTCGGCTTCTCGATGGTGTCCAGAGAGCCGTCCGTATCGAGTACGGCTGGCGGAGCTAATTCGAGGGCTGTGTCACCGATGACAACGTGGTGGTCAGGGACCGAACCCACAGCGACACCACCGTCGGTCGCCGACCCCACAGCTGTCGATTCTGCTTGGTCCCCGTCCTTCTCGACGATCTCGTACCGCTCGTCAGCCCCAAACTCGTACTGAAGCTGCCCGTTCTCGTAGTGGCTGACAAACTGCTCCGGTGTCAACTCGACCGGCTGAATGAGGCGTGCGGCGACGGCGATGTCGACGCGTTCGATGTTGAACGCAGCCGGGTAAATCGAGCGAAGCCGCTTCTCGAGTGTGTCGAGATGGGCATCGGCCCCGTAGAAGAACTCCACCGGGTCGTCCGAACCATCACTTATTGCGAGTCAGGATTCGCTCGTTGCTCGGAGGGCGTCGGGAAGGCGATCAAGGCATACCTCAAGGAAACCCAGCGGCGCTTCGACCTCGATTTGCCCAGGCTCGTGGACGACCTCGCCACTGGCTTCGAGCTGAAAATGTGTCGTCCCCAGATCAGGGTGATCATCGTCTTTGTGCCAGCCCAGACTCACGGCCTCGTCGGCCCACTGGACACGCTGGACGTCCTTCCCTTCATGAGGCCGCCACAGCACCTCCAATGTCGCTGTCTGCCGTGGAAACGCATCTCCAAGGTACATTTCGACATCGATGTCTGCAACGACGGTCCGCGGCCGAAGCCGAGAGGGCTCGTATCGGACGTTAGTGGCTCCGGGGATATTCTCGATTCGTTCTTTGAGCCGCCGAAGTCCATCACGTCGGGTGAATCCTCGGCCACCCGCCAACAATAGCACCATTTGGACGATTACCCTTCTTGAGGAAGTGTCGCGGACGACTCACCGGAGAGCGAGTCGGCATCCAACGTCGTCAGGGAACTCTTGAGGCTGATCGCCAACTGGATCGCTTCCCGAACCTCAACGTTGTATGCCCACTCTTCGATGACGTTGAGGCGTTCACGGCGCTCGTCGCCAGCAAGGTCGTCGCGTCCGATGGTCTGGCGGAGTGCTGCAAGTGACTCGACCTCGTAGTCGTCTTTCCACGCATCGATTTCGTTCCCGATAGCGTTGAGTTCTCGAGTCAGTTCGTCGAGCGTGTGTTCTTCGGCGAGTTGGCGAACCTCTCCGAGAAACTGCGTGACGCTATCCGGCTTGTAGGCGTCTCCATTCCTCGTCTCGACAACTTCGAGGTCACCCTGTTCGACCATGCGGGTGAGGTATTTGACGGCTGTATCGCGTGAGACGGCTGCTTCGTCGGCGATCCATCCCGCATTCCGGGGTTCGGTCCGCGTCAGTGCAACATGACGGACACGCTCTCCGGCGTCCATCTCGTCGGGCCAGATGGGTTCTTTCTCACTCATTACTGGATCCTTCGCAACGAAGAAACTAATAGTTTCGCACACACACTAATCTTTTCTCATAGGGCACTGTCAGCATCGAGGCTCACTATGGGGCCGTCGTTGTATATGCCCCCCTCGTGACGCAGAAAATCGGTGTTACACAGAGTCACGTCCAAACCACAGCTTCGTCCGCCCCCACACAGACGTTGTCTCTGACTCATTACCGCTCACCCCTACAGTACCGGCTTGCTCGTCCTGGGACTGCTCAGTCTCTCGGTCACGGGAGGCGAGCTCTTCGGTGAGCCGGTCGACCTCTGGCGACAAACGTGCGAACGCTGGCTGAGAGATTCCAAGAGCAGTACTCCGAGACCGAGGTACTCGCCAAACGACAGCGTGAGCGGACGATCCGTTCGTTATTCGAAGTGCAAGACATCCTGCAAGATGAACTCACTGACCGGCAGTGGGAGGCACTCCAAACGGCCTACTCGGCCGGGTACTTCGCGTGGCCCCGTGAGAGTAGTGGCGAAGAAGTTGCTGGTTTACTCGACGTTACGCAACCCACATTTAACAAACATCTTCGGCTTGCCGAACAGGGAGCGATCGAGATACTCATGGAGCGGGATTATCCAGCATCACAAGCGGAGTGACGGGACTCTGTAAAGATTCATTCATCAGATACTGTCGAGAGTGGGACAGCGGGTGGTTTAATCTGGTTTGTAACAGCAGAGAGGGCGCTACGGAAGGTATGTTGCGAGGAAGTTCACCAGTCGATCCAGTGGTTTGTTGATTCTGTCATCCTCTGATTCGTCTTCCTCATCTAAGGTCATATGAAGACTTGCCGTTACTGGTGTATATAACTGGCTCTGGTGAATCTCTCTTCTTCGCTATCGCATTCCCTGCCTGTAGATTCGTCCATATCCCGTTGTTTCTGACGGCGGAACAGGCAGTGTTCAGATAAGATCGAAAAGTGAGGCGGTCGTCAGCTCTTGGTGCCTATGCAAGAAACGACGCGCCTCATCGACGGTAACGGCTTCCCGGAGTTAGGATTTGTGGAGCGGGAGGAGACACCCAAGTGCGCGATGAAGTTGGGTATCCAGCTCCATCTTGTGGGGCTGTCGCTGGCGGATACCACCTCCATTCTGTCGGTCCTGGGTGTCGATCGCTGTCGCTCGACCGTGCACAACTGGGTCCAGAAGGCCGATCTACAGCCCACTCCTGAATGCGACCCGGATCACGTCGCAGTCGACGAGACTGTGATCCAGGCCAATAATGAGCGCTGGTGGCTGTACGCTGCGGTCGATCCCGCGACCAACCAGTTCCTCCACGTCCGCCTCTTTCAGTCACAGAACGCCGGACAGACTTCGATTTTTCTCGCCGAACTCCGCGAGAAACACCCCGTCGACAACGCCTGTTTCTCGTCGATGGCGGCCCCTGGCTTCACGCTGCGCTCCACCGTCACGGCCTCGATTTCAGATGGGTCACTCATGGAAATCGGAACAGCGTCGAACGCGTGTTTCAGGAGCTTAAGCACCGCACGCAGACGTTTGGTAACCACTTCTGACACGTTGCGCCCGCCACCGCTGAAACATGGTTGCAAGCCTTTGCCGTCTGCTTCAACCAGCTTATCTGAACATGGCCCTAAATAGACTCGACTGGCTCAGGTGGTTAGTGTTGACTGGTCCTCTGTTCCACAGGTAGGGCATACGGGGTATCCCAGGTTATCGTAGGGGATGGTGTCCGAACGCTTTTCGAATCCACAACCGGAACACACGAAGTAGGACACTGGTTCTGCGGCCATGTCTGACGCACGGCATACAGGTACTTAATTAATGACACGTAAAAGCATCCGATACTACTCTGATTAGGGTCCGGTCATAGATCCGGGTGTGAAAGTGATCTCCTCATACAGGTGCAGATATTGTTGAGATGGAGGAGATACACGTTGAGAACACGTTTTAATTCAGAATTAAATATGCTGATGGATAGTCTAACGAGGAGGTGAGGAGCTTTCAGGTCACACGCTTTGCTCCTCCGATCCCGATCCTCCCCCCTTACACTTCACAACAAAATTAGGGGGCTCGCCAACCGTGTCCGAACAGCACTCGTCCCCAATCGGATTGTGTCCACATTGTCAGACCGAAATTACTAGCTTCAACGTCTTGATTGAATACGAGACCCGTGATAGACCGAACGCGGTCTGGGCCGAATGCCCCAGGTGCAGCAAGGTCGTTGACCCAGCATGACCCAAATTCTTCCAACGGTTTTGGAACGAGTTTTCCAACAAGAATGTTCTGTGGTCTGTGAGTGCCGACACTGTGGGACAAATGTCGGCACCAGTTCAAACTGCTGTCCGGTCTGTGGAAGTTCAGAGATCGCCCGCTACGAAATTCGGTGAAAATTACTATCTCGTTCGAATAGTTAATTTGAAATCTATTATTTCTGTGAGGGTACAGTATATTGATACATATAGTGGCAAATGCACCTACTGGGAAATCTGGTCCGGAACGCGATTGAACGCGGTGGAGTGGACGTGACGGTCACTATTGGAGAATTAGATAACGACTTCGACGCGCAGGACGATGGGCCTGATATTCCCAGTGAGAAACAGAGCGAGGAATTCGACGCGGACTACTCCACGACCAAGGGGGGACTGGGCCGGGCTGAGTATCGTCAAGCAAATGGCTGAAGCCTACGACTGGGAGGTTCACATGACCGATGGCTCTGATGGTGACGCGCGGGTCGAGATAACTGGCGTTGAGTTCGATGCTGAATAGAGCTTCTCTGGCAAACGCGTGCTATATTGGCCTCTCTAGACTTTCCAGTTAGGGGGTGTTGTCTCTGTCGACCGGATTGTCGGTGTCAGCCGTGTCGTCTGCAACGGTTCTTGCACGCATTTCTTTGAGCGCATCGACAGCAGTGTCGGTCGTCTTGCCCTGTGTTTCGGTCGCACCGTTTGGATCGAGTTGCGGTTCTGCCTCGGTTGTCTCATCGGTCGTGATCTTTGAATCGTCACGGTCGATATCGTCATCAAAACCGAGCCACAGCCTGATCGTTTCGAGTAGCCCCATCGTTAGTAGTGTTTGAACAGTGTCGCGCGAACATCGTCTTTGGTTCGGGCCGACTCAACGCTGCCGTCGGGGAGTTCAACCTCATAGCGGGCCTCGCCGTCTGCCGACCACCACTTGTCGCTGTGGGTGTCCAACAGCTTTAGCATCGCATTGAGCTGATCGTCATCGTCAGCCTGGTTGCCGGTCGCCTCGTCGGCTACGGCCTCGGTTGGCCCGTTGTCGGTCTGAGTATCGGTTGTCACCTCAGGTGTGGAGTCATCTGCCGTCGCGCCGTCTATGTTCAATTCATTCGTCGCGGCATCGGGGAAGTCAATATCCACGCCCGCAAGTGGATCAGTGTAGCGGCGTTCGACTGTATCGAGGATGGCCGTGATGAGTTCCTGTTTGGTCATGTTGCTGCGACCAGAAATCTCGTATTCGGCGGCTATACTGTAGAGATCCATCGGCGACTCAGAGTCTGTCGTTGCCTGGCGGCGATTGCGTTCGCTGAGTTTAGCTTCAAGTTCCGCACGCGGGAACGGGTCGGAGTGGTTGGCGGGGGCATCGATCGTCTGAATGTCGGCACGACGATCTGGATCGTCGATGATGTCGGCGAGATCAAGTAGGTAGGCCATGGTATCCGGCAGCGTGACCGAGGAGTAGCTGTCGGCGTGGGTATCAGCAAGTTCCTCGCGCAATACTGTGAGACGGTCGTGTTGGTCGTCGGTGATTTCGAGTGATCGCATGGTCAGGAGCTATCGTGAAACCGCTGGAGAGCCTCCTCCCAGCTTTCGACAGAGGAGGGTTTACCCGAGTGGTCGACTTTGACGCCGACGTAGCCGCAGGCTTCACAGGAGAATGCCTCAGCACCTGCCAGCGCAAACATCGTTAACTCGGCCTCACACCGCGGGCAGTCCAGTTCCACTGTTAATCGCGTATAGCTCAATCGGCGGAATGCTAAAGTGCTAGGGTCAGAGGAATAGTAATTACAGTCGGTGCGGTACAAACACCTATGAGCGAGACGAGCGACTCGAACCAGTTGCTCCGCTACTACCGGCGGTATATCGGCAATCCTGATCGCACGGTAGACGTCTATGCTGGGTTCGGGCTATTTTTCCTCGGAATGGGGCTCGGAATTGCCGGTGTCGTTGTGTTTCTCTACAGCGCGACGCTGAGCGAGACAGCCTACAGCTTAAGACAGGTCGCAATTGTGAGCGGCGCGATTGGTGCGCCCACTCTCCTAGGTGGAATTGTCGTCTTACTTCCAGTCGACAGACGGATGCTCATCCTTGCTGGAGGCGGAAGTGCAATTTGTGTGGCTGGGATTGTTAGATTCGTCAGCGTCTACCCAACTAACTTCAACGTCCCCGGCGAGGACTACGCGGCCCAAGTCGTTGGTATCTACAGCGTCGGTATTGTTCTCGTCATCGCGTCGACAGCTGCTGCACTCGTCGCTCACCAAGTCGAACGTGCGGCCACCGACGCGGCAGTTGTTGAAACCGAGCAGACAGACGGAGATGGGCAAGAGACAGTAAGCGACGAACAAGTTCAAGCAGATATTGATCGCGAGCTAGGTGACGCTGAACTCTCGTGGGGTGGCATAGCCCGCACTGAAACGCGGAAACTAAACCTGGATACGAGTGCCGTTGATGACATTGATACCGAGGTACTGCCGGACTCAGCAATGGAAACTAGAACTGACGACGGCCACGTCAACAATGCAGTCGCGCAGCTCAAAGGGCTCCAAGGCGGCGAAGTCGAAACGGCTAGCGGCGAGGGGACCGACGATCAGGCGGCCGCGCTTCGTGAACTCCGCAAACAACAGCGCGAGGAACAACAGGCTGAATCGGCGAACAGTGGGATTTTGAAGCGGGTCCGCAGACTGTTCTAAAACCGGTAGGGCGATCCATAACCTCAACGAAAGCTTATATGTATCGCGTCTGAAGATTGCGTATGGCTAAGGGACTTGACGTTGGAACGATGAACATCCTATCTTCCCGACAGGAAGGTGCTGATACAGTCTTTGTCCAACAACGGAACTCATTTGTCGAAATAGAATATAGCGATATGGCCGAGCAGATGCTCTCTCGGAGTGAAGTCCTCCACATCCGGAAAGACGACCAAGTGTATGTTGTCGGCGACGACGCACTCAACTTTGCGAACATCTTTAATGAGGAGACACGCCGGCCGATGCAACACGGTATCCTCTCCAGCGACGAGTCTTCAGCGATTCCAATGATCAAGCTCATCACCGAGCAGGTTGTCGGTGAACCGTCAAACCACAACGAGCGATTGTACTATTCGAGCCCGGCCGATCCGATTGATTCTGAGCTATCGACTCTGTATCACGAGAAAACACTCGAATCGATGCTCGGGGATATGGGGTACGATCCAGAACCGATCAACGAAGGGATGGCCGTTATCTACTCCGAACTTGCTGATCAGAACTTCACCGGTCTCGGGATCAGCTTTGGAGCGGGCATGACCAACATCTGTTTAGCCTACTATGCCGTACCTGTGATGAAGTTCTCAATCGCCCGCGGTGGCGACTGGGTTGACGAACAGACTGCCCAGGCGACAGGCACACCGGTCGATAAAGTAACCAGCATCAAGGAAGACGACTTCGAGTTGGACTTCCAGACCGATGTCGGCGGTGTTGAAGGCGCCCTCGCTATCTACTACGAGAACCTGTTAGAGTACGTTATCGAGAATATTAGCAAGGAAGTCGATGAAGAAGATATCGAAGAAGGACTTGACGTACCAGTTGTCGTTACGGGTGGCACCTCTAGTCCTAACGGCTTTGAAGAGCTTTTCGCCGACCATCTTAAAGATGCGAATATACCGTTTTCGATCAGTAGTGTACAGTCGCCTGATGAACCGATGTACAGTGTTGCCAGCGGAGCTCTCGTCGCGGCGCGCTCTGAGGAAGAAGAAGAACTTGAGGCGGCTGGTGTTGACGGTAACGAGGAGTAAGGAGGTGTCTCAACGGTAACACGACAATTTTGTACGCCCCCTCAGTTAACTGATCTGGTTATAACTCGTTTTTCTGTACCTGACGGATAAATATCAAATACCTAATCAAAAACTCCTCTCTCACCATCAATAAAGATAGTAGAGAGACGCTAAGTCTGGCGTTCAGGACGCAGGTGTATTAATACAGTTCGGCTGGTAGAGTGGGTGTGGAAAAACCCGGACGCTGAAAACACGAAATAACTGCTGTGTTGAATAGATGCTGAGTCATGGTTACAGCGGTTCACACAGCGGTTCTATGTTACTGATGGCGAACATCAGAACAATTTCACGGAACTGTCGATACCAGCTCAGCGCTCGCACGGCATCGCCGAGCGAGCGCTTCGTTGTCGAGTAGGATGTTTCGGCCATCCACCGCTGAGAGTAACCATTTGCTCGATTGAGCGCGTTGTTCGCAGCTGCTTTCGCTGACGAACCGCGATAGTGAACAAGGTACTCAACGTCATGTGCGGCGATTTCGTACTCGGTATGCCAGTCTTGGAAGCCGTTGTCGGCGGCGACGGACTGCAGGTCGTCCGCGTTTCGGCGGACGACCTGCGGTCCGGTCTTCGTGTCATGCTTCCACCGTGCTGCGATGTGAACGTCGAGAACCGCAAGCGATTCCACATCAGTTAATGTCGTCACTTTCAGCGTCTGTACGGTGCTTCCCGACCGTTGGCGGAAGTACGACGACGCACGGCGGCGGTCGAAGAACGTGCTGTCGAGAGCGGCGTGGCCAGACTGCGGGTGCTGCTGCGCGGAAACGCGCAGCAGCGCCCGCCATACCCACATTTTCAGCCGGTCGAACGATTTGTAGATCGTGCTGTAGTCCGGCAAATCGTCCCGATCTAGGCCGAGTGCGTCACGAATCTCAGTCAGGTACCTCAGCCGATTCGGCGTTTCACGGTAGCTATGGCCTTCTTCGAGCCGAAAACAGTGCAGAACGACGTGGACCCAGCGGGCGAACCCGCCGCTGGCGGGCTCGCCCGCGTGCTTTCCTAAAGCTTGTTTAGCCAGGTCACGACACTGCTCAACGAAGTCGAGGAGATCGATTTCCATAGGACAGAATCGAATTCCTCGGCTTCATCCTTCTAAACCCGCGATACCGGCTGATTAGATCGCTATTCAACAGAGCAGTTCTTTCCACTCTGCGCTTGAGTAGTGTTTCTGTCGGGAGTCACGGCTTGCTGGTACCGACGGATTGGGGCCATCGATATTGGCTCTATGCAGCGCCTCCGACCAGCTTCCAAATCTGTACTGATAGGTTTGACTACTATACTTGCCAGCGTGATCCATCATTCGGACCGACGCTTTGCCTGTCAACTCAAAGACCCGCCAGAGCTCGCTAATGAGATCCCACTCGCTGTATTGTTTCGATCCGTCCGCATCGTGATCGTACCTTCCAGGTTCAATATTGGCTATCCCAGCGAAGACAGCAGTACCATAGACGGAGCCGAATTCAATGACATAGTCTTGACGACTATATCCGTCAATATCATCTAATTCGTGGGGCGTCGGCATCCGTCCGAGAGCGTTATACTGACGCCGGAAATGATTGAGCATCACCTGGCGGTCCGAGTCGGACAAGGGGTCTTCACCAATCGAATTCGATGGAGTTCGCTCCTGGTCTGGGTCACCAGATGGAGAGTTCTCAATAACCCTCTTTCTAGCCTCAATTCTCGATATTTCGTGGGCGTTCGTCAGATGAGTCACCAACCCATCTGAATCCGAGAAGGACTTAGAACACTGAGGACAATTCATGCGTTCTTGTTCGGGTACTGGTTCGAATAGAAATATTGGTTAGTGGAATCTACATCTTTAGGTTTATCGAGATGGGCAGAAGGTTAGCTCTACCTACGAATCGATTTCGTTGAGGGCTTCCGTCGCCACGTCTCCGAGTTCTCCCGCCTCGATATGAGAGTACCGCTCACGCACCATCTCCTCGGAGTTATCTAGGTACCGGGCAGCGACCGTGTACCCGAACGCTCGCACGAGGACTTCCCCCATCCCACGGCGGCCGCCGTGGGGGGCAAGATAGTCGTGTTTGGGATGGTCGATATCAATCTTCGCAGCGTCTGAGAGTCGATGGAGAATCGATCGTGCGCCGTCTGTCGTAATCGACGGCGGTCGGATGTCCTCGTCGAGCGCCAACAGTAGGTCACGAGGGTACTCCTCTCGCAGGTCGTCGATTTCCTCCGGTCGTTCCCCTCGGTCGGCCAGTTCGTTCCGTACGAGCGTCGCTAGCGTCCGCTGATCGAACGTCGGGAACACTGGCCAGCGATCAGTTGGCGGGTCCATCAGTCGGCGATAACTCCGAAGTGGAGAGATCACCGGATCGGGAAGGCTCGCGGCGTCCCACTGCTGTTTCTTCCGGTAGACGTCCATACTCCCGTCGTCGAGCGAGAGGTCCTTCCAGCGGACACCGCGTCGACGCGGATCGTTCAGGTCCCGAAGCAACTCCCCAACTCGGACGGCCGTGTACGCGAGGACAAACACGAGGGCACGGTCACGGGCCGCCTTCAGCGCCTCGTAGCGCGCTCGCTGTCTGTCGAGGGAATCAACATTCTCTGAGAGTGTCGTGTACGTCTCGATGGCGTCGCGGGCTTGCTCGTCGACGTGGCGGGTGAAAGCGTGGCGCTGCTCGGACGTCCACGCCTGCTGGTCACCGGGCTTGCGGCCGTCGTCCTCGGGGAGCGGTGCCATCGCGCTCGCCCGCTGAGCGTAGTGGGCCTCGAGGTACCCCTCGTTGACGCACCAGCCACACCACGCAGAGATATAGCGGTAATAGGTTTGCACGGTGTTTTGCTTGAGCCCCCGATCTCCCGCGAGATAACGGGCGTACTCTCGGAACACGCGTTCGTCGAGGTCCTCGAAGATCGGCTCTCGATCGACATTGTCAGGGACGATCCCCGTCCAGTCGTCGTCACCACGGTCGGCGGCGGCCCACTCGGCGAACCGCTCAAGTTCGCGGGCGGCGTTACGTCGATAGTTCCCGCCGTCGCCTCCACGGCCTTTCCCCTTATCCTGGAGATACCGCTCGAATGAGCTCGCGAGTGACCGATCGGTACGTTCTCGAGGATTCATGAATCCTTGTTTCCGTACTGGTAGTTCGGACGAACATTCTGGAGGAGCGCTTCGACGATTTCCCAGAGGATCAGGGAGGGAGTCTCGTGTTCGAATGTGATCCCCCAGCGGTCCTCCGTATCGGCGGTTGAGTACTGGAAATGCGCCTGTCCGAGATCGGAATGATCCTCATCCTGGTGCCAGCCGGCGTGAAAGCCCGTGTTTGGGTCCGTGTAGTTGATACGGAACCAATCGTCTGGATCCTGTCGATACCACTTGACAGTCAGTTCCGGGGAATCTGGGCCTGTCGGGGGATCAAGGCGGGCCGGGTCGAAAATCGCTCGCAGCTGCTTGGCCTCGATATCATCCGGAACGAACTCAACCGCCGAAATCTGTGGTACGCGATCAAGGACGTCTCGCTTCAGCTGAGCATAGAGGTTCGCGTTCGGATCACCACCGGGATGCGGAACAGACATCCGTTAGCTGTTGGCCTCGGCGGGCTCGGTTGTCGGAGTGAGGAAGTCCCATTCGCGGATGGCGAAGCCGACGATCTCGATGCGCCGTTGGAGGTGCTCCCACTCACGGGCAATCTCACGGCGACGGTCCTCTTCGTCGGCGTCGAGAGACCCTTCGGCGAGCGTCCCGCGAAGCTGGTTCGGCGACTCAACATCGAATTCGTCCTCCCAGTCGCGGATCTGCGCCTTCATGTCGGCGAGACGGTCCGTGAGTTCCTCGACAGTGTGTCCGCTGTCCCGGAGACGCATCGCCTCCTGCATCGCCTGACGGCGGTAATCGGGGTAGTACGTGGTGTGAGTCCCGCTGTCGTCACGGTGGAGGATGCCATCGTCGACGAGCCGTTCGAGGACGCGTTTGGTCGGCTGGTGTGACCAGCCCGCTTCGGAAGCGATCCAGTTGGCCGTCTGTGGCTCCGACAGCTGCCGGGCGGTCATCCTCACGCGGTCTTCCCCCGTGGTCTGGCGTTCCATCAGGCCCTCGGAGTCCGATTCGTCTTCGGTCATACTACACCGTTCGGACTGTGTCTTAATATAGGTTGAGGCCATTAATTCTATATCGAATCCACTTTTTCGCCATCGCCTCGACTCAGCTGAGGAGACCTAAAGCACTCTCGAACCCAGTTCTTAGTGGCTCTACCCCGAGAGAAGGGCCGTCGTGAGGTGGTTGCAGCATTCGTGCTTCACCGACGGCGTCGGGGCACTTGATAGTGGTCATGATTACGAAAATAATCACGACCACTCGATGTATTCGACTCATCGGGGAGATTCAGGGGTTTGGCGTCTTCTATTGATGAATTCCTACACTAAGTGGGACAATATATTGTATATCGCTATATGGAATTATGGGCCTCACTGTCGCCACAGTTTCGGAGGATAGACCAGTTTTGGGCCGAGTCGCCGTCTATTCGTGTTCCATTTACCAATTGAGAACCAATTTTGAACTGTCCTGGTCAATCTACCAAGAGACCTTCCAAGATTTGGCGTATTCTGGCGCTGCTGAATAGCGTTACCACTCTCAGGTGGCGAACCCGGCAGAAGCGACCGGTCAGTCGGGTGGGATCAGCGCCGAAACGATGATTTCGACGCATTCACCCGCGGTCAACACGGGCGCATACTCCATCTCGCCGTCAACGCCAGCTTTCAGCAGGAAATCAGTGAGTCGCCAGATGTTGTAGAGCAAGACTGCGAACACGAAGTAGAACAGCCTGACACGGTAGTCCTTCGAGGAGGTTTTTGCGAGGAAATCGTTCTTGAGCGATTTGTACTCGTTCTCGATCTGCCAACGGCGGCTGTAGCGGCGACAGAACGACTCAGCCTCCTCCGGGCCGACTCGGAGATTTGTCGCGAACACCGTTGTTCCCTCGCCGCTCGTCGACGGCACGTACAGGAACTGCATCGAGTGACTTCCCGATTCGACGTGAACGGACGCCGATTCAACCGCCACTTCTTGCCCATCGGCATCCATCGTCTCGATGACCTCGCGCTCAGTGCTATTGATCCGTGTAGGAACGAGGTAGTTCACGCCGAGATTCGAGAGTGTCTGGTAGACTCGCTTGGAATCGAACTCGCGGTCACACAGTACGGTCTCTACGGGGACGTGTTCTTTCGCTCGTGTCACGAGGCGCCGGACGACACGGTGAACCTGATTCGGTGGATTCCTGTCCCACGCTGAGCTCTCCCGAATCGGCTCCACAGCGAGCACAAGTGGGATGTTCTCGCCGACAATCGAAATTGTCGCGAACTTGAACGCACGCTTCTCCTCGCCCTGCATCCCACTGACCATCGGCATCTCCTCGACGTCGCCGTAGTACGGGATGGTGGTGATATCAATCGCAGCGGTCACCGGCCGGCGAAACGATGTCTCCGAGGCAATAGTCGAGAGCAATCGGTCGCTGGCCTCATCGAAGCCCTCGATCAGCGCTTCCGGCTCGAATTGCTTGACTGCCCGCAGATGCGTGTCCCCATGCGGGCCATACTCCTCGCCACGACGATACTGAAACCGAGCAGCACCCTGCGCGGTACCACAGCCCACCATTCCCATGAACGTCTGGAGCTCAAAGAACTGCGTATCCTCGTAGGAGGCGTTCTGCGCTCGGCCAGAATCGAATCCGTCGAAACCGTGATCTCGTGCGAGGCGTGTCGTCCGGTGGATTTGCTCGTACCGAGAACTCAGTGCCTGTAGAGCTAGCCTGCGCACCTTTGTCGGTCGACTTAGGCTTCGAATCAGTGACCTCCTCTTTCGGGCGCATCGCGGGGACGGTGGGCCCGTAGTCATGGATCTCTTTGACGACGAAGTGAGCGGCGACGGTCACGTATTCGCGGACCCCATCGTCGAAGCGCTTGCGCCAAGTGCGCGAGAGGACGGATTCGTCAGGGAGGTGGTCTAATCCGAATGGTCCAGCGAGTTCCTGGTACGTTTCGAGGGTCCGGTAACTGTCGCCCGTGATTTTCCGATAGATGAACAGCCGGAGCATCCCTTGAAACGAATCAGGTGCTGGGTGCCAGTTCGGGTAACCGTCTTCGAGATGCTCCGTGTAGATGGTGACCTCGCTCACAGCCGCCCGGAGACAAACTCCATCTCGTAGTGTTTCCCTGAGCTCGATTCCAGTCTTGTAGGCGTGAGTCATCCGGCAGGCGCAGTCCGAAAGCGGGTCCAGAATCTCCGACATCGATTCGCGCTTGTGTCGGCGTGATAGAAGTGACCGTGATCTCTTCTATACCAGTATCCTCCCTCAATAGAGATGCTCAGTGTAGGCTTCGCAGATCAGTGCAAAACCACCGGATTGAAGCGATTGGTCGTGAAAGACGGTCACATACTACCCCCCTGATGAACGAACCAGATCAGCCGCCAACGCCCGACCGCCTGACTGCCCTTCTCGAGGAGGGAGACCACCAAGAGACGGTGGCGTGTCTCGACCGGCTCGGTGCGGCTGATGCCGAGACTCGCAAGCGAACGTTGCGAGCGGTTCGAGATGTAGCTGAAGAGCCACCGCGAGCCTTCGACGGCCTCGATGGCCCACTTTCGGCGTTTCTAACTGACGAGGACCGCGCGGTCAGACTGACGACGGCGAAGCTGTTCGTCACGCTGGCCCAGTCGGAGCCGGTAGCCGTCCTACCCGCCGTCGACGCGCTCGCCGACCGTCTGGCCGACGACGAGGATTCCACGCGCGCGCGCCCAGCGACTGATGGTTGGTTGGGAGACGCCAACAGCTGCGCCAGCCTGCTGTTGGGTGTGTCCCTCGTAGAGGTTCTTCACGAAGCAGAGTCGCCGGACGAGACGCGTCTCGTCCGCCTTCTGTGCTGTATCGATAGCGTCTCTAATTCTGCATTTGACAAGTACTCGACGACCTCAAACCGACGTGATGCATTCATCAATGAGAATACACTGTCTGAGTATTCCGCTATTGCGCTAATACCTTCGGCCGTCCCCACTCCGACACCTACGCCATCGGTGACGCCCAACCAAACACCTGCGAGAACCGTCATGGCTTCCTTCGCCAGTGGCTGGCGAAGTTTCGGGGGGTCTCAAAGCATCACCTCCAGAAATATCTTGACTTCCTCGCACTGAAACTCAACTCATCCGAAGACTGGTTTGAGAAACTCTATGTTACAATGTATCGGAATGAACGCTGAGTTTTTCCGGCTGACCAGCTGCGCAGTTGGGGAACCGAGAACAGGTATAATTGATATGATCCGTAAAGGATTAATAGGGCACCTGTCTCTTGAGGCTATGGTGTCTGGAAACAATTCGCAAGCAACACGGCGAAGATTCCTTCAAAGCAGCGCCGCTGTGGGCGGTGCGCTCGCCCTGGCCGGCTGTACGGGAAACATCGGCGGTGGCGGGGGCGAGGAACCCATCAAGATAGGAGACCTAGCGCCGCGAACTGGCGCCGCGGCCATCTACGGCCAGGCAAAATACCGGGCGGCCAGGCTGATCGTCGAACGACAGAACGAGAACGGCGGCCTGCTGGGTCGTAACATCGAACTGATCGCTGAGGACTCCCAGTCCGACATCGAGCGGTACAAGAACCTGACTAACAAACTGATACTCGAGGACGAGGTGGACTTCCTGACCGGTGCTGTGAACAGCAGTGCAAGAGAAGCGATCCGTCCAGTTCTCGCCGAAAACAAACAGCTGTCCGCGTACACGACGCAGTACGAAGGGGGCGTCTGTGACCAGTATATGTTCGTCACGGGGCCGACACCGGACCAGAATCTGGCACCCCTGATCCCGTATATGATGGAGAACTTCGGAAACAGCGTGTACATCGCCGCTGCGGACTACAACTACGGCCACATTGCGGCCCAGATCGCGACGGAGATGATCGAGAACGAGGGCGGCGAGGTCCTCGGCGAGGAGTTCATCCCCCTGTCGGTCTCCGACTTCACGTCGACTATTAATCGGATGAACAACGAGGATCCCGACTGGATGATGCACTTCCTGGTCGGGAGCAACCACCAGAACTTCTTCTCACAGCAGCACTCCGCGGGCCTCGATCTCCCAATCGGTTCCCCGATGGCCTTCGCGTCCACCTACGACCACCTCACGATAGAATCGCCGGCGATGAGCAACGTGACCGGCTGTTCGACCTACGTTGAGGAACTGTCTGGGGAGGAAAACCAAGAGCACGTGGAGGCACTCAAGGACGGCGAGCCGAGCATCCGGTACGCGAACGCCCCGCACTTCAACCACTGGATGGCGTATCAATACTACTTCGACGCCGTCGAAGAGGCCGGCACCGTCGAACAGTCGGAGGTCATGAGCGTGATCGAATCGGGTGACTTCACCGTCGATACGCCGGTCGGCACGACACAGACGATGACCCGTGCCCACCACCCGGACCTGACCATGTACATGTTCACGGCCAACGACGACCACGAACTCGAAATCATCGACGAGTTCCCGGATTTGGAACCGTCGACCATACTGGAAGAATGTCAGGTCGGGACCGACGAAAGTTCCTGGGACGACCCGATATCTGAATTCATCTACTCCTAACTCGACTACCCGTCAATGTCTTTAATAAACACGCTACTAAGCTACAGTACGACCATTCTGAGCAGCTTCGCGTTTCTCGTCCTTTCCGCGATCGGGCTCGCGGTAATATTCGGGATGATGGGTATCATCAACCTTGCTCACGGGGAGTTCATACTACTCGGCGTCTATGGAACTGCTATTTCGTATCACGCTATAGGACTGCCGCTAGTGGCGGCGATGTTCGTCGGTGCGTTGGTTCCGAGCGTCGTCGGACTGGCCCTAGAGCGAACGGTCGTTCAGCACCTCTACGCACGGCCGACCGATTCGATGGTCGCGACGTGGGGCGTCAGTCTCATCACGATCGAGGGGCTGTTAGTCCTGTTCGGACCTTCGTATCCCGGGATTCAGCGGCCCTTCGGACCCGTGAGAGTGGGCTCGTTCTCCGCACCCATATACACGTTTGTGCTCGTGGGTCTCGCCGGCGGCATCCTCTTATTCACGTACTACATCTTCATGTACACCGATTTCGGATTGCGAGCGCGCGCAACGCTACAGAACGAGGAGGCGGCTCTCAGCCTCGGCGTCAACACCCGAGACATCTATACGAAGACGTTCGTGCTCGGGTCGTTTTTAGCCGGCATCGCCGGAGCGTTGTACGCTCCCGTCGTCTCCATCCAGCCAAACGCGGGGAGTCGATTCGTGATCGCGGCGTTCGTGACGGTGATCGTCGGCGGCACAAACGTCCTGCTTGGGACGTTCTTGAGTGGTTCCATTCTCTCGCTCATCGAGGGTATCGCAGCGCAACTCGTGGGAACGTTCTTCGGACGGGCGCTGCTACTCTTCACCGCCATCCTCGTCATCCGAATCGCGCCACAGGGAGTGTCGACCTTCATTAGCGAACACGAGTAAACTAGAAATGAAAGAATATCCAAAGACAAAGACGGAAATTGACGTGACGAGGACATCATGAGCTCATTATTCGAGACATTCGAAGGGCCGAACGTCATCGGAAAGTCCCGAAAGTTCTGGATAGGCTTCTGGGCGGTGGTCGCGCTCATATTGCTGTACCCGTTGACCGCGGGTGCATACAGCACGCTCCAGATGACGGTCTACTTCATCTGGATCTTCCTGGCACTCAGTCTCACCTTCATCTGGGGATACTCCGGAATCTTGAGCTTCGGACAAACCGCCTTCTTCGGGTTCAGCGGCTACCTATTCGGCGTCCTGAGTATCAACCTCATACAGATCACCGGGGAGACGGCTATCGCGTTACTGTTGACGGTGCTCACCTCAACACTGTTCGCAGCTTCCCTCGGGTACTTCATGTTCTACGGCCGCGTGAGCGGCGTCTACGTCGCGATAATTACCCTCGCGACGACGCTCGTGCTGGAACTCGGCTTTACGAGGGCGACATCCGTCACCATCGGGGACGCCACCCTAGGAGGGTACCAAGGAATGACGGGCATCCCGAGAATGACCTTCGAACTGGGTGTCACGAACCTCACGCTGGGCCCGGTGACCAGATACTACTTCGTGATAGCGGTATTGCTCGTCGTGTACTTCGCGCTTCGCTACGTGGTGAACACGGACTTCGGTTACGCGATGATCGCCATTCGGGAGGACGAGGACAGAACCGAAATGCTCGGCTACGACATCCGCCTGCTCAAGCTCAAGGTGTTCGCCATCGGCGGTGCACTCGCCGGACTGGGCGGAGGACTGTACGCCTCCTGGGGGCAGTTTATGAGCCCGCCGCTTATGGGGCTCACCTCGGCGGCGCTCCCGGTCATCTGGGTGACCGTCGGCGGCCGCAAGACGTTACTCGGACCCATGATCGCGGCGTTCGTCTTGCAGTATCTCGGCGACCAGATCGCTCTGTTCCAGGCGTCCCTCTCGGTGATCATGGTCGGCGTCATTCTCATCGTTACCATCCTCTACATGGACAGTGGCGCCATTCCGAGCCTGGAAGCATACATCCTAGACCTGTTCGAAAGCGATGGAGTGGCCGAAGAGGAGGAAGCAGCATGAGTGACGACTCTCAGGAAGTCCTGCTCGAAACGAACGGACTCTCGAAGAATTTCGGTGGCATCGTCGCGGTCGACGACGTGGATCTACAGATCAATCGAGGGGAAATCCGCAGCCTCATCGGTCCGAACGGGGCCGGAAAGAGTACGCTATTCAAGCTACTAGCCGGTCGTCACACGCCGACCGAGGGATCGATTACGTTCGACGGCGAGGACATCACTCACCTGGAGCCGTTCAGGCGCGTCCACAGGGGACTGAGCATCAAGTTCCAGGACGTGAGCGTGTACCCCAAGCTGTCCGTCGACGAGAACCTTCGCATCCCGCTGCAGATGTTCGTGGACGACCGCGACCGAGCGGAACGGAGGGGCGACGAACTGCTCGACGAGATCGGCCTCAAGGACAAGCGAAACCAGAACGCCGAGCATCTCACGCACGTGGAAAAACAGTGGTTGGAGGTCGCGATAGCGTATGCGGTTGATCCGAAGCTCCTGTTGCTCGACGAGCCGACCGCAGGGATGACAATGGCGGAGTCGAACCGGACGATCGACCTCATCCGGTCCATCGTGGCGGACGAGACGACGGTCGTCGTCATCGAACACGACATGGACGTCGTCAGGGAAGTGAGCGACTTGATTACGGTCCTTCACAAGGGCGCCATATTCACGCAGGGCTCGGCGGACGAGATCGAAGCGAACGAAGGAGTGAAAGACATCTATCTGGGCAGGGATTGACCATGAACATCAAAAGTGCCGCCGAAAAACGGGAGAATCGATACGAATGAGTGTACTAGAGTTCGAGAACGTCGACGCCGGCTACAAGGCGACGCCGGTCCTTCACGATGTCTCGCTGTCCATCGAGCGAGGGGAGAGCGTTGCCGTAATCGGCCGGAACGGGGTCGGGAAGACGACGCTGATGAAGACGGCTATCGGGTTGCTGGAGCCGACCAGCGGCTCAATATTCTTCTCCGACCAAGACGTAACCCACATGCGCGCCGACAAGCGGGCGAAGTTGGGAATCGGCTACACGCCACAGAGCCGCGACGTGTTCCCCAGGATGACTGTCGAGGAGAACCTCCGCGTCGGAGAGCTAGTGAACGAGGACTCGGATACGGATCACTTCGCGGAGATCTACGAGCTGTTTCCGATTCTGGCCGAACGCAAAGAGCAGAAAGCCGGGACGATGAGTGGCGGCGAGCAACAGATGCTCTCTATCGCACGAGGGCTCGTCGGCGGGCCGGACATACTCTTGCTCGACGAACCGTCAGAAGGGGTCCAGCCGTCCATCATCTCTGACATCAGCGACGTGATACAGGAAGTCATCGACCGGATGGGGGCGACCGTGCTGTTCGCCGAACAGCACCTGAACTTCACAATGGAGACCGCTGATCGGTGTCTCGCTCTGCAGAAGGGCGAAATAATTAAGGAGCTCGGCCCGGAGGAGATGCAGGATCCGGAACAGGTGCAGTCGTACATGTCGTTCTGACCGACCGGTCGACTGGTACCGCTAACTTTGTGAAAGGGATGAGAAAGTTCGGCCTATTTCGGATGTGATGATAACAAACCTTTCCGAACTCACGGAGGCAGTGTTCAGATAAGATCGAAAAGTGAGGCGGACGTCAGTTCTTGGTGTCCATGCAAGAAGTCGACCGCCTCATCGATGGTAGTGACTTCCCGCAGTTAGAATTTGTGGAGCGAGAGGCGACACCCGAGGGCGCGATGAAGCTCGGTATCCAACTCCATCTCGCGGGGTTGTCGCTGTCGGATACCGTCTCGGTCCTGGCGGGCCTGGGTGTCGATCGGTGTCGCACCACCGTCCACAACTGGATCCAGAAGGCCGACCTACAGCCCGAAAACGGCCAAAGCCCAGATCACGTCGCCGTCGACGAGACCGTGATCCAGGTCAATGACCAGCGATTCTGGCTGTACGCGGCGGTTGATCCCGCCACTAATCGCCTGCTCCACGTCGCCCTCTATCCGACCAGGACCACTGCCATCTCCGAGATGTTCCTCGCCGAACCTCGCGAAAAACATCTCGTCGACGACGCGACCTTCCTGGTCGATGGCGCGCCCTGGTTGCAGGCGGCCTGTCACCACCTTGGCCTCCGATTTCAACATGTTACTCATGGAAATCGGAATAGCGTCGAGCGGGTGTTCAAGGAACTCAAACGCCGAACTGAGGCATTTGGGAATCATTTCAGACACGCTCAGCCAGAAACCGCCGAAACGTGGTTGCAAGCGTTTGCTTGCTGCTGGAACCAGCTAATCTGAACACTGCCGGAAGTCTTAGATGAGATTGAGTTTTTCGGGCGTGAGCGAATGGATCTCCAGGCTGTTGAGCTGGCGATCCTCCTGTACAATTTTGGGGTTGAGTATCTGCAACGTTGGGCAAGTTCTTGGATGGATCGACGTCGAGCGGTCTGATGTCGCAGTGTGGAACTGTGTTCAGAAGTTCGGTCAGCGGTTGAGTGAGACTGGTCGGCGGCCCGCCGCCGATCTGCCGGCGGTCCTGTTAATGGACGAGACCGTGATCAAACAGCGGGGCCAAGAGTTATTACTGTTCGCAGCTCTTGGTCCCAGAAATTCGTCACTTCATACACACTCAGTCGCGCCATCGAGAAATCATCTCACAACTCGGCGATTTTAGTCAGAAACCGCCAAGTTGTATGGGAGAGCCCCGCCAATCGTAGTGACAGACGGATCCAGCTATGGCTCTGTCTTCATCAAACATATCGTTACCCACATCATCCGTCGTCATAGCGTGAAAAACCGCGTTGAACGGTGGGTCCAAGAGCTGAAGCGCCGTATTGAAACGTTCTGCTCTGTAGGATCGCTAGACTGCGGCGTGGCGACTCCGTTATCTCCGTAGAAAGCGAAGCGACAGATTGGTTTGAGTTCGGAAATCCGCCGCTTCACACGTGTTACGGTCGCTACTGCTAAAACAGTTGTCGAGAGCCCAGGCGAACCCGCCGACCCCGTCGGGGGAGGCGGGTTCGCCGACTGGGCGATGCTCACGCTTCATGCACTGAGAATTGAGCTTGGCAAATCCTACCGCCAGACGATTGACTTGCTGAGCGAAATGCCGGGCGTTCTCGAAGAAATTGGCCTCACGCGGTTGCCGCACTACACGGTCCTCCGCAATTGGTTTGAGAAGATTTCGACGAAGACCTGGCGTGCGTTTCTCCGCGCTTCGGCGGAGAAACGCACTGGCCACGCCGCTATCGACTCAACGGGCTTTGACCGCGACCACCCTTCGCGGTACTACGCTCAACGAGCGCACTACCGCGTCCGGTCGTTGAAAGTCACCGCTCTCGTGGACGTCGCAACGCTGTACGTCACCGACGTCCACTGCACGACGACAAAGAAACACGACGCGAAGATTGGCCCGCAGGTCGCCCGCCGGAACGCGGGCGACCTGCTCTCGTTAGCCGCTGATCGAGCGTACGACGGCAAATCGTTCCGCGACGAACTCCGCAGCTACGGAGTTCGTCCGCTCATCAAGCACCGTATCCACAACCCGCTTGATTTCGCGCACAACGCACGGCTGAGTTCGATGCACTACAACCGCCGCTGGATGGTCGAAACCGTCTTCTCAAGCCTCAAGCGCACGCTCGGCGCAGCCGTGCGTGCGCGAAGCTGGCACCTCGAACTCCGTGAAATGGTGCTCAAATGCACCGTCTATAACCTCCGCCGGAGCGTGAGATATCCGTGAAATCCAGCGCCGTGTACCGATCCTACAGAGCAGTTTATTGAGTTTTTATATACCGCACGGTCAATCGTATACACCCTATGTTCACCGATGTTTCCGGAACTAGCCTCATACTCTTCTCCGTTTAGACTAACGCTGTATCTTTTTTCAGCTTCCACTGTCGAGAGAAGTTGAGTGTATGATCGTATATCTGCGGAATAGCTATCGTTGAATTGTATTTTCTGACCAGCAGCATCTACTGAACAATCCTCAACGAAGATCGCAGTCTCCACAGAAGCATCAAAAGCATTCGGCGAAACTTTTGTTAGCTCAACAACATCGTCAACGATGGCCTCTCGAACGTCGGTCTTGTTTATATTGGTAAAGAATGTGTCCGACATAATGTACGTGATCGTGCCGTCGTCCGAGGCCAATTCTCTGGCCCGATGTACAAAGAACTGAAAAAGGTCAGTTTTTGCGTAATATGGATATCCCTCTTGATTTGCGTAGAATTTTCTTAGCGCCTTTTTGTATTCTGCTCTCACCTGTCCCTCATAGGGGGGGTTCCCAATAACGATATCAAAGCCACCATCCAGTATTACCTCGGGAATTTCTGTGGTCCAAAGGAAAGCGGAGTCTGCATCATCAACGACATCCCCCATCCAATTCTCAGTATTTCTAATAGCAAGCTGGGTTTCTAATTGGGAAGAAAGGTCGGACAGCCTCTCTGCAAGCTCGTCTTTTTTCGATCCGTGCGCATCCTGATATTGGTGTCGTACCTGGTGGATTTCACGCAGGGTGGATCCTAAGCCGCCTGTAAGCGTATCTTGATATGAGTCTGTATTTACTGCGGTGGGGGCATGCTCTCCGACGAGGCTATTCCCGACAAAGAACTTAAATCCAAGATTTGGGAGTGCAAACTCCTTATTGGCGTTAAGAAACTCCTCATGACCCATATCAAGGTCCTGTATCAGGTGGAGCCAGACACGGAACTTACACAGTTCAATGCCGCCAGCGTCAATGTCAACACCATAGAGAGTGTCCGCAATGAATTCCTCTTTCAACTGGAATCGGCTACGGTCGTCTCCGGTACTCTTGTCTATCGCCTCCGAGACAGCGACGAGTTCCTCCAGCATAGCGATGATGAACGCACCACTACCTACTGCTGGATCCAACACGGTCGCAGAGCGGAGTGCCTCATCAACAGCTTCAATTTGGTTATCGGAGAGCGATTCGGGTACAGTATGGTCTCTGACGAGCGATATCGCATCATCTTGGGTGATCTGTGTATGCCCAAGTAGATGCTGCTTGAGGGCGTTCTTCGTCATATAGGCAGTGATTGGCTTGGGTGTGTAGAATGCGCCCAGATCCGAACGGTCGTCCTCCTGCATGAACATCTCAAAGATACGCCCGATGAATTCCGGATCAACGACGAGTTCCTGTTCGCTGGGATTCGACTCCCGGAGCGAAATCTTGTATCTTCGTAGGAACCCTTCCGGTTCACCGTTGTCACTTTCCTCTGGGCTGAGGAGCTTGTCAAAGAACACCTCATCAATCTCAACGTCCTCCTCAATGTCCTTGCGCTCGAACAGACCGCCGTTGAGGAAGGGAATCCGACCGAGGGTGTTGGACTCAGTTGTCCCCTCCTCTGAGAGCGCTTCAAAGAACAATGGCTCGAAGAAGTCGTCGTAAACGTGCATATCAGCCCCTTCAGCCACCTCTTCGTACTTGTTCTCGACGTAGTCGACATCTCCGTCAAGCCATCTTTTCTCCTCAATGAACAGCAGGAATAACACTCGGTTGACGACAGTTCTCGTATAGGCGTTGAGATTCTCTTCTGGGTCTTCCAGACCGTGAATCGCGTCCTGAAGATCCTCGCGGAATATCTCTCCGAAATCTTGGTAGAAACTTCGTGTGACCTCCCGGATAGAGAAGACATCCTCGACGTCGCCTTCAAGGCTTGTTCGGCCTTGTCCAGAGTCCACTGTGAGATCGTCAAGATAGTCGAAATAAGCTGGCTCCACGCCGAAGCGCTTGATTGTGAAGTAGTTTAGATCGAATGTGACCTCCACATCTTCAGAGGAGAACTGCTCTTCGATATAGAGAAAAGTGAGATCATCGTTCAGCGGGCTTGTCAGTGGACCCTCGTCGGATTTCCTGTATGCAATGACAGTGAAGAGTTCGTTTACCGGACTTCCGTGTCGTTTCAGGTGTCGCTTCAGATCGCTAAATGCGGGACTATCTCCAGATGCTTCGAGTTCGATGTATCGAATGACTCCGTCACCACTCTCATCAACTAAGTGTGCCTCGTACCAATTGTTCCTCCCTTGGTTTCGCTTTATCCCGCTCGGCACTTCCACAAAGGAGCTGTAGTTTAGTCCCTCCGAATCGAGCAAATAATCGATAACGTCGCCTCCATTTTCGATTGAGTCAAGATCTTCGATGGTAGTTCGGACAGACATATTTCGCTTGTCGGGCATTCTCTCTATCATCATATATACTCTTGGCAAACACTCGTGGACTGTCGGTGATTCATACGAAGGGAAATCCCTTCGTTTTCGTATATGAACCTACGCTACCTGCTGACAACTGCGAATCTCCGCGCTCCTGGAGTCAGCAATGATCGGCAACGAGGAGGCACCAGTTACCGCAGTTTATTATTCGACGAGATGAGAGATGTGACATAGAGGATCACAGAATGGTTAGCGTGGAGAATGTCGTCGCCTCGGGATCACTGGGTGTAGAGCTAGATCTTGAGGCCGTTGCTCGTGAATTGAGTGAAGTCGTTGATTATGATCCGGAGAAATATCCGGGTGCCTATTTCCGTCTCGATGACTCTGCACCGCTAATCACGGTTTACCGTACGGGAAAGTACATCATCACCGGGGCAAGCTCAGAGGAGGAAGCATCTGTGACCCGATCAGAACTACTTCAATTACTGGCGGAAAGCAGTATACTTCCGGAAACCGAGGACGAATGGTATAAAATTCAGAACTATGTCTGTATGGACGATATCGGTCAACAACTGAACCTGTCGGCGCTTGCTATCGGGCTGGGGCTAGAGTTTACTGAATATGAGCCAGAGCAGTTTCCTGGGTTAGTCTATCGACCAACGGATCACGACTGTGTGATGTTAGTCTTCGGCTCTGGAAAGGTGATCCTCACCGGGACAACAGCTGTTGATTCTGCGGAAGAGGCAGTCGCTGCTCTCTTAGAGCAGATTGATACTCTCTTCTAGGAACAAGCCTCAAACGCGTTCTGTGGTACTCAACTGCTCTCGTAGGTGGTTCACCGCGTCGAGGGCCTGATTCCTATCGGTAGTTCCGCCAATGATTATCTTCCCGCTTGCGAAGACCAGCAAGGTGACCTTGAAAGAGAGAGGACGGTAAATGAGTCCTGGAAATTGTTCCGGCTCGTATTCGGCATTTTCCAGACCAAGAGCGATCATCGTAGTTTCAAGATCTACCCTTTGATCCAGGGTTTCCATGAACACAGAAGTCACGTGTTCAAACTGGTAGTTGCCCACCTCGATTTCAAGCTCATTTAGTGCCTCCCGGAAACGCTCCTCAGCACTAACTAAATCCTCTTCAGTCTCAGCACCCCGAATTTGGAATGACCCAGTTCGATAGATCGTGTAGGCAGGTCCGTCCTCTTCTAATCGAACTGTCACCATAGCGTCGCCACGAAAATTTGCGTTCACTACTTCACCAAGTTGCGACTGAAGGTCACTAACGAACGGCTCTAAGTCCAGCTCGCGCCCAAGCGAACCGGTTCCCATTGTACTAACGATCTCCATTATGCCTCTGGTGACTCATTCGTCATCTACACAGACGACATCCCGTAGTCCTTCGAGCAAATCCCTCCGATTTCTCTCCAAAGTCTCTACGTCTTCATCGATACTCTCTACTTTTTTACGAATTCGACTTACAACACGATAGAGATAATTGTCAGATACGTCAGCTTCACTTCGAGAATTTTCCCGGCATCGTAGGATGAGGAGGCCCCGGTACTGGTTATCCATCATACAGCCACTTTGCTACCCTTCGTCAAAGTAATTCTTACTGGAGGCCGTCACCAGAGACGCGGTTCGTCTCTGAGATAGTACTCGAAGATGTATTGGACGCTGAATCCCTGGTTCGTGGAGATCCCTTCGAGGAAGTCGTTAAAGGCGGCTACATGAATATGAGCATAGATCAGTGACTCTCCCCAATATTGTCTGGTTTCGAATAGATTGAGGAGAATGTGCCTCCGAAATCACGCAGAACACAATCGCCAGCACAACGCTTTACAAATAAACCCCCTGTTCAACAAACTGGGTTAATAAGTACTGACGAAAGAGTATAGCATACCAGATGGGCCACGTCTACTACCACCATCCCGGTGACAAGCAATTCTCTCTTGACTTCGTCCATCCGGACCCTGGTGAAATCGTCTCGCAAATCGCCGGTTACGATGACGACGTCGCAGTGAAGGTCCAGGAATACGATATCGACGAAGAATTCTACGTCGTCTATACGTCCCGCGTCGGCGGTGGGCCTGTTCGTGAGATCGATTTCAATCTGAATGAGTCACTCTCGAAGATGAGCGAGGATAACAGCACCATCGTCGTTCGGCTGCTCGAGGTCTACCGCGCCCTCATCGCTCAGAACGAGGAAGAAGAAGGCGTACCTGTCGAGGCATACAAGAAGATCGACGTCGACGCGCTGCCGGACGTGCTTGATCGGACGTCGTGGGAGGGCTCAGCAACAGCCGTTGCAGGCCGACTCGCCTCGAACCTGATTCTGAAACACGCACTTCCGAACGCCAACCACCGGACAGCTGTCGCACTGATCCAGTTCTACCTCCGGCGTCTGAATCCGAACTTCTCCATGCCGGAAACGTCTATAGAAGTCGATTCAGAGACGTACGACTGGCGGGAGTGGGTTAATGAGTACATCAACGAATCGAAGCGACTGTTGACCGTTCGACGGAAGAACGTCCTCTTCAAGCACCTGTACCGCTTCGGTGCGAGAACACTTGAACGGAAACACGCGGTCGAAATCGACTTGACCGCATACGAGCTGGATATGTACCCGAGTGAGGCGAAGATCGTCTATGCGGAGCAGCACGAAGAACTCTGGATCGAGTTCGTCGAGGAGGCCGTCGAACGGGCAGGATATCCAGAGCTGAAGGAAACGCCAGGGCTATCGAAGGCAGAGTTCGCTGAAAGGATTCGGAACCTCGAATAAGTGGCGCAGTTAGTCTTGGAGCGTGGCGACTGTTCGGCCCGTTTCCTCGGCCTCTTCGCTGCGCGACATGTTGTACGTCGCGAGCGCTTCGTCAACCGCCTCATCAAGACTCATTGGTCAACCTAATCTTGGCTCTTCTACCGTATAAACGCTTGCATGGCTCCAGGCGAGTATCAAACAGCCTCAGTTCATCTCGGTCAGTGCTGAGTGCGCAGATGTTCTTCTCTACTCTGAAGAGTCCGTTGCCGTCAAACAATTTGTCCCCGAACAAAGTCCAACCACGTTCGAAGACGTTCTGTAGGGGATATCTGGATTTGCGGTGAGACTACTCGACAACGCTGGTTTCCGAACGCTGTTCTTGACCAATCAGTGCGGCTAGGTCCGCTTTCGTGAGTGGATCGATGTTAACGCGATCCCCTTCGGCGGTATAGAAGATACCTGCAGTCACGTCTCGGCCAGGGAACCATTCAGCCAACACATGATAGTACACGCTGAGTTGCTTCCGATACTCATCCTCAGCGTGCCGTCCGAGGTCAGTCTTGAAGTCGATGATATCGACGGTATCGGGACGAATGTGAACGAGGTCGACGATTCCTGAGATGGTGACCTGTTCGCCATCGACAGTGAGCGGGAGATAGGCGTCCTCCTCGACTCGGAATTCTCCATCGAGGGAGGCCAAGAATGACTTGATGTGACGCTCGTCGTCGTTCGAGGGTTCGACGTCCCCCTCCAGTACGTACCGCTCAGCGAATTCGTGGGTCTGCGTTCCGAACGCGGTCCCTCTTCCGTCGTCGACGTCCTCGAACACATCGTCGCGCATGAGCGTATGCGGCGAGTGTCCGACCGGGCCGTCCGGCGTCGGCACGGAAATCTGCAAGTGTGCCTGCGTCGTCTCGTCGATATCGTCTTCCTGAACGTTGGGTTCCAGCTCCTCGAGGTCGACCGGGAGCTCTTCAATGAACGTGTTCGGGCTCTCGCCTGCAGCGAACACGAGATGGCTCTCAGCCCGCGTCATCGCGACGTAGAGCAAGCGTCGCTCTTCGTCGTATCCACGCGGCAGACACTTCCGGAGGACGTCAGTCCGCCAGTTGTCGTGAATGTGAGGATACCCGTGATCATCGGCGTAGAGCTTTCGCTGGCGTAGTCCAATCGGATCGTCGAACGTGATCGCGTTACTGTTCCCGCCTGACGGTGGGAAGCAATGGGAGTTCATGTTCGCGAGCACGACAA
>Ga0207718_100325_pt1 | contig 48957 bp, 40 predicted proteins | sample A23M2SouthBayCA_FD_187749 | JGI IMG/M metagenome (GOLD analysis project Ga0207718, IMG submission 187749) | Aerobic enrichment media microbial communities from Eden Landing Ponds, California, USA - A23 M2 (SPAdes) | ecosystem: Environmental > Aquatic > Marine > Unclassified | place: Emeryville...
CCCCTGCCGATGAGTGTCCCCTACACGGAGGGTCAGATCCCGATCGCCCACGATCGATTGCCGACTGGACGGCCCGCCGAGGAAAGCGACGAGGAGTACCTCTCGGAGTACCTCGACGTACCCAACGAACCGCTGTACGCCTTCGGCCACGGCGAGAGCTACACCGACTTCGCGTACACGGACCTGACGCTGTCGACGGACGCCCTCGTGCCCGGTGAGACGCTCGAAGCGACCGTCACGGTCGAGAACACCGGCGACATCGCCGGCCGGGACGTCGTTCAGCTGTACGTCCGTGACCTCGTCGGGAGTCGCTCGCGACCCAGAAAGGAGCTGGTCGGTTTCGAGACCGTCGAGGTCGAACCCGGTGAGAGTGCGGACGTGACCGTCGAGATCGAGGCGACCGATCTGGCGTTCTGGACCGCCGAAGAGGAGTGGGCGGCCGAGCCTGGCGCGTTCGACCTCATGGTCGGCCACGCCGCCGACGACATCGTCCACACCGAACGGTTCAGACTCGAGGAGTGAGCGACAGCGGCCCCGTTCATCGCGGCATAGCGCGAAGGCCACCGCGTTAACGGTGGGTCGCTGACTGTGGACACGTCTCGAACGCGAGGACCTCCTCGAGTGGTTTGCGGTCTTTCTCGACGGGTTCGAGATCCGTGACCGGGTAGCCCACCGTCATGAGGTGGACGATCCGCCACGCTTCCGGGACCTCGAGGACGTCGGCGACCGCCTCGTCGTCGTAGGCACCGATCCAGCACGTCCCAAGTCCCAGTTCGGCGGCCCGTAACGAGAGATGGTCGAGTGCGATCGCCAGGTTCACCATCGCGGTCGATTCGTCGTAGCCCTCGAGGGCCCCGGTCGCCGTCGAGACGCCAGCGACGACGACTGGCGCGTCGGCGACGTGGTCCTGGTCGAAGCTGGCCCGATACAGTGCCTCGCGTCGGTCCGGGTCGGTCACGGCGACGAACTGCCAGGGCTGTTCGTTGCGTGCAGAAGGGGCCAGCCGGACGCTCTCAAACAGCTCCCGGATCGTCCCCCGATCAACCTCGCGATCGGCGTAGGACCGAACGGAACGTCTGACCTGGATCGCTTCGGAAACGTTCATTTCCGAACATTCGTCGCACGTGAAAATAGGTGTTGTTGTCACTGTACCGCTAGACGTGCTGTCACTGTATCGCTAGAGGACGGATCGGGTGGTGATCACTCGGACGACCGCTCTCGACACCGCGATCGACGCGACTGTGGGCGAACACCCGGGCCGGCCGAAGATGTTCCTGCCGATCGGCGACGCGACGGTGATCGACCGCCGCATCCGCTAATGCGCCCCGTGAACGTCCACGCATAGTTAAGTACCACCCATGGAAAGCCGTGCACGAAATGGCACACGGTATGAAAACCGGCGTGATCGTGGGCGTGCTTGCAGTGATCGTCGGGTATCTCGAGCCGATCGTCATCGGAGGGTCGATCGAGAGCCTCTTGTTCGTCGTCGAGACTCCGACGTTGTTGCTCAGGTCACTCCTCTGGAACGTGACGATATTCGCGATGATAGGGGCTCTCTACGAACAACGTCGCGGCGGTCGGCAGGCTGGATCGGCGGAGGACGCGACAGGGCCCCGTGGTTTCGATTCCGAGATGAGAGAATTCGACGAGTAGCGGTCGCTACTCGCGGACGTCTGCCGGTGGAACCGATCCGGTATCGCCGCTCGCGTGGCCGACCATACGAACGACGGCGCGGGCCGTTTCCGTCTGGTCCTCGGGCAGCGTGTAGGTTACCTTCGACTCTTCTCGCGGCGACGCATGATACAGTGCGATGACGATCCCACCGGGGGACTCCTTTGTCGCCGTTATCCAGAGCCATGCACCGATGGCCATGAGAACGAGGCCAACCAGGACGAGGAGTCCCGACGCGTCCCCCGCATCGATGGCCGCACCGGCGACGAGCAACAGGAGTCCGATGATGGCTGCGGCCGCAGCCAGGATTCGCTGAATGACGTCAACCTCGGTTATTGTATCTTCAATAGATATGTTCACTCGAGCGACGTTGCTGAAGAGGGTCGACTGGACGAATTCAGCCGGTCGTCCCTCTGACGTCCGTCCCTGGGTGATGTCCAGGAGCCGTCGATCAGTGACGGCGAACGTCCGTGTCGACCCCCGAGAAACCCGCTCGACCGTCTCACCGCCGGTCAAATATCGGTTCAGTTGATGACTGTCACGCTGCCCTGCGTCATCGCTCATGCGTTCAGTTGCGTGGTAACACGAGTCGAAGTGATAAAGCTGTCTCCCCGAAGAGATATCAAATGAACTATGATATCGCGTGATGATCAATTCACGATAAATTTTCCAGTTCGAATTCGGCACGGATTCAATCCCGTCGAAAGTGTCGCCCCCGCGGACGGCTCGCCGGGCGGCCCTCGACTTGGTCTCGGCCCCCATTTCCCGTGTGAGTGCTACACGGCGCGGCTCGACGACCGAACGCGATAGTCACACGGTCATGGTCGTCGACGATCCAGGGTACGCCGGGAGGTTTGCGTCCACCGGCACAAAGAAGTGCGTCGACATTGTGGTCCCCACTATGGACGCCATAGTACTAGCGGGCGGGTTCGCCACGCGACTGTGGCCGATCACCCGCAACCGGCCGAAGATGTTCCTGCCGATCGGGGACACGACAGTGATCGATCGCATCTTCCGCGAACTCGAAGCCGACGATCGGATCGAAGACGTCTACGTCTCGACCAATAAAGAATTCGCCGACGAGTTCCGCGATCACCTCGCCGATTCGCCCTTCGAGAAACCGACTGTCTCCGTCGAGGAGGCCCGCGCGGAGGACGAGAAGTTCGGCGTCGTCGGCGCGCTGGGTGAACTCGTCGAGCGGGAGGGCATCGACGACGACACGATCGTTATCGCCGGGGACAACCTGATCAGCTTCGACCTCTCGACGTTCATCGACGCCTTCGAGGACAACGGCGGGCCGACGATCGCCGCCTACGACGTGGGCGATCTGGAGAGCGCGACCCAGTACGGCGTCATCGACGTCGAGGACAACCGAGTCGTCGCGTTCGAAGAGAAACCTGACGACCCACCGAGCACGCTCGTCTCGATCGCGTGCTATGCCTTCCCCGCCGAGACGGTCGGGCTCTTCGATACGTACCTCTCGGGGGACAACAATCCCGACGAACCCGGGTGGTTCATCGAGTGGCTCATCGACCGCGAGCCGGTGTACGCCTTCCCCTTCGAAGGGGCCTGGTTCGACATCGGGACGCCCGACGGCTATCTCGACGCCGTCTCGTGGTACCTTGACGGCGGGACGCTCGTCCATCCCGAGGCGACGGTCGAAGCGTCGGACCTCGGGGAGAACGTCCACGTCATGGAGGGCGCGACCGTCGTCGACTCGAAACTCGAACGATCGGTCGTCTTCCCGGACGCGACCCTCGAGCGGTGCCGGGTCGTCTCCTCGCTCGTCGACGAAGAGACCGAACTCGAGGACGTCAGTCTCTCGAACGCCCAGATCGGCGCCCACACTTCCCTCACCCAGACGCCCCCGGATACCTGGGTGTGGGAACAACACCGCGACTCCGAGTGATCGGTCCCCGTATTCCGGACGGGAGCGACGACGCGTCGGAGCGAACAGTCAAGTGAGGGGCCCCGTAACCACCGAACGGAATGGTACCGAATGTGCTGATGCTCGGCTGGGGATTCCCACCCAACGTGAGCGGCGGCCTCGACACAGCCATCGGTGAGATGTTCGAACAGTTCGACGCCCGCGAAGACGTCGAGATCGAACTGGTGTTGCCGGCCGAATACGCCCCGGAGCGCGAGGGGATTCACGGCGTCCCGACAGGTGAAGGGACCGTCGCCGACCGGATCAACCGACTGTCCGGGGAGTTCGTCGAGTACGCAGCCGACGCCGACGTCGTCCACACTCACGACTGGTTCGGCTACGGGCCGGGCGCGAAGGCACAAGACGCCCACGACGTCGAGTGGGTGACGACGTTTCACTCGCTGACGAGCGACCGCAACCGGTACCCGCCCGACCGTGAGCTACAGACCGAACAGCAAGTCGTCGACCGGGCCGATCACCTGATCGCGGTGAGCGAGGTCACCCGTCGGGCTGTCCGCGAACACTACGGCGGCGACGCACGGGTGATCTACAACGGGTTCTCCTCGGTCGAAACGACGGGACGGGACGTCAAAGCGGAGCTGGGTGTCGAGGGAGACATGCTGTTTTTCGTCGGTCGACACACCCACCAGAAGGGGATCGAACACCTCGTCTACGCCATGGATCGCCTCGATTCCGAGGGGATCACACTCGTGGTCGGCGGGACCGGCCACCTGACCCCGCGGTTGAAGCGCTTCGTCGAACTCCTGGAAGTCGAGGACGTGGTCGAGTTCGTCGGCTACGTGCCCGAGGCCGAACTGGGCGATTACTACGCCAGCGCCGACGCGTTCGTCTCGCCGTCGCTGTCGGAGCCCTTCGGCATTACGATCGTCGAGGCGTTGTCGACCGGCACGCGGGTCGTCGCCTGCGAGTCCGGGGCGGCCGAGGTCCTCCCCGAGGGGTGTATCGTCGAGGTCGAGCCGAATTCGCGCTCGATCGCAAACGGGATCAGACGCGCGCTCGCGGCCGGTCCACTCCCGGAGTACGAGGAACGAACCTGGAAAACGGTCGCCGACGAACACGTCGCGTTCTACCGGGAGATCCTCGAAGGCTGACGTCGCCGGAAGGGATCGCGAATCGATCAGCGCAGGAACCGCACGTCGGTCGCGGGTTCGGGGTGGACGAGCCGAAAACCGTCGTCGGTCGGCACGATCCCGTACGTCTCCGGGTCACGGGTGGTCCCTGCAGTGTCGTCCTCCGAAAGCCCCTCGTATGGACTGTCGGTGGAGATCCCGTCGTACGGGCTGTCAGTAGCAATCCCGTCGTAGGGACTGTCGGTCGGGATCCCCTCGTAGGGGCTTTCAGTCGGAATGCCTTCGTAAGGACTCTCGGTCGGAATCCCCTCGTAGGGGCTTTCAGTCGGAATTCCCTCGTACGGGCTGTCGTCGTGTGTCACTGCTTCTGAATCGGGCTCAGTCGTCGCCGTCTCCGGTGGGAGATAGACACGCTCGCCCGAGGCAGAGTTGACGACGACCGCCGCGTCACGGGCCCCCTCGACGACGACGAGCGTCCGATCGGCCTCGATCTCCGTCGTGAGGCGAACGTCGGGCTCGTCCCTGCCCGCAGGTTTCGAAGTCATACGTTCACGTCCGGCGAGTCCGGACTTAAGGATTCTGCCGGTCGATCGCTCATTCGACGGACTCGACGACGATCCGGTGAGCCTCGACCTCCTCTACGAGCGCCCCCCAGCCGCCGACTTCGACCGTGCCGTCGTCGGTCTCGAGGACGATCGCGACCCGATCACCGTAGGAACTGATCGGGGTCGTTTCGAGATCGACGTGATCGGGACCGACGATGACGTCCCGGACCGTCCCCTCGATGACTCGCCGATCGCCCGTCTCGGTGTCGGCCCCGTCGACGCGAAGCCGGACCGTCTTCCCGTCGTCGATCAGCGGCGCGATGTCGCGAATACAGTACCGGATCTCCAAGTACTCCTGAGCGTCGTCGTCCCCGGAAGCGACGACCGGCTCCCAGTTGTCCCACTGCGTCGTCAGGAAGAACCAGTAGAAGACGTAGGCGTGGGTCTGGTCATCGACGATGAGGCCGTACTCGTTGGTCGAGCCCTCGTGTGGCGCGAAGTAGGCCTTCTTCCGGTCGACGATCGCCACGAACGGCGAGGAGAGTTCCCGGTGACGGGCCTCGGTACAGACGTCGGCGACCGTCTCGGGGTCCGGGACCGACTCCGACTCGCCGTCGGTCGTGATCGCGAGGTTGACGGCCACGCCGTTGTCCGTCGCCGCTCGCAGCGCCGGCCGCAACGTCTCGAAGCTGTCGGGATTGACGGTGAGCTGGATCTGGTTTTCGGCGTTCTCGATCGTCTCGGCCGCGCTCTCCAGGACCGTCTCGAAACGCGTGACGACGTTGACGACGCTTTCCTCCATCCGGGGTTTCTCCCAGCGGCGTTCGATTTCCTCGACGGCCCTGGAGAAGCGGGTCGCGCGCTCGTCGAGACTCTCCTGTAAGGCCCCGAAGTCGTGGACGCGCGCCCGGAGGGAATCCTGCTCGTAGGTCTCGACGTACCCCGCCTTCTCGAGGTCGCGCAACACGTCGTAGATCCGTGGATCGGGGACGCCACTCTCCTCGGCGAGGTCGGTCGCGGTCGCCGACCCGAGTTCGAGCAACGCGACGTACGCGTCGGCCTGGTACGGCGAAAAGCCCGCCTCCTCGAGGATAGCCGTGAGTTCCGACTCGTTCATGACCGATACCCCCGGCTGCGACGGCATGACTCGCGGGGGCCGTGAAAGCGTCGCTCGCCCCCGACAAGCCGACGTCTGTTCATGTACATATCAATGCGTAATGGTCGATATAAGGACGTTGACTTCTGACGGATCTTGTCGTCGATGAAATACTGTCGCCTGCCATCGATGAGGAGCGGTCGCCTGCCATCGACGGGACTCGGCCGGACAGATCGCTGTGTCTCGTTGCGAGACATCGCGGGCGTGGCACCGGCGTGAATGGACATCCGTTCGATCACCAGGTATCTGGCGGGACGACTGATCAGTAGAGTTCCTCTCGGTCCTCGGGTTGGTCCTGCTCCTGTTCCTGCGCTTGTTTCTGGCGGCCGCGACGATACGCCCGAATCCCGGGGATGATCTTGTTCTTCAGGTCACGGACGAACGAGACGATCCCGTAGACCCAGAAGAAAAACAGGACTGTGAACCCGCCGTAATACAGGACCGGGACGAGACTGCTCATCGGTGATCAGTCCGCGGTACTCCCCGTGGGGTCCGAGGTAGATTCCGCAGAGGCGGTAACGCCGTGGACGAGGGCGTCTCCCGTGGCGGTGTCGAAGAGGTGTACCTTCGTCCGATCCATCACGACCGACACCGACTCGCCGATGTCGAGATCGACGTCCGGGTCGACGCTCATCAGGAGCTGGTCCGAGGCGGTCGCGACCGCGTCGCTGGTGCGCAACTCGCCGGTCTGCTCCGAGAGCGTGAGGTAGACGAAGATCTCGTCACCCATCGGCTCGGTCACGTCGACCGTCGCCTCGATCACGTTCGAGGTCGGGACGTCCGGTTCGTTGCCGACCTGATAGATGTCTTCCGGACGGACCCCCATCGTGATCTGATCGCCGGCGGCGACGTCAGCGGCCGCGTCGTCGATCACGACGTCGAAGTTCTCGGTCTGAATGCCCGTCTGGGTAACCTCCCCCTCGACGAAGTTCATCGACGGCGACCCGATGAACCCGGCGACGAAGAGGTTCGCAGGCTCGTTGTAGCAAGTCAGGGGCGGGTCGATCTGCTGGAGATGCCCGTCATTGATGACGGCGATGCGATCGGACATCGTCATCGCCTCGGCCTGGTCGTGAGTGACGTAGATGATCGTCGTATCCAGCTCGTTGTGCAGGCGCTGGAGCTCGGTACGCATGTGGACCCGCAGCTTCGCGTCTAAGTTCGCCAGCGGCTCGTCCATCAGGAACACCTCGGGGTCACGGACGATCGCACGTGCGATCGCGACGCGCTGTTGCTGGCCGCCCGAGAGCTCGCTCGGCTCACGCTCGAGCAATCCCTCGAGCTGGACGATGTCGGCCGCGTTCTCGACGCGGCGGTCGATCTCGTCCTGCTCGAAGTTCCGCAGCCGAAGCCCGAAGGAGATGTTCTTATAGACGTTCATGTGCGGGAACAGCGCGATGTTCTGAAAGACCATCGCGATCCCGCGGTCCTTCGGGGGCAAGCGCGTGACGTCTCGCTCGCCGATGTGGACCGTCCCCTCCGTCGGCTTCTCGAGGCCGGCGATCGTTTCAAGGGTGGTCGATTTCCCACACCCCGAGGGGCCGACGAGACAGACGAACTCGCCGTCCCTGATGTCGAGGTTCATGTCCTCGACCGCGATTTCGTCCCCGTACTGTTTCGTGACGTCGTCTAGTTTGACTCGTGCCATAGCTCGTATTCTATCGCTGTGGTCGTCCGTCGCGTCGTGAGCGCGTTCGTTCGTCGAGTGGTCGGTGTGATCATTCTTTGAGTGCTCCTTGGGTCAGGCCGCTGACGATGCGTTCCTGTGCCACGACCACGAGCAAGACGACGGGCAACACCCCGACGATGCTCGCCGCCGCCATCAGGTTGAACGACGTCGTGTACTGGGTCTGGTAGCTCAGGATCCCGCCGACGAGCGGCGACCAGTTCCCCGGCGTGTTCTCCAGTGCCATGAGGGAACTGAAGAAGTACTCGTTGTAGACGCTGATGAACGTCAACACGGCGGCAGTCGCCAGCCCGGGTGCCGACAGCGGCATGATGACCCGGACGAGCGCGCCGAGTCGCGTGGTGCCCTCGACTCTGGCCGCGTCTTCGAGGCCGTCCGGAATCTGGCCGTAGAACGTCGTCAGGATGAAGATCGACAGCGGCAAGAACAGCGCGCTGAACGGCGTGATCATCGACCACGGGGTGTTGACGATCCGCGGGATCGAGAACAGCTCGATCCCGAGGAACGGGACGACGATAGCGTTCCCGAGGAACGCGTCGAACAGCGGGATGAGGAACGCCGCCGGCGGGAAGTACGATATCGCCAGCACGATCAACATCAACGCCCCGCGACCGGGGAACTCCAGGCGGCCGAAGACGTACCCGGCCAGCGACGCGATGATGAGGACGAAGATCGTCGTCACCGTCGCGAGGACGAAGCTGTTGAACACGTACAGATGGAACGGGATCTGCTGGAACACCTCGACGAAGGCCTGGACGTTGAATCCCTTCGGGTGTGGGAAGTCGATGCCGATCACCGGCAGCGACCAGTCGCCCGCAAGGATATCCGAGTTCGGCGTCAACGCGAGGACGAACAGCCAGTAGAAGGGGAACAGTGTCGTAATGAGGAAGAACGCCGCGGCGACGTAAAACAGCGCCCGGTAGAACCGCTCCCGGACGTCCTCGTCGTGGATCACCCGACGGACGTAGTTGGCGATCCCGCCGCCCGATTCGGTCGACCCGGAGCCGCTCTGGGGTGTCACTGACATGCTAGATGCTCCCCTCCTTGTACTGCTGGTAGATGATGCCCGAGACGGCGATCGCGATGATCGCGGCCGTGACGAACGCGATCGCCGAGGACAACCCGCGGTGGGTGTTGAACGTCTCGACGACCATACACGACAGCGAGGGAACGGTCGTACACGTCGAGACGGAGTCGATCAACCCGTAGACCCGGAGCGCACCGACCATCCGGAAGAGGATGGCGATGCCGAGTGCGGGCAAGACGAGCGGGAACGTGATGTACCGGAACTGTTGCCAGCGGGTCGCGCCGGCGACCTTCGCGACGTCGTAGAGGTTCCGGTCGATGCTCTGGAGGCCGGCGAGGATCAGCAGCGCCATGAACGCCGTCGTCTTCCAGATGTCACCGATCGTGATTATCAGGAACGCGCTCGTCGGATCGTTGAGCGTGTTCCGGGCCGCGACGATACCATAGGGAGCCAGCCAGTCGGTCATGAAGCCGGCGCTGGGGTGGAACATCAGGAAGAAGATGATCCCCTGAATGACGACCGGGATCGCCCACGGGATGATGATCGCGGCGCGAACCCATCGTCGGCCACGGTATTCCTTGTCCAGTATGAGCGCCTGGCCGAACCCGATGATGGTCTCGAAGAAGACGCTGACGAACGCGAACAACAGCGTCACGACCAGCGCGCTCCGGTAGATCCCGGCGGCGTGGACGAACGGAAACTCGCCGTTGACGGTGATGTCCGGCAGGAACGTCACCGACCCGGCGAGTTGACTGTCGGCCGCGCCCGTGAACAGGTTCACGTAGTGGTCGATCCCGACGAACTCCGGCGGGCCCTGACTGAACCAGTCGGTGAACAGCGAGAACTCGAACGTCCGCAACAGCGGGTACAGCGCGATCGCACTCAGGATGAGCAACAGCGGGATCAACAGCAGGTACGCGAAGGTCGTTTCGCCCAGGTTCTCGAGCCACCGCGTGACCCGCACGAGGGGACCCGAGCGCCTGGTTTCGCGTTCGAATCCTGTTTCGTCCCCGCTCATCGTTAGGCGGAGTCTTCGATGTCTTCGATGGCGCTCTGGAGGTCAGCGGCGGCGGCTTCGGGCGTCTTCTCGCCGGCGACCGCCCGGTTGACCTGCTCGGCGATCGTCGTCGACTGCGTCGACCACACGGACGTCGAGGGCCGGGGCATCGCGTTCTGGCCGACCACGCGCAACGTGTCCATGTGGTTGCCGACGACGCCGACCTGCTCGGGATCGGTCGCGGCCTCCGACTCGAACATCGACGGCTTCGGCGGCAGCCATCCCTGGGCCTCCATCATGCCGAGCATGAAGTCCTCCTGGGTCATCGCCTCCATCACCTGCACCGCGGCGTCCGTGTTGTCGGTGTAGGGGTTGAGCGCGATGTGCCAGCCACCCTGTGCGGAGTTCGACCCGCCGGTTCCGGGTTGGTTGCCCTCGCCCTGTTCGACGGCGTAGGGGATCGGCATCGACCCGATCGACCCTTCGCCCTCCGGGAAGGCCTCGTAGTCGCCGCCCTCGGCCTCGATGAACGCGTAGGGCCAGTTACGGTGGAACGCCGCCTCGCCCTGGAGGAACGGCGATAGCGCCGAGTTCTCGGTGTACTGGATGATGTCCGGGTCCGCCAGGCCCACGGGGTAGTCGTCGTGGGTCAACTCGTCTTCCTCGTCGGTGGCGAAGGTGTACATCATCCGGAGCCCCTCGATGAACTCGGGTTCGTCGATGGTGACCGGCCGGTCACCGACCGGGCCGAAGAGGTTGTCCCGGCCACCGAAGTACGCACCGCCGAAGGAGGTCATGACCTCGTTCCAGGTACAACAGGAGGTCCCGACGTAGATGTCCCACTGGGTGGTAAAGCCGTACTCGGCGTCGGAGGCCTCGGTGATCTCCTGGACGAGGTCGGCCCACTCGCTCCAAGTCATGGGCTCGGTCGACCACGTCTCGAAGTCCTCGTCGGTGTAGCCCGCCTCGCGGGCGTACTCCTTGTTGTACATCATCGTCGCGAAGTCCGGGAAGACGGGCACCCCATAGAGGTCGCCGTCCTGGCCCCGGACCGTGTCCGAGAACGGGCCGAAGTACTCCGACTCGATCGTCTCCACGACGTCGTCGCTCAACGTCTCGGTGACGTTCGCCAGCATCCCCCGGTTGATGAGGATGTTCGCCCAGCCGTTGTCCACCATCATCAGGTCTGGGCTCCCCTCCTCGGCCTGGAGCAACTGGATGTACTGATCGCGCTGTTCCCCGCTCGCCTCGTTCTGCTCGCTCCAGTCGATCGTGATGTCGTCGTCGACGCCGTTCTCGTGAAGGAGATCCGGCATCGCCTCCTTGACGTTCTCGATCGATGTCGTCCCCATGCCGATGGAGACGGTGGTGCCGTCGGAGTCGCCGCCGTCACCATAACAACCCGCAAGCCCCATCGCCACGCCTGCCCCGCCGGCAGCTTTCACGAACGTTCGTCGGGAAACGTTTCGGTCGACACTGTCGCGGCCAGATGGTTTGTCCCCATCCATGATTGGGGTTTTGCATGTATAGCCACTTATAGATAACGCCTGGTGTTAATACTTCTACTGTCATTATTTCTTCACAGTTGTTCATTATCGTCTCGTGACCGGTCTGTTAGACGACGACAGCCGGGTTCAGACACGTCACATGGTATCAATGTTCACGGATACGGACGGTGTAGGGAAACGGCGGTAATTATGAAATAGTTACAGGAATTGCGACGACAGGGTGGCACTTCCCCCGAGCACTCAGCCGTCGGCAGTCCCAGACCAGTCAGGACAACAGCGCTTCGACGGCGTCTCGGTCCGGGAGCGCGGCCATCGCGCCGGTCCCGGTCGTCGCGAGCGCGCCGACCGCGGTGGCGAACTCGACGGCGTCGGCGAGCGGGTCCGTCCCCTGAAGGGCTGCGATCGCGCCGGCGAGAAACGCGTCGCCCGCGCCAGTCGTCTCGACGACGTCGACGTCGACGGCCGGCTGATCGACGATCGCCGAGCCCCACGGAGCCGCGTCCGTCGTCCGGGCGTACGCGCCGTCGCCGCCCTGGGTGAGCAACACGGTGTGTGGCCCGTACTCGCTGATCGCGGCCGCCGTCGCTTCGATGTCGGCGGGATCGTCGAGCAGGAAGGCGAGGTCCTCGCGGTCGGTCTTGACGACGTCGACCAGTCTCACCGCCCGCTCGATCGTCTCGGTCAGTACGGTCTGGTCAGGCCAGAGATCAGCCCGCGTGTTCGGGTCGAAGGAGACGGTACAGCCGTGATCGTTCGCCCGCTCGACGAGGTCGAACATCGCCGTCCGGGCCGGCTCCGCCGAGAGCATCACGCCGCCAAAGTGGACCCACTCGACCGCACGGAGTCGCTCGTTGGACACCGCTCCGGGTTCCATCGCGAATGTCGCCGTCCCGTCCTTGAAGAAGGTAAACGATTGGTCGGCGTCGGGGTCCTCGGCGACGAGGGTGTGGGCCGTCTTCCGCTCGTCGTCGACGGCGATCAGCGAGTCGGGGACACCGTTGGCAGCGAGCACGTCGAGCAAGTGCTCGCCGAAAGGATCGTCACCGAGTCGGGTCCACAGGAGCGGCGGCGTCCCCAGCCGAGCCATGCCGACCGCGACGTTCGCCGGCGCGCCGCCCGCCGCCCGCCGGAGCGTCTCGACGTCCGCGAGCCGGCCGCTTTCCGTCGGAAACAGGTCGATCAGTGCCTCTCCCGCGACGAGGACGTTCGAGTCCGTCATATCCGAACAGTTGGCGGACCGGCCCGAAAGTGTTTGCCTCGAGTCCATGAACGGCGTTGGGGTCACGATCCGAGGACCTCCCGTCGAACAGCCCGGTCAGTGCTGCCAAACGACGGACAAAACAGCGCTTGAACCGTGTCGAACGGTCGCCGAAGCGGAACGATATCGGGGTGGTAATGATAAAATACTTTTTATATACACCTATCAAAACTTCTTCGTCCGGGAGTAGTATCCGGGTTTACTACTGGGGAAAAGCTATACGTTCGAAGACAAGCGAATCAACGCGTTTTTGTGTCAGCACACTTAATGTAGGTTAAATGAGCACTCCGGCAGCGAACTCGAACTCGGCGGGACGAATCGCGTACTACACCATGGAGATCGGGATTCAGAACGCGCTCCACACCTACAGCGGCGGGCTCGGGGTGCTCGCGGGCGACACGATCCGCTCGTTCGCGGACCTGGGCGTCGACGGCGTCTGTGTCACCCCGCTCAACGAGGAAGGCTACTGCAAGCAGACCCTCGAAGAGGACGGCTCACAGATCAGTGAGGCGGACCCATGGCCCGTCGAAGAGTACGCCGACCCCCTCGACGTCGAGGTGACGGTCGAGATCTACGGCCGCGACGTGCGCGTGACGGCATGGCGCTACGACGTCGTCTCCGAACAGAGCGGCGAGACCGTCCCCGTGATCTTTCTCGATACGGACGTCGAGGCCAACGACGACGACGCCCGACGCTACACCAAGCGACTGTACGCGCCGGGTCACGGCGACGACTTCACGCTCGCCCAGGAACTCGTCCTCGGAATCGGCGGGACGCGCATCCTCGACGAACTGGGCTACGACGTCGACACCTACCACATGAACGAGGGGCATGCCGCCTTCCTCACCGCCGAGTTACTCGCCCGCAACGACATGGACGCCGATGCGGTCCGCGAGCAGTGCGTCTTCACGACGCATACGCCCGTCGAGGCCGGCCACGACGAGTTCGACTGGGGCCTCGTCGAGGAGATGGTCAGCGATCCCGTCGCACCTGAGGACCTGCGGCCGTTCAGCCACGACGCGGGGCTGAACATGTCGCTGCTCGCCCTGAACCTCTCGTCGTACGCCAACAGCGTCGCCAAGAAGCACCAGGAGGTCTCACAGAACATGTTCCCCGAGTTCGAGATCGACGCCATCACCAACGGCGTCCACGTCCCCTACTGGATCGGCGACGCCTTCGGGGACCTCTACGACGAACACATCACGGGCTGGCGGGACAATCCCTACAAGTTCAAACACGCAACGGTGCTGCCGAGCGAAGGGCTCTGGGAGGCCCACCAGGCGCAGAAACGCGAGACCATCGAGTTCATCAACGAGCGCGAGGGGGCGAATCTCGACCCCGAGACGCTGACGATCGGCTTCGCCCGGCGAGCGGCCCCCTACAAGCGGGCGAACCTCATCTTCTACAACAACGATCGCCTCCGACACATCGCCGAGAACGTCGGGGACATCCAGCTGGTCTTCGCGGGCAAGGCCTTCCCCGGCGACGAGAACGGCGAGCAGAAGATCCGGGACATCTTCCACAACGCCTGGCAGCTCAACGACGTCATCGAGACCCAGTACGTCGAGGACTACGACATGGAGGTCGGCGCGAAGCTGACCGAAGGCGTCGACGTCTGGCTCAACAACCCCCGCCGGCCGCTCGAAGCCTGTGGGACCTCCGGGATGAAGGCCGCCTACAACGGGATCCCGCAGCTGGGAACCCTCGACGGCTGGTGGGTCGAGGGCCACATCGAGGGCGAGACGGGCTGGAAGATCGGCCCCGATCCCGAGGAGAGCACGCCCGACCAGACCACCGACGAGGAGGAGACCCGCCAGGACGCGATGGCGCTGTACAACCAGCTCGAGAACGAGGTCATCCCGACGTACTACGACGATCGCGAGCAGTGGATCAAGATGATGCGCCAGACCATCGCGTTCAACGGCCCGTACTACCACACCCGCCGGATGGTCCGGGAGTACCTGCTGGACGCGTACACGAACTAGAGTCCCCGCGTCGGCGTTGGTCTGTCCTCGCGTCGGCGTCGGTCGCTCCGTTCCCGGCACAATCGCACACTTTCAAGCCGCTCCGCATCGAACCCCCGGGCATGTCCTTCGAGAGACAGAGCGGTGTTTTCCTGCACGTGTCGTCGCTGCCCGGTCCTGACGGGATCGGGACGCTGGGCCAGCCGGCCCGGGAGTTCGTCGACTTTCTCGTCGAGAGCGACCAGTCCCTCTGGCAGACCTGCCCGATCGGCCCGACCGACGCGGGCCAGGGCAACTCACCCTACTCGGCGTATTCGGCACGCGCGGGCAACGCGCTCTTCATCGAACTCGAACCGCTCGTCGAGGCGGGCTGGCTCGAGAAGCCGGATCGCCCCGATTTCGACGACCGCGAAGTCGAATTCGAGCGGGTTCGGTCGTGCAAACAGGACGCACTCCGGGACGCCTTCGCGGGTTTCGAGGATCGCGCCGACGAGGACGACCGGGCGGCCTTCGAGACCTTCCGAACCGAGAACGCCGAGTGGCTCGACGATTACGCGCTGTTCCGGGCGCTTTCCGCTCACTTCGAGGCCGACACCTGGATGGACTGGCCCGACGACGCGAAGTTCCGCGACCCCGACGCGCTGGAACGCTATCGCGAGGAACTCGCCGAAGAGGTACGCTTCCGGCAGTTCTGCCAGTGGGTCTTCGATCGCCAGTGGGCTGACCTCCGGGACTACGCTCACGAGCGCGGGATCGACCTCGTCGGGGACATGCCGATCTACGTCGGCACCAACAGCGTCGACGTCTGGGCCAACCCGGAGATCTTCAAACTCGACGACGAGCGCGAACCGGTCTTCGTCTCCGGCGTCCCGCCCGATGACTTCTCGGACACGGGTCAGCTGTGGGGGACGCCCGTCTACGACTGGGCGACCTTAGCCGAGCGGGACTACGACTGGTGGGTACAGCGCTTTGCGGGCCTGCTCGATCGCTTCGACGTCTTCCGAATCGACCACTTCAAAGGCTTCGAGAGCTACTACCAGGTCCCCGCCGAGGAAGACACCGCAATGAACGGCGAGTGGGTCTCGGGGCCGGGCCGGGACTTCTTTGCGGCCGTCCGCGACCAGCTCGGGGAGCTTCCGATCGTCGTCGAGGACCTTGGCGTCATCACCGACGCGACGCGGGAACTCCGGGACGCCTTCGGGTTCCCCGGGATGCGCGTCGCGGGGATGGCCGACTGGTGTGACGCCGAGTCCACCCACCACCCTGCCAGCTACGACGAGGCCTCCGTTGCCTACACCTCGACGCACGACACGAGTACGACGGTCGGGTGGGTCGAGGATCTCTCGGAAAAGCAGACGGAGTGTCTGTACTTCGCCGTCGATTACGAGGGCGGGCCGATCAACTGGGACGTCATCGAGACCGTCTGGGAGACCCCGGCGGTCATCACCTTCGCCCAGTTCCAGGACTTCCACGGCCTCGGCGACGAGCACCGGTTCAACCTGCCCGGAACCGCCGAGGGCAACTGGCGCTGGCGGATGCTCGACTCGGAGCTCGATTCCGCGGTCGCGGATCGGCTTGCCGACGTGACCCGGAGGGCCGATCGGGCTTGACCAGCTCGGGGCTTCCGCGGCCGGACTGGTCCAGGTAGTGTACGCGCACACTACGATTTATCAGTGAGTGTGCCATACGTTCGTCTATGAGAAGCGACCGCGTCGATTCGGAGAGCAAGGTGTCGGGGAATCAGGCGAACATCCCCGCGTCCATCCGCGACGAACTCGACATCGACGACGGCGACAGGCTTCGCTGGCACGTCGAAGACGATGGGACGCTTCGGGTGAGTGTCGTCCAGCAGCGCCGTGGGACGTTCGCGGAGTTCGACGGCTACGATGGCGAGGAGACGACGGACGTCGAAGCGGAACACGACACGTGGGGCCTCCCGTAAATGCCACGCACGGTCGTCGATACGACTGTTCTGTTCGGAGCGGCCTACCGCCGCGACAGTGCCCACGACGACGCACTTCCCATTGTTCGAGGGGTCGACACGGCAACACTACCGGAAGCAGTCGTCCTCAAGTACGTGCTCGCAGAGACGTTGAACGGCCTCACGACTCACGCCGGGCACGACGCAGCGACGGACTTTCTCGACCGGATCGAGGAGAACACGCGCTTCCACGTCGTGTCGCTGACTGCCGAGGCGTTCGCCACGGCGAAGGCACTCTTCAGACGATACGAGGGCTTCTCCTTCGTCGACGCCGCTATCGTCGCCTACATGCAATCCGAGGGGCTGGAATACCTCTACGCGTTCGACGACGATTTCGACGCCACCGAAGACGTCCGTCGCCTCGATACGGCCACCAATCCCTACCAGCCGGAATAGCGATCCTACGCGACGTCCCGGAAATCGTGGTCCTACGCAGCCTGTAGTATCACGGCGTCCTCGACGTGGACGCCGGCCTCGGCGGCCACGTTCTCGTCTCCGAGTTCGTCGACCGGTTCGACGGTCTCCCCGGGGAGCCCGACCTCCTCCGCCTCGTGGCCGAAGTTCAACACGACGACGTAGCGATCGTCCTCGTTCTCGCGGGCGTAGGCCACGACCTGTTCCGAGTCGCTCTCGATCTCGACCGGTTCGAAGTCGGCGTCGTAGCCGAGCGCGTCGATCTCCTCGCGCGTCCCGCTGAGTCGCTGATAGAAGTCGAGCAAGCCCTCGTCGGTGTGGCCCCAGTGGGTCGCCCCGCGGCGCTGGCGCTCGCCGATCTCCTGGCCGGCGTAGATCATGGGCGCGCCGGGTAGCGTGAACGTCGCCGTCGCGGCGGCCTTGACGGCATGGGTGCCGACCTCCGAGACGTAGCGTTCCTCGTCGTGGTTCTCGATGTACGTCAGGAAGCCGGCGTGATCCGGGAAGCCGATCTGATAGCGACTCTCCAGGGAGCCAAAGAGCTGCTCGGCCGGCTGGTCGCCGTGGCCGATCTGCAGCAGATCGAAGTACAGCCCGGCGTCGAAGTGGACATCGAAACAGAGGTTGTGAAAGTCCGCGACGTAGGGAATCGTCTCGTCCATCAGGAGGAAGTCCTCGTCGATCTCCCTGACCGTCTCGCGGATCTCCTGCCAGAAGGGCTTGGGCACAGCCCAGGCCATGTCACACCGGAAGCCGTCAACGACGCCGGCCCACTTCTCGACTGCGTCCAGCAGATGGCGACGGACTTCGAGGTTTCTATAGTCGAAGTTCGCGATCAGTTCCCAGTCGAAGTACGTCTCCGGTTCGCGGGCGTCGCGATCTTTCCAGTCGTACCACTCGAGGTACTGCTCGTCGCCGGCCAGCGCACGCTGGTAGAACTCGTGATCGCGCGCGGAGTGGTTGAGCACGAGGTCGAAGAGCACGCGCATGTCCCGGTCGTGGGCCTCGGCGACGAACTCCCGGAAGGCCGCCTCGCCGCCGAGGTCGTCGGCGATGGAGAAGAAGTCGGTGATGTTGTAGCCGTGGTCGTTGCCGTCGTGCTGGAGGACGGGCGTGAACCACAGCGTATCGACGCCGAGACTTTGGATATGATCGAGTTTCTCGGCGATCGCTTCAAACATCGACTGGCCAGGAGCAGGATCGACGTACCCCCGGACGTAGATCTCATAGAGCGTCATCTCTTTGCTCCAGGCCGGCGGGTCGTTGAGCCGCTTGATCGTGCCGTCGGCGTGAATCTCGACCGAGTCGGGCACGCTGTAGAGGTCACCGACCGCGATGGCATGGACGCGTGCTTCGTCGTCGATCACGTCGATCGGGACCCGGAACTCCCGGCCCTCGACCCTGTACTCGTGGAGTTCGTCGCGGTCGTCGACGTAGAACTCGACGTCGAGGTCGGCGGGCGGTGCGCCCCGTCGCGGTTCGGTCTGTGGGCGAGCCCGCAGGACGACCTCGTCGTCAATCCGTTCGCCTTCGAGTGTGAGTCGCGGGCGCGCCTCGCCGGGCTCCGGCCGGCCCCGTCCGGACCCGACACCGGAACCGGAGCGACCGCTGTACCCGCTCATACCCGAGCGACCGCTGATTCCACTCACCCCGCTGACGCCGCTGGTGGCGGGCTGGGCCACCTCGTCGGCGATCGCCAGCTCGGCGGGAAACACACGGACGGTGAGTTCGTGTTCGCCGTCCGGTGCCGAGAGGGCGAGAGTATAGACGCCGGGGACGTCTGGGGCGAACGTCTCGACGGGATCGTCGCCCAGTACGGCGTGACTGCCGTCCGGTGCGTCGTCGATACGCCAGGTGTACGTGCCCGACGGGTCGGGGTCGCGCGGAGCGAGTTCGGTCGACTCCCCCACGGCCAGAAATCGGGGTGGTCCAGGATGGTGCATGTCTATCGTCTATTTGTTCGCTACGGGTGTTAAAAATAGCTGTGCCACAGTCATCCCCAGAGCTGTCAGCCGTGACGACAGTCCTGGATAAAAGTTAACACTGTTCCGGGCGTTAGGACTGGTTATCGACACCTGTTGTCGTCTATTTGGTGATTGATATGACAGGAACTCATGCGTCCGACAGCTACCACCCTGGCCCGCCGCGGTTCCTCCAGTTGGGGGAGAGTATCGTCGATCCGATCTTCGTCGACATGGCCCACGGCTACGACAGGGACAACCTCGCGCCGACGATCGCCGGAACGCCCGAGCGCGATCCAGCCCCCTACGAGAAGGGGGATTTCGTCTGGCGACTCGCCGAGAAGCCCGACGGGAGCAAGGCCGGCGTCGAGTACGCGCCGACGCCCTTCGAGGACGACGCCGAACAGTACGACGAGGGAACCCACAACACCGCCGAGTTCGAGCCGGACGCGCCGGGTACCTACGTCTTCGAACTCGACGCGCCCGACGGGACTCACGAGCTGACACTCGAAGTGTTCCCACCGCCAGTCACCGAGGACGGGACCGAAGTCTACGACATCGAGGGCGAGTTGCCGACCGACGCCCGAGAGACCACCGGCGGGCCGCCGCGGATCGAACTCGAGGGGCACTACGACGCCGACGCCGGCGAGTTCGTGATCGAATCGAACCCGGAACTCGCACCCGACAGCTACGCCGTTCCCGAGGACCTCGACGTATCGTTCCGCCCGCACGACGCCGCAACGCTCGATCGCGAGGAGATCATCGTCGAAGGGACGACCGCCCGCGTGCCGGTCGAAGCACTCGACGGCCCGACCCGACTGTTCGCGGCCCCCTACGACGGGGTCCGACTGGGCACGACCGACGAGGTCGTCCTCGATCCGGACGCCGAGAGAGTCAACCTTCCCAACCGGCCGCCGGAGTGGATCGAAGACGCTGTCGTCTACGAAATCTTCACCCGGTCGTTCGCGGGCGAGGAGCGGGCGACCGACTTTGAGTTCCTCACCGAGACGGTCGCGTATCTCGACGAACTGGGCGTCGATCTCGTCTGGCTGACGCCGATCGTACCCGCCTGGAGCGGCCGGGTCGACACCCCGCCGGGCGGCCCCCACGCCTACGACGCCAGCGACTACTTCGCCGTCGCCGAGGATCTCGGAACGATCGAAGACTTCGAGCGCTTCGTCGAGACGTGCCACGATCACGATATCAAGGTCGCCTTCGACCTGGTGGTCAACCACGCTGGCTGGGAACACGACGCCTGGCAGGACACGATCGCCGAACTGGGTGAGGATCCAGAAGATCCACACGAGTTCCCCGAGATCGATTCGTGGGACACCGACTCGCCGTACTTCGACTGGTTCGATCGACAGTCACGAACGAATGGGATCGACGCCACGCCGCCCCAGACGAGTTTCTTCGACGTCCGTCTGCACCCGAACCTCAACTTCGGCAACGTCGCGCTCCGGGAGCACATCCTCGCAGTCGTGGACTTCTGGTCGGACACGGTCGACGCGTTCCGGTGTGACATCGCGTGGGGCGTTCCCCACTCCTTCTGGAAAGAGGCCCGACGGTTGACCCGCGAGAAGGACGACGCCTTCCTCTGGCTCGACGAGTCGATCCCGCGCATCCCGGAGATGGCCGAATCCGAGTTCGATCTGCACTTCGACTCGACGGAGTTCATGCGGACCGCCCACGCCGTCGCCCGCGGCGAGCGGCCACCCGGTGACCTCATCGCCGCAGTCGAGACGCGCCAAAACGACGGGTTCCCGGCCTACACCCGCGTGATCAACTCCACGGAGAACCACGACGAGTCCCGGCTCTATTACGAGGCGAAGGAGAAGGGCCACCGCGAAGATCCCGCGGCGGCACTGCGCGCAGCGCTCGCCGCCGCGTTCACGCTTCCGGGGGTTCCGTTCATCTACTACGGCCAGGAGCGACTGATCTCCGAGTACGGGGAGCGCCGGGAGAGCCCGTATTTCGGCCGCGAGGACCAGACGGGCGACATCAAGGCCGACCCCTACAAGCGCGCGTTCATGAACTGGGATGAGTACGACGAGGACCACCTCGCGTTCGTCTCGAAGCTGATCGACTTCTACCACGACTCGTCGGTCCTGGGTCCCGAGGCGGACCTCGTCCGGGAAGCCCACCGGACGGAAGCCGGCAACGACGTGCTGGTGTTCGGCCGCGAGGCGGGCGAGGAGAAACGTGTCGTTGTGATCAACTTCGCCGACCACCCCCACTGGGTCGACCTCCGGCTGCCAGTCGAGACCCAGGATCTGTTTACCGGCGAGGACTTACTCGTCGACAGCTCCGACGACGCGGTCACCGTCGAAGTCGAGACGCTGGCGGTCTTCGAGACGCCGACGCTGTTCGATCAGGGCCACAACCACTGGCACCAGGACGAGCCGCTGCCGAACGATTCCTGACCGACGGCATCCGTCCTGATCGACACCTCGAACGTCCCCCTCACGGCCGATCCAGCCCGGAGAGGACCGTCCCCTCGCCGGCTTTCGCGCCGTGGCGACCCGGTGACCACTCGATCACCTCGCCGTCGCGTTTCTTGATCCACTCGAACTCGAAGGAGGTGCCTTCGGGAACCCTGATCTCGGCCGTCCACGTCGGGTACTCGTCGGCGGCCATCGGGACCGCCTCGTCGGGGTCGAACCCGCCCAGTGCGTCGAGACTGCCCGTGAGGTAGACCTCCTCGCCCCACTCCGTCTCGACGTCGACCGCGACGGTCGTCGAGACGGGCTCGCCAGGTTCGAACTCGGGGGCGGGCTGGAGCCACCGATAGCCGTAGGGGGGAAGGAAGACCCGCCGGTCGGCGAAGGTGACCGTCTCCTCGTCGAGGACGTCGACCAGTCCGCCGCGGGTCCAGGCGTCCCCGAGCGCGCTCAGTGAGACCGCCTGGGCCTCGCCGGAGAAGTTCGCGAGCGCCAGCAGACGCTCGCCCTCGAAGACGCGCTCGACGGCGAAGACCGCATCCGGACCGACGTCGAGGACCCGCTCCTCGGCCTGGGCGTGGACCGGGGTCAACCCCTTGCGGGCGTCAGACAGGGTGGCGATCCCGTCGAAGAGTCGCTGCTCGACGGTGCCCTCCTCGTCACGGCGGGCGGCCCGGTCGCCGTCGAAGGCCGGGCGGTGGACCCAGCGGTTGTCGTCGGCTTTGAGCGGATCGTTCAGGTACGAGAAGTCGTTGAGCTGGCCGGTCTCGATCCCGCTGTACAGCAGTGGCATCCCTTTCATCGCGTAGACGACACTATGCAACAGGAGACCGCGCCGGATCGACAACGCGACGTCCTCGCTGTCGCCTTCGATCCGAGCACGCTGGAGGCCGGTCAGCGCCGCCATCGTCCCGGAGGTGCGGGCTTCGCCGGTCGCCTCCTCGACCTGGAAGCGATAGCCCTCGGCGTAACTGTCGGGCTCATCGCCGGCGTAGAAGTCCGCACAGAAGCGGCGTTCGGCCGTCGGATCGCGGCCCAGGGCGGCCCGGACGTCACCGTCGTCGAGTCCCCAGCCGATGTCGTCGTGACACCGGACGTAGTTGAGCCAGGTCGCTGACTCGGGTGTCTCCGGGAGTTCCTCCATGGCGTAGGAAAGAAGGCGGGTGTCCTCGCGGGCCAGCGCGTGCCAGGCGTGAGCCATCAGCGGCGCGCCGTAGGCGATCTCACACTCCTCGCCCTCGTGGCCGCCGGTCCCGAGGTACTTGATCGTCTCCTCGGGCGAGACGATCGCCTCGGCCTTGAAGAGGACGCCCGGCGCGGCGATCCGCATCAGCGCGCGGTAGGCCCGCAAGATCCAGTGGGCCTCGGGCAGGTTCCGGCAGTCCGTCCCGAGTTCCTTCCAGAGGAACGGGACCGCGTCGAGGCGCAGCGAGTCCGTGCCCACGTTCGCGAGGAACACCATCTCCCGGAACAGCTGGACGAAGACGTCCGGATTCGCGTAATCGAGATCCCACTGGAAGTCGTAGAAACTCGTCCAGACCCACCGGTCCATCGCCTCGCTGTAAGTGAAATTCCCCGGCGCGAAGTCCGGGAACACCTCCGGGACGGTCTCCTCGAAGCGGTCGGGCTTCGTCCGGTCTTCGAAAGTGAGATAGAAGTCCTCGAAGCGGTCGTCGCCCTCCCGGGCGGCCTGTGCCCACTCGTGTTCCCGAGCGGTGTGGTTCATCACGAAGTCCAGCGAGAGCAGAATGTCCTCCTCGCGGAGGTCAGCCGCCAGCTCTCGGAGGTCCGCCATCGTGCCGAGGTCGGGATCGACCGACCGGTAGTCCTTGACGGCATAGCCCCCGTCGTTGCGTCCCTCCCGGGGTTCCAGCAGCGGCATGAGGTGGAGGTAGGTCACGCCGAGTTCCTTCAGATACGGGATCTTCTCGCGGACGCCCTGCAGATCGCCGGCGAACAGGTCGACGTAGGCCATGTAGGCGACGTGATCGGGCCGCTGGAACCAGTCTGGGCTGCTGGCACGCTCGCGGTCGAGCGCGCGGAGTTCGTCGTCGCGATCCTCGTAGCCTGCCACGGCCGCGTCGACGGCCCGGATCGCCCACGCGGCGGCCTCGTGGTCGTCGCCGTAGACGGCGCTGAAAGCGTCCCAGAACGTCGAGAGGTGTTCGTCGATCCGATCGAGCAGCATCTCGGCGTCGGAATGGTCGGCGTATCGCTCCGCGAGTGATTCGCGAAGGAATGCCACCGGTTCGCTCTCGTCCCACTCCGTCGCCGTGATCGTCGGCTCGGCTCGATCCATGGTTATTCGAGCACCCACTCGTAGTCGAACCCGACGAGTTCGATCCCGTCGACCGTTCGCGGTTCCGGAGCGACGTTGTTGTAGACCGACAGCCGGCGGCCCTGGGTCTCCCGGGTCGAGACGAAGACGTCGTTCTCGGCGCGGTAGGTCGGCGTCGCCGTGAACAGGTCGGGATTGTCCGTCCGCGTCTCGATCATCTCGCCCAGGCCAGTCCAGATCGCGTGAGCGTCGCTATCCTCGTCCGTCATCGCCTCACGCTTCCGGTCCTCGTCGAAGGGGCCGCGGTGGAGGTAGCGGCTGTCGTCGTAGCCGAGTCGTTCGTTCATCTCGGCGTGGAAGGTCTCGTCGTTCACCATGCCGACCTCGTCACCGTAGTAGATGATCGGCGTGCCCTCGACGGAGAACAGCATCGAGTACGCCAGCAGTACCCGGTCAGGATCCTCGTCCAGCAGGTTGTACAGCCGCCCGGAGATGCCTTCGCCCTCGCGGAAGGACCACCGCTCGTCCTCGAGGTAGGCGTCGTTGAGCAGCCGACGCTCCTCCGGGCTGACGAACTCCAGGGTCAACTCGTCGTGGACACGCAGGAACGTGAACCACTGGGCACTCGCTGGCACGGAAAGCGTTTCCAGGCTTTCGAGTTCGTCGGTGATATACGTGGGATCGTTCTCGGCGAGCGCGAGGAAGAACGTCGGCATCAGCGGGAAGTTGTACGCGACGTGGCACTCGTCGCCGTCGCCGAAGTACTCGACGACGTCGTCGGGTTCGAGGTTGGCCTCGGCGATCATCACCGTCCCCTCGGCGACGTACTCGAAGGCCGCCCGGAAGAGCTTCAGGATGGCGTGGGTCTCGGGTAAGTTCTCGCAGTTGGTCCCCTCGCGCTTCCAGAGGAAGGGGGCGGCGTCCAGCCGGAACCCGTCGACGCCCTGGACCCGCCAGCGGGTGAGGATCCGGAGCATCTCGAGGAAGACGTCGGGGTTCTCGTAGTTCAAATCGGGCTGGACGTCGTAAAACCGATGGAAGTAGTAGTCCTCTGTCGGCTCGTTATACGTCCAGTTGGAGTCCGAGACGCCCTTCAACAGTAGTCTGGCCTCCTCGTAGCGGTCGGTGTCGTCGTTCCAGATGTAGTAGTCGCGGTACTCGGCCGACTCACGCTGTCGGGCGTTCTGGAACCAGCGGTGCTGGTCGGAGGAGTGGTTGATCGGCACGTCGAAGACGACTCTGATCCCGCGGTCGTGGGCCGCCTCGACGAATTCGAGGAAGGCATCGTTGCCGCCGAGTTCCTCACGGACGCGGGTGAAGTCCGAGACGTCGAAGCCCTGATCGACCATCGGCGACTCCAGGACGGGGAGTAACCAGACGATCGTCACCCCCAGGTCTTCGAGGTAGTCGAGTTTCTCGATCAGTCCGTCGAAGTCCTCGGCGAAGAGATCGACGTACAGCGAGTAGACGACGCCGGTCTGATACCAGTCGGTTTCTTCGGGGGTGTACGCGACGTTCTCGCGGCGCTCCTCGAGCAGGTCGAGGAGTTCCGCGCGTTTCTCGGGGTGGTCGGTGCCGTAGACGTCAGTCCACAGTCGTTCGATCCGGTCGTGGGGTGTCTCGGTCATGATGGATAGCTCCTGTTGGCTGTCGGCGGTCTCAGGTTTGGGTCCGATACCAGGCGCGTTCGTCCGTCACACTACACGCGGGGGGACTGTAATTCATTCCCGACGTCACGTCAGGTAGACGCGAGCGTCCCAGGGCTCGAGTACGAGTCGTTCGTCGAGAGTCGCCGGGATGTCCCCTCGATTCGCCAGCGCGAGGGCGAGTTCGTCGACCGGGACGCCCGCCGGGACGTCGATCGTCGTCGACTCGTCGGCCCAGTTGAGGACGACCAGCGCGCGATCCTCGCCGAGCGTCCGGGTGTAGGCAAACACCGACTCGTGGTCCGGGTAGTGCATCTCGAAGTCACCGTAGACCAGCACGTCCGCGTCGTGACGGACCGCGATGAGTTCCTGATAATACGCCCGGACCGAATCCGGGTCTCCACGTTGGGCCTCGGCGTTGATCTCGGTGTAGTTGGGATTCACCCCGATCCAGGGCTCGCCGTCAGTGAACCCGGCGTTCGGCCCGTCGTCCCACTGCATCGGCGTCCGGGCGTTGTCACGGCTGGCCGCCTCGACCGCGTCGCGGACGTCCGCGTAGGACTCGGCGTTGCCGTTCTCGATCGCGCTCTCGACGAAATTGATCGACTCGACATCCCGGAGGTCTTCGGGCGACTCGAAGGGCGCGTTCGTCATCCCCAGTTCCTGGCCCTGGTAGACGTATGGCGTCCCACGCAGCGTAAAGAGGAACGTCCCCAGCAGCGTGGCCGACTCCCGGCGGTAGGCGTCGTCGTTGCCGAACTGCGAGACCGCTCGCGGCTGGTCGTGGTTCGAGAGGTAGTTGCTGTTCCAGCCCGCCTCACCGAGGCCCGTCTGCCAGCGGTCGATGATCTCTTTGAGTTCAGTGAGCGACCACTCGCCGCGATCCCACTTGTCGTCGCCGGCGGGGACGTCGACGTGCTCGAAGTGAAACACCATCGACATGCCGTCCGCGATGTAGCGGTGGGCGTCCTCGACGGAGACACCCGGCGTCTCGCCGACGGTCATGACCGCCCGGTCGACCGTGTCGATCGTCTCCTCGAACAGTTCCGAGAGGTACTCGTGAACGCGGGGGCCGTTCATGAAGTGCTCGGCTCCGACCAGGCCGCCATGGGGGTCGCCGTCGGGCAGCCCGTCAGTCTTCGAGATGAGGTTGATGACGTCCATCCGGAACCCGTCGATCCCGCGGTCGAGCCACCACCGCATCATGTCGTAGACGTCCTCACGGACGGCAGGGTTTCGCCAGTTCAGGTCGGGCTGTTTCTCGTCGAAGAGATGGAGATACCACGCTTCGCGCTCGTCGTCGTAGCTCCAGGCCGACCCGCCGAAGAAGGAGTCCCAGTTGTTCGGCGGTTCGTCGGGGTCGCCCTCGCGCCAGTAGTAATAGTCGTCGTAGGGCTCCTCGCCGCGCCGCGAGCGCTGGAACCAGTCGTGTTCGTCGGAGGTGTGATTGACGACCAGATCCATGATGAGGCGAATGTCTCGATCGTGGAGTGCCGCCAGAAGCTCCCCCCAATCGTCGAGGTCGCCGTACTGGTCGTCGATGGCGCGGTAGTCGCTGATGTCGTAGCCGTTGTCAGCCTGCGGAGACTGATAGACGGGCGACAGCCAGACCGCGTCGACGCCCAGATCGGCGAGGTAGTCGACCTTCTCGACGATGCCGGGGATGTCGCCGATCCCGTCGGCGTCGGTGTCGTTGAAGCTCTTCGGGTAGATCTGGTAGACGACCGCGTCTTGCCACCAGGGAGACCCGTCCGTTTCCGTCGCGAGTACGTTCGAAGGGGCGGAGTGGCGCTGGCTCATCGGTGTTCCCGTGGGACAACGCGGGACACCCACTTAACGCTATCCGAAATCTTGAAGAAGTGATTCTACGACTAATTTTATAGTCCCGGGTCACGTCGGTTCGAGGGACGAGTGACGCAGACGACACGGCGGACGACCCGACGTGCCGACAGACGTCGCGGAGACAAACTCGCCGACGGCTGTCCGAACGCGACCGACAAACGGACGACGTGGACACGAAAACACGAACTAATGACCGATTCATCGCAGGGGAACGACGCGGAAGTCAGGGAGGAACTCGCCGTCTTCGGGCTCTCGGAGACGGAGATCGAAACGTATCTCGCGGTCCTCTCGGGCAACGGGACGACCCGGGAGATCGCCGAGCGGGCGGACGTCACCCAGCGGGCGGTGTACGACCTCGCCGAGCGACTGGCCGAGCGCGGGCTGGTCCGGGTCGACGAGCACGCCTCGCCGACGACGGTCCGGGCGGTGCCGCCGGGCGAAGCGATCGAGCGGCTTTCCGAGCGCCTCGAATCGGTCCGGCCGACCCTGGAGGACGTCTACACCGAGACGAGCGTCGACCAGCCGGAGATCCAGGTCGTCCGCTCGCGCGCGACGGCGATCGACCGTCTCCGGGAGGGCATCGAGGCGGCCGAGCGCGAGATCGCCGTCGCGATCCCGGCCGACGCCTATCCGGAGATCGAATCGACCCTCGCCGCGGCACACGACCGCGGCGTGTTCGTCCTGTTGCTCGTCGGCGACACTGACGACGACGCTATCGCGGAGCGGGAGTTCGCGGCCGTCGCCGACGTCGTTCGGCACTGGGAGGCGCACCCGCAGTTCATGTACGTCGTCGACGACGCCGACGCGATGATCGGGGACAGCGCGATCGTCGACCGGGGTCACACCGACGAACACGCCGTCTACGTCGCCGAGCGCAACCTCGCCGGCTCGATCTTCAGCGCCTTCCTGGGGGCGTACTGGCCCGCCTCGACGGAGCTGTTCGTCGCCGATCCGAGTCCGCTCCCCCGGACGTTCACGTGGTTCCGGGAAGCAGCCTTCCAGGCGGCTGTCCACGACCGCGCGGGGACCGACCTCCACGCGGCAGTCGAGACCGTCGACGGCGACCACCTCGCCGGCCCCGTGACGGCGATCAACCAGCAGTTCGTCGACCCGCCGAGTGGGGCGTTCCCCCTCCAGAACAGCCTCGTCGTCGCGACGGACGAGGGCGATGTAAGCCTCGGGGGCCGAGGGTCGTTCCTCGAAGACCACGAGGTCGCCTCGATCACGCTCACGCCCGAGCGCTGAGACACGCGAAACCCACGATACCACTACCCTACCATGACACCCACCCACGACGATCGACCCGACGCACTGGCCGACAGACACGTTCCGGACTTCGATCCGGTCGCCGCCGACGAAGCGATAGTGACGGGACCCGACGTCCGCATCACGGTCCTCTCGCCGCGCGTCCTTCGCGTGGAGTACGACCCGACGGAGACCTTCGAGGACCGCCCGAGCCAGCTGGTGTGGTATCGCGACCAGCCGGTTCCGGACTTCGAGGTCACCCGAGGTGACGACCGGCTCGTCGTCGAGACCGACGCACTCCGGCTCGAATACGACCATGGGACTGAAGCGGCGTTCACCGCCGAGACGCTGTCGATCGAACTCGAAGACGGCACCGTCTGGACCTACGACGACGAAAACGAGGGCAACCTCGGCGGCGCGTTACGGACGGTCGACGAGGTGGACGGCGCGGCCCCCCTCGAAGACGGCCTGGTCTCGACCGAGGGATGGGCGGTCGTCGAGGACACCGACCGGCTGGTCTTCGGCGAGGACGGCTGGGTCGAGCCTCGCGACGCGCCCGCAGACTACGAGGACCTGTATTTCTTCGGCGACGGGCAGGACTACGAGACGCGCCTGGCGGACTTCCGGGCGATCACCGGCGAGGTCCCGATGATCCCGCGGTGGGCACTCGGCAACTGGTGGAGTCGGTACTGGGAGTACTCCCAAGAGGAACTCCGGGGCGTCGTCGAGGGATTCGACGAGCAGGATATCCCGCTGTCGGTCGCCGTCATCGACATGGACTGGCACATTGTCGAGAACGAGTATCACGACGGCTGGACCGGCTGGACGTGGAACGACGAGTACTTCCCCGACCCCGCGGGCTTCGTCGAGTGGCTCCACGACAACGACGTCAAGACGACGCTCAACCTCCATCCTGCGGAGGGCGTCCATCCCCACGAGACCCAGTACGAGGACTTCGCCGAGTTCATGGGAATCGACCCGGACAGCGAGGAGCCGGTCGAGTTCGACGCGAGCGACCCGCAGTTCCTGCAGGGGTATTTCGAGCACCTCATAAATCCGATGGAGGACGAAGAGGGGGTCGACTTCTGGTGGATCGACTGGCAGCAGTGGGAGGAGTCACCGGAGATGGACGGGCTCGACCCGCTGTGGGCCTTGAACCACCTCCACTCGCTGGACCGGACGCGGACGGACAAGCGGCCGTTCATCTTCTCGCGGTGGCCCGGCCTGGGCGGCCATCGATATCCGATCGGCTTCTCCGGGGATTCGTACATCTCCTGGCCGTCGCTACGGTTCCAGCCCCACCTGACGGCCACCTCGGCCAACGTCGCCTACGGCTGGTGGAGCCACGACATCGGCGGGCACATGGGCGGGGAAGGCGACCCGCAGGCGTTCGGCGAGCTGTACGCCCGGTGGACCCAGTTCGGGGCGCTCTCGCCGATCAACCGCATCCACACCACGAAACACCGCTTCGTCGACAAACGGCCCTGGCAGTTCGACGGCGCGATCACCGAGACGCTCGAGGACGCACTCACCCTGCGCCACGAGTTGCTCCCCTATCTCTACACGATGGCGTGGCGCGACCACACCGGGAGCGTCCCGCTCGTCCGGCCGATGTACTACCACCATCCCGAAGTCGAGGCGGCCGAAGAGAGCGTCCACCAGTACTACTTCGGCAGCGAGTTGATCGCTGCCCCCCACCTCAGCGAGCGCGACGACGAGACCAACCTCGCCCGCCGGTCGGTCTGGCTGCCCGAGGGCGAGTGGTTCGACTTCGTCTCCGGCGAGTACCACGAGGGCGGGCGCTGGCTCGCCCGCTACGGCGACCTCGAGGACCTGCCGGTCTACGCGAAGGCCGGCGCGATCGTCCCGATGGACGCCGACGCGCGGGCGGACACTGAAAATCCGGAACGCCTCCGGATCGTCGCCTTCCCCGGCGCGGACAACACCTTCGACCTCTACGAGGACGACGGTACCACGACGGCCCACCGCGACGGCGCGTACGCCACGACCGAGTTCGCCCAGACGTTCGACGGCGATCGGCTGACCTTCGAGATCGGCGGGGTCGAGGGCGATCTCTCGGAGCTCCCCGAGGAGCGGACGTACGAACTCCAGTTCCGCGGCGTGACCGAACCGGCGGACGTCGACGTCGAAGCCCCGGTCGACTGCGAGACGACGTACGAGGCCGACGAGGCTACGCTCACGGTCGCGTTCGATCCCGTCGCCTCCGAGGCGGGGCTGACAGTCGTCGTCGAAGCTGCCGAGGAGTCCCTCGTCTCCCGACGTGATCGGACGCGCGAGCACGTCGAAACGCTGCTCGAATCCTTCCGGACGCACGTCACCGTGAAGGACCACCTTCTCGCGGACTTCGAACCCGACGGCGTCGCGTGGCTGGCGGAGTACGTCCGCGTGCTCACGACGGCCCAGTTGCGGGCGCTGGCAGAGACGATCTCCGGGGCCGGCGTCGACGTGCTCGATCACGACGGCGCGGACCGACTCGTGGTCTGGAACCCCGAAGACGCCCCAGTCACCTACCAGTTCAGCGCGTTCGACTGGACGGAGGACCCCTTCGGTATGGAACACGACGCCAGCCGCGGCGACGCGCCAGCCTTCGAGGCGTTCGACGTGTCTGCGGCGGCCGTCGAGGGCGAGGTGCGCATCGATTACGACGACGTCTTCGCGGTGACCGTCGAGAGCCACGCCGAGGAGAAACCCGAGCACTGACCGATCCAACGAATGACCAGCGAGACGACAGCCCGGACAGTCGAGCAGGCCACCCGCGAGTGGTGGAAAGAGGCCGTCTTCTATCAGGTGTATCCCCGGAGTTTCAACGACACCGACGGCGACGGGATCGGCGATCTTCCGGGCATCACGGAACGGGCCGACTACCTCGCCGATCTGGGCGTCGACGCCGTCTGGCTCTGTCCGATCTATGAGTCGCCACAGCGGGACAACGGCTACGACATCAGCGACTACCGCGCCATCGACGACCGGTTCGGCGACCTCGGGGACTTCGATGAACTGCTCTCGGCGTTGCACGACCGGAATATCCGACTCGTCATGGACCTGGTGGTCAATCACACTTCGGACGCACACGAGTGGTTCCAGCGATCACGGAGAGGAGAGCCCCCGTACGACGAGTACTACATCTGGCGCGAAGGCGATCCCGAAACGCCGCCGAACAACTGGGAGTCGATCTTCGGCGGGTCGGCCTGGAGTTACGACGATCACCGCGGCGCGTGGTACCTCCACCTCTTCGGCGAGCACCAACCGGATCTGAACTGGCGCAGTCCAGCCGTCCGTGACGCGATCACCGACGTCACCGAGTGGTGGCTCGATAGAGGGATCGACGGCTTCCGGATCGACGCTGTCTCACACATCGCGAAGGCCGAGGGACTCCCCGACGGCGACCCCGACAGCACGCTCGTCGGGAGCGAGCAGTTCACGCACGCCCCCGGGTTCGAAGAATACCTCACAGAGCTCTGTGCGGTCTTCGACGGGTACGACGCCGTATCCGTGGGCGAACTCGGCCGGACGTCGATCGAGGAGACGGCCGCCTACACCGGGGCCGAAGGACCGGGCCTGGACGTCCCGTTCCAGTTCGATCACGTCCACGCCGGGTACGACCCCGCAAACGTCTTCGATCCCACGATCCCCACCGAGTGGGACTTTCAGACGTTCAAACGGACGCTCGCGACCCAGCAACGGTCGATCCCCTGGCCCGCGGTCTTCTTCAGCAATCACGATCTCCCGCGGCTGGTCTCGCGGATCGGCGATGACGAGGCGTACCGCCGCGAATCGGCGACGGTGATCGCGACTGCGCTGTTGACGCTGCGCGGGACGCCCTTCGTCTACCAGGGCGACGAGATCGGCATGCGAAACGTCTCCTTCGAGAGCCTCGCGGATGTCGACGACGCGATGGCCGTCGGGCAGGTCCGGGCGCTCCTCGAGGAGGGTCGGATCGACACCGCGGCCGTGGGGCTCGCCGCCGTCAACGAGTGGAGTCGGGACCACTCACGGACGCCGATGCAGTGGACGGACGGGCCGAACGCCGGCTTCACCGACGGCGAGCCGTGGCTGCCGATCGGTGCGGACTACGAGTCAGTCAACGTCGAGGCCGCCCGCGCCGACGAGCGCTCGATCTGGCACTACTACCGCGATCTCATCGCTCTCCGGAGTGAGGAAGACGTGCTGGTCTACGGCGACTTCGAGCTGTACTATCCCGATCACGAGTCGGTGTTTGCCTACACCCGTTCGCTGGCGGGCGACCGCGTGCTTGTCGCGCTCAACTGGGCGGGCAAACCAGTCACGGAGTCGGTACCCGACGGGATCGACCGCGACACTGCGACGCTTCTGGTCGGGAACTACGCCGACGCCGACGGTCGCGATCTTCTCGACCTACGACCCTGGGACGCGCGCGTCTATCGGCTGTGAGGTCGACTCTCAGGTTCGGATCGCCGAGTCGAGCGTCCAGACGTCGAGTGAGTGGACGTGGACACTCCCGCCGCGGGCCCGTACGGAGACGCCGACGCTGTCCGGCCGCGCCGGGTAGATCCGGCTGCTCAGGGCGGTGCGCTCGTTCGCGAAGAGTTCGAGCACCGACGCGTCGAGCAGGACTCGCAGCCGAATCCGGTCCGTGTCCGATCCGGGCACGTCCGGGATCGACTGCGGTTCGGTCGCGACGGCGTCCGACTGGCTCGAATGCCGGCGATCGACGGTCACCGTCCCGTCGGCCTGGTAGCGGATCGTGGTGCGTTCGGCCCCGTTTGGTGCTGCACGGACGACGAGTTCGAACGCGTCGGCATTCTCGAGGGTGGCGTCGACGTCGAATTCGAGGTGGGTACCCTCGACGGCCGCGAGCGGATTGTCGTCGTCCGGGCTCAGCGAGCGATCATCGAGGCGGACGTGGTCCGATCGGAGCGCCGAGAGTTCCGGGGCGGGGCGTATCGAGAGAGTGTCGTCTTCGAGTCGGATCTCCCGAGGGACCGACAGCGCGCCCGACCAGCCAGCGTCCCACTGAGCCGGCTCGTCGCGATCCTCGCGGATCCACCCCCAGGAGAGATAGCGATCGCCGTCCGGGATCGACTGGCCGGCGTAGAAGCTGCCGTGATCGAACGTGAGCCGCCGGTCGACGTCGAAGGTGTCGCCGTCGAAGGTGTCGCCGTCGAAGGTGCCACGGAACCCGATCACCGAGTCGTAGTTCGCGACCGCGAGCACCTGTTCGTCGCCGAAGTCCATGAAATCGGGACACTCCCAGATCCCGCCGGTCTCGTCGCGCTCGCCGATTAGGGGTGTCCCGGCGTAGGTCCACTCGGTGAGGTCTGCCGAGCGATAGAGGAAGACGGTCCCGCCCTCGTCGACGATGCCGGACCCGACGAGGTGATACCAGGTCCCGTCCTCGCGCCAGACCTCGTGATCCCGGAACTCGGCGTCCCACTCCTCGGTCGCGTAGAGATTCGCGTCGGGCGGCGATTCTATCACCGGATTGCCGGGGTGTTTCTCGAAGATCTCCAGGTCGTCACGTGCCCGGGCGATGCAGGGCAACTGCCTCCGACCGTCGGCACCCGTATAGACGACCGTCGGCTGGCCGTCGTCGACGACCGTACAGCCCGACCAGCAGCCGTCGCGATCCGGGCCGTCAGGCGAGGGTGTAAGGGCCACGGGGCGGTCCGTCCAGTGGACCAGGTCGTCGCTCTCGGCGTGGCCCCAGTGGATCGTCCCGTGAGAGGGGCCGCCAGGGTTGTACTGATAGAAGAGGTGATAGCGGTCGTTCCACTGGACGAGGCCGTTGGGGTCGTTCAGCCAGTTGGCCGGCGGACTGAAGTGATAGGCCGGCCGGTGTGGATCCGGGGCAGTCTCCGCCCGGAGTGCAGTCAACGCTTCCGCCGTGAACGGCCGCCGACCGAAGGTCGCCTCCGCGGCGAAGAACCGGTCGATCCCGGCGAGCAGCGTCCGTAGTTCTGCCTCGAAGGCGCCGATTCCGGCCTCGAAGTTGAAGTCGCGACCGATTCCGAGAACCCGGCCGTCCCCGTGTTCCCAGGCGATCACACTGTTGCGATTCGGTCGGTCTTCCTCACCGACGACGGTGCTCGCGAGGACGACGCCATGTTCGGGGAGCCGTCGGTCGTAAGCGATTCGCGGGACGGACTCGCGCTCGCAGGGCTGGGTGTGAACGCGGAGGCCGTCGACCTCGTCGAACGGTGGCCGGTCCGCGAAGCGAGACTTCACGAGAAAGCCACTCGGCCGGTGTTCCCAGGCGTGGACCGGCCGGTAGTCGTCGTCGATCCGATCCGGCGGGCGCGGATCGACGCCCAGGTCGTCGACGGCCGTCATCGCGTACAGACTCACCAGGAGGTCGCCGCCGTTGTCGACGTAGGTTTCGAGTTCGTCCGCGAGGCTTGGCGTCAGTTCGTCCCCGATCGACTCGTTGCGATGCCACCAGAGCCGGTCGTATCGCTCGCCTGCGTCCCCGCGAGCGAGTGTATCCGCATCGACGACGTCGATCTGCGTGTCCCAGACTGCGTCGGCGACCTCGCGCGCGAGTCGCTGTTCGTCCGTCAGGCCCCCGACCGAGAGAAACCCGGCAGTTCCCGGTCCTTTGCGCGTCTCCAGACGGTCGTCCATACCTGTCCGGAGGGAAATCACGGCCAAAAAACTACGGGGAGAGGCCGGACATCCCTGGGCGAGCGAACGAGGCGACGACACACTCAAGTCAGGACCGACCCAAGCGTGCGGGCATGGATTCGCTCCTGGAGAGGGTCCGCCAGCCGCAGTATACCGGCGACAACCGGTGTTGGCCGTGTACGATCACGAACGCCACGTTGCTCGCAGGAGTGACCGGCCTGCTGTGGCTTCGCGGCAAGCGCCGGACTGCGACAGCCCTGGCGGTCGGCGGCCTGGCGGCGATCGGCCTCCGCGGATATCTGGTGCCCTACACGCCGTCGTTCGCGCCGGAACTCACCGCGAAACTCCCCGTCGACCCCTTCGATCACAGCGAGTCGGAGACGGCGACCGGGTCGCTCGCTGACGTCGGCGGAGCCGCGTCGCCGGATCAAGACGGACCCGACGAGCAGCCCTCCCCTGGCGGCGAGGAAGTGCTCGCCCAGCTCGGAGAGGCAGGGGTCGTCGAGTTCGACGGCGAGAACGTGCGGCTGAACGAATCGTTCCGCGCCGACTGGCGACGCGAGATCGAGGTGCTGCGGGAGCGGGACCTCGAAGGGCTGGCAGCCGTCGCCGACGGGCTGACGCCCTCGACGATCGACGTCACCGCGACCCGCGAGACGGTCGAACCCGGAATCGTCCTCAGGTCCGAGACGGGATCGCCGACGCACATCCGGCGGACGTACGCGATCCCCGAACTCGCGGCCACGCGTGCGCTCGCCGGGCGGGTCGACGACGGCGTTGCCCGTGCCGCGGGGCGACCGCTCCGGTCGTTGCTCCAGACGTGTCCACTCTGTGACGAGGAGTTGATCGTCACTGACGCCAAGTGCTGTGGCGAGACGGTGCCGGCGGGCGGGTCGCCCGCAGAGAAACTGATGTGTCCCTCCTGCAACGAGCGCTTTTTCACCTTCGAGTAAGTCAGGCCCCTTTGACGAACGTCACCGGGCAGGGAGCTTCGAGCATGACATCCTGGGCGACGCTCCCGAAGACCGCCTTCCCGCTCGGCGAGCGTCTGCGCCCGCCGACGACGACCCGGTCGGCGTCGAGTTCACCCGCGAGGGCGACGATCTTCTCGGCGTGGTCACCGACGCGGCCGTGGACCGCGTACTCGATGCCGGCGTCCTCGAGTGCGCCGATCAGCGCTCGGATCGTCTCGTGACGCTGGGCGACGGCGTCCGGGTCGGCGGACGCCGCACTCTCGAAGTTCAGCCGGTCGGCCGCCTCCTCGAACTCCCCCGGCGTGAAGACGTGCGTGAGGTGGACTGTCGCCCCGGCCGGTTGGGCGACTTCGAGGACTGCCTCGGCGAGTTCGTCGGCGCGCTCGCTGTCCTTCGGTCCGACAGCCACGAGCATGGTTCGCAGTGTCATACTGTGACGTTCGCCATCCAGGGTTACAAAAGTATGTGTCCATCGAGGTGAGCCGTACCCACGGCAGGTATATATCCCAGTCGCTCGAAGTGTCAGTATGGTACTGGATAAGCTGACGCTGTTCGAAGTGCACCTGGAGGACGCATCGTTCGGTCCAAACGTGACCGGGGATCGAAGTGAGGCCGAGGACGAACCGACCGTCGAGGACGAAGCCCCCGAGGAGAGCGGCATCTCGGTCGGTCGACTCGTCGTCGCGAGCGTCCTGTTCTCGGTCGTCGTCTCACTGGTCGCCTGGAAACTCGCCGGCGAGGACGAGGACCCCGACGTGGCCATCGACGCGCCCGAGGAGACGGACGACGCCGTCGACGTGACAGTCGACGACTGATCGCCGTCGGCACGGACAGAACGCTGTCCAGCCAGCCCTGTCTATAGTCGATCTTTGATCGCTTCCGGTTCGTACTGCAGGGAGAGTTCCCGCGAGCGGCCGCGGCCGTCGACGCTCGTGTAGCTGGTCTCGATCAACCCCAGCTGGTCGAGTTTGTTGATGATCTCGGAGTAGCGGGTGTACCCGAGGTCAGTCTCCTCGGTGAAGGTCTCGTAGACGTCGCCAGCGAGTTCGCCCTCGTGGTCGGCGATCACCTCGAGGAGGCTTCGTTCGCTGTCCGAGAGGCCCTTGAGGTGTCGCGAGAGGTGAACGTGTTTGGATTTCTCGAAGGCCGCCTCGACGTCCTCGCGCTCGATTTGCTTGCTCGCACGCATCTCGGCGTTCAGGCCGGCCCGGCGTAGCAGGTCGATACCGACCCGGAGATCGCCGCCCTGGTCGGCGGTGAGTTCGGCCACGCGATCCAGGATCGGCGCGTCGACGACCCCGTCGTGGAAGCCACGCTCGACTCGCTCCTCGAGAATGTCGGCGATCTCGGGTTCGTCGTACTTCGGGAAGTAGACCTCCTCGGGCCGGAAGACGCTCTGGACGCGACCGTCGAGTGACTCGATGACGTCTAAGTCCAGATCCGAGGAGACGACGACCACGCCGATCTTCGCCCCGGAGTGGGCCTCGTGGGCGCGAAGAAGCGAGTAGAGGGTGTCGGAGGCTTCGCCCTCGTAGAAGAGGTAGTTGACGTCGTCTAAGGCGACGGCCAGCACTTCCTCCTCCTCGACAAGTTTCTCCGTGATCTGGCCGAACAGCTTCTTGAAGGAAATGCCGCTGGCCGGCGGTTCGTACTCGAAGACGCTCTCGAACAGCCGTGAGAACACCGCGTACCGCGTCGAATCGACCTGGCAGTTGACCCGCGCGACCCGGACGTCCGTCTGAGAGCCGAGTTCGCCGTAGAGTTTCTGGATCGCAGTCGTCTTGCCCGTCCCCGGCGGCCCGCGGGCGATGACGTTCAGCGGCCGCGAGCCACGCACTGCGGGCCGGAGGGCGTACTTCAGACTCTCCATCTGGCTCTCGCGGTGGCGGAACGTCTCGGGGACGTAGTCGATCTCGAAGACGTGCTCGTCCCGGAAGACTGACTCGTCCCAGGAGAGCATCCCCTCCTCGGGGTCGTCTGTCATCGTTTGCACGAGGCCCCGGACGCTACTTAACTGTTGGCGGGTGGGTTCCGGATTTCATTCGAGAGTTAGGTCTGTTTTCGTCCCCATGGCCGTCTAAGCTCAGAGTTCACCGGATGACGGAGCTCAGTTGTGATCACCGCTGCGATTGGCGTTAGAAGGTCTAGTTAGAACATTCGACCGTGTATGTGACAGACCGTCGCTCGCTCGTCGTCGCAAAGACACCGTCTCCGTCAGCGGTAGCACTGAAAGAGACAGTGGCCGATCTGTCAGCGGTCTCGTTGTTCGTACAATCGAGTGTTACGTCGAGGTCGGTACTGTCCCCAGGAGAAATATTTTCATCCGATATGTCGCCGTTTACTGAAACCGAGAGATTAGTATGGGACTGTTCAACGTTGGCTGATATCGTGAACGAGACATCCTGTGCGAACTGATTTGTAGCGGTGACAAGGGAGTGCGTTCCCTCGCTGACGGTTTTGTCTTTGTATTCCAGCGCCATGTAGGCGTTCTCGTCCCCGACCACATCGACTGTCACACCTCGATCGGCCGTCGTCGTACTGAACCCGCCAGTCCCGACAGCACTGACGGCCAGTGCCGTCACCGCGAGCAGCGCGAACAGCCGCCGCCGGTTACGCATCGGCTTCGGTCACCTCCGGCGGCCTGTCGGTCGAGCCGAGCCGCATCCGACGCGAGATGAACACGTGTGAGAGTGAGGACACGAGGAACACGCCGAGGACGAAAGCCGTCCAGCCTGCGGCCGGCACCGTGGCGAAGGGACCGATCCCGAGCGAGGACAGCCCGACCAGACCGATACCGAGAACGGTCGCGCCGAGGTAGTAGAAACTCCAGGGGAAGTCGTATTTGTCGACGACCTCCAGGTAGATGTCGAGATCCTCGGCGGTCTCGTCCAGCGTCACCTCGCCGGAGCGCTCGTCGTACTCCACGACGTCGTTTTCGTCGAGCTTCGGGAGGTGAAACTGCTGGAGGGAGGTGTAGACGGTCTTGCGTTCGCTCGAGGAGATCGCCTCGACGGACTTGTTGTTCTCCCATGCCGCGAGCTGTTCTGCGACGTCGCCGATCGTTGCGTCCTTCCCGTTGTGTTTCAGGTAGTGCAGGGCGTACCGCCGTCGTCGATTGCTGAGCATTTCGAACGCGTCGTCGCGCGTGAGCGGTTCATCTGCGGCATCATCGGCGGACGGACCAACGGCTCCGGACGGCTGTGTTGCCTTCGATGTTGACATTCCACTCCCACCCTATGGGCACGGACCATCGTAATACTCAAAGAGAAGAATCATAAAACTTTGTGTGAATTCGACAATTAGTTTGCAAAAATGATACATCGAAACCCACGACTGTCCCACACTGCACAGCCACATCTCTTAGATTTTCATACTAGTTCAATAATATTTAGTTTCGACAGCTGGCTTCACTCCACAGTGACGTCCACAGGGAAGTTGGAACCAGATAGAGTCACCTAACGGAGATTCAAGCGGGGCCATACTGTGGGTCGTCACAGTAACGGGTTCGGAGAGAGAGTTCAAGCGAACCATTCCAGCGTTCGGGGAGTGTATTCGGGCGGGTCAAGCGTCTCAATACAATGCAGGTATGGGATGAGTGTCGTGACAAGCACGCGCACCTGACGGAGGGGTCGTGGTGGGAGGTGAGGCAGATGTGTCGTGCTGAAGTGAGCGTGCGGACAACGAGGGCAAACGACAATGCAACGACGCAAGTTCTTGATAGGATTCGGATCGCTCGCCGCCGGCGGGGCGGCTGCAATGGGTACTAGTGCGTTCACCAGCGTAACAGCGGAGCGAACGATTGACGTGAACGTCGCTGGGGATGCGAGCGCGTATTTTGGGCTGGAGCCGGTGAGCAGCAGTCCTAACTCGGATTTCGTGGAGGAGAACAGCGAAGAGATCAGTCTCGATTTCAGCAGCAGCAACTCGAACGTCAACGGGAACGGATTCAACCCCGACGCGACGACGCGGATCAACGACCTGCTACGGGTCACCAATCAGGGCACACAGGCCGTCAACTTCTGGGTCAACATCGAGAACCTGGGTGCCGGAAGCGACTTCGTGACCATCGAAGCGAGTGGGTACCCCACGTTCAATTCGAATTTCGGGAGCACGACCGGAGCGAGCTCACAGCTCGCCTTCGACGGCGGGAACGCGGGGAGCGTGAGTCCGTATACCCTCGATACGGGTGAGGACATCTACCTCCACCTGGTCGTCGACGCGGTCGGGGAATCGCCCAACAGCTTCACCGGCTCGGTGACGTTCGTCGCCGAAGACGACGGGATGCCAGGTAACTAGACCAATGAAACGACGCAACCTCCTCATCGGAATGGGATCGTTCGCTGCCGCCGGCGGAAGTGTGCTTGGGACCGGAGCGTTCTCAACGGCGGAAGCCACCCGGGATGTATCCGTTCAGGTGGCAAACGAAAATAACGCCTTCCTATCGATCAAACCCTCGAACACCGCGAACGGGCAGTTCGCCACGCAGGGGTCAACGGACAACCAGATCGGGCTGGACTTCTCCGGAAGCGGCAACGGTGGAAGTGGTGTCGGCCAAAACTCCGTGTACAACTTCGACGACGTGTTCCGGATCGCTAACCAGGGGACGCAGACGATCTACGTCTGGTCGAGACTCTCCGGCGGGTCGAAGTTTGATGACGACAACCTCTACTTCTACCCGAACGGCTCGCGGTCAACGGAACTGAATGACAGTTCGAACAGCGTTCTTACCCTCAGCCCGGGCGAGAGCGCGAAGATCGGCGTCCACGTCGACACCGGCGAGCTTTCGACCGGCTCCGACAGCATCACCGCGACGATCCGGGCCGACGTTGATAAGCCCGGCAACTCCGGATCCGTCGGTCCTGGGGGTGACGAGGCACTGGTCGTCAGCCAGACGCCCGATCAAGGTGACTTCAGTTCGATACAGAATGCTATCGACAGTGTCGACGGGACAACCATCCTCGTTGAAGATGGTCCCGATACGTACGACGAACAGGTCACTGTTGACACGTCGCTCACCCTCCGGGGGATCGACGATCCGACCGTCGTAGCGCCCGGAACGGCGAACACATTCGAGGTCACCGCCGACGACGTGACGATCGAAGGGTTCGAAATCCGAAATCCAGGAACCAATGTCAGTGCGAGTCCGACGGACTTCTCGGGCGTCATCGGCGTCAATGTTCAGTCAGGGACGACCGGAGTGACGGTGAGAGACAACCTCATCGCGGGGCTCGGAACCGGAAACGACGATGCCAATCCGATCGCTGTGAACGCCCAAGGCGAAACGAGCGGCATTACCGTCGAGAGCAACCGGATAGAAAATCTCGAAGGGACCGATGAGGACGAGGGCGCCGTCCAAGCCGTGCTGATCAACTCGCAGAAAGCATTGAACGGTATCGACGACGGCATCGACAACGCCCGCGTGGCGAACAACACGATCACCAACCTGCTCGACACCCGCTCGACGAACGCGATCCGGTTCAACGGCGATGTCTCGGGCGAGATCGTCGGCAACACGATCTCCAATCTGAACACCGAGGGCGACATCCCCGGAACAGACGATCCGGGTGGATTCACGCAGGTGATTGCGCTTCAACAAGGCGGCAACAGCACGACTGGCCCGTCCGACGTCACGATCAAGAACAACGGCATCTCGAACATCGAGACGACGACGGCGGACAACTGGGCGCCACCGTTCCACATCATCGTTGGACCGAATGCGTCTAATGTCAACATCACCGGAAACGACCTGACTGCCGACAGCCAAGACACCGAAGTGTTCGTCGAGGACCGAAGCAGCGGGTCGCCTTCCCTTAACAAGGTTCTCAACGACAAGAACAACGTGTTCAATCCGGAAGCCGTGGCCGGCGAGAACCGAATCATCCCCCTGCAAACCGAGAGCGGCGGGCTGTTCGCAAACCTCGGCACAGATGGGATAGCTCCGCTTCAGGCGGGAACGAAATTGAGTGAGTTCCCCACGGGTCCAGGTAGTCCGTACGGTCTTGATGGAGAATTTATGCAGCCGGTATACGCAAACAAAACTGATGAGTCTATCTCCATCGACGTGGTGTCTAACGGGTTCGGACCTACGGAGTTAGATTTAGGTGTCGGTGCGTACAACGGAGTAGCATTCGCGGGGGAGAACCAGTGGACCCGTATCCCGACTGGAGAAGGCACGCCATATCCGCTTGTCCCCCCTGAGACGGCCTGGGACAGTAATGGTGACTTCCAGGGCGGACCGATCTCAGGTGGCCCTGACGGCGACTACGAACTCGTCGAGATCAGCGAAACTGACGGTGGATTCAAGATTGTCTGGGAGTTCCTTGGCACTCAGGACGGTGGACTCAACTCACAGACCGTCGAAGGAGATGCCAAGCAACCGCCAGAAGAGGATGCTGCTGCGTATTAATCCCCGCTAACGGGTGGGTCGATCACGCTGTCGTACGGCGGTTCGATTCCGCTGGTGGGTCGTTCTCAGAAAGAGATCCACATGGCAGACCAATCTTGAGAGATGACCCCTTTCCCATAGTCTCTCCCCTCTCACTTTGCTGACGAACCCGGCTGCTGAACTCAACATCTATATCGGTCACAGCGTTTTTGACAGATAGTGAGTAATTCAGCGGACTGATCGATTCGAATAGCCTGTCTCTGGGTCAGATTATATCGATGATATTTTTGGTCAAGTCATCAAGCGAGATCTCTTGATCCCCCTCGTTTCACAGCTACATAATATATTACTAGTAATTCGTCGGTTTCGCACCCCCGTGCGTACTGATTGAATTGGGCTGACGCCGACGACGCGAACGCGTTTCTCCGTCGCGTTCCAGTCCCGAACAGCGCCAACGCGGAGTACGTCCAAGTCGAGAATAACCAGTTGGCTGTCGACATGTCCGACAGCAACGACGACATACTGGGTGATGGGGTAAACCCCGACGCCGTCACCGTCTTCGACGACCTGTTCCGTGTCGAAAACCAGGGGACGCAGACGGTGTACCTCTGGATGCTCGAAGATGGCGGTCGGAACGGGAGTAAGTCACATGCGTTCTTCGTCGGTTCGTGGCAAGACACAGGAGGTGCACGCGCGGTCAGCCTGGCGAACTTCAACAACGACGTCGGAGCGATGAAGGGCGACGGCCGACAGCGCCAGCCACAGTACGACGCGGGAATCGACACCGCCGCTGTCGAGTTGGGCGTCGGCGACTACGTGGACGTCGGCCTGGTCGTGGATCCCCTCGGCGGTGCGGGGAGTCGAGTGCTCAAGGATCACCAGGGCGTGACGATCAACGCGACTGCAAACGAGTCCGAACTGGCCGACGTGTTCACGCCGACGTACACACCGTAGTTGGAAGCCTCGATCGAGATCGGCGTTCAATCGCGCTCGCTGTCAGTCAGGAAGATGAGCTTCTGATAGGCTTCCCGAAGGTGGTACTTCGTGTCGTCGTTCTCCGCTGTCTCTAAGGCCGTCGAGAGATGTTCGCTCACCGTCGTTCGCTTGTGATCGTCGTGTTTCGTTCCCATCCCCATTCACCCGGCCGTGATACGACCGCATGTCCCTTTGTATTGTGCACTATGACAGTGTGAAACGACACGTTAGACGAAGGCGGGACCGGGTCCTCCGAGAATCACTGTTCGACAAGCCCGGCCCGGACGGAAACTGGTGCGGGTGGACCCCCAGCTCCGTCGGGACGGGGACCAAGGGGCTCGTCGGCGCGAGTTCGTTTCCGACCGAAGTATGATCGTCAGGAAAACGGGTACGAGTTCCGCCCAGTGAAGACCATGGCATCAGTCAGATTATCTATCGATTGAAAAGACACTCGTCAATTCACGTCGAAACCGATGTTCGTACTGAGGATGAGCTTCAGGTGGCCATTGAGGCGGTTCAAGCGGGGTAATACAATCCAGTGAGGGGACGACCTACTGAGAAAATACCGGAGGACGCACGTGAACAGGACCCCACTTCTCATCGTCGCCGTGCTCGCGACAACCGCGATCCTCGTTCCGACGGGTGCCGTGCCGTTCAACCCGCTGGGGACGGACGAGGTGCCGGACGCCGCGATCGAACTTGCCCCAGTCGAGGGGGGAAACGGTGAGTACGCCATCCTGAACGAGGACGATAATGTCGAGTTGTTGTTGACCGATGAGAACCCGTACGTCGACGGCAGTGGCGTTCCCTCGAACGCCGTCACGCCACTTGATCACGTGTTCACGATCACGTACACGGGTGAAGAATACGCCGAGGTGTGGATTACCGACGACGCCGATGCGATCCGGTTCTTCCGCGGTACCACTCCGGCCCGATCGATCGAGGGACGTGAAAACAACGTCACGCTCGCCCCGGACGAAACCGTCGCCGTCGGGATCGTCGTCGACACTCGCAACGGCAACGACGTCGCCGACGCTGACACGTTCAGCGTCGAGGCACGGGTCGCAGAGCCGACGGATCAATCGACTCCGACACCCGTCCCGACCGATCCCGAACCCCCTGAACCGCCCGAGCCGACGCCAACCGAGACACCGACGCCCACCCCCACGGACACTCCGACCCAGACGCCACCCGATACGCCGACACCCACGGACACGCCAACACAGACGCCACCCGATACGCCGACACCCACGGATACGCCGACACAGACGCCACCTGATACGCCGACACAGACGCCACCCGATACGCCGGCGTCTACCGAGACACCAACCCCCACCTCGACGGACACGCCGACGTCTACCGGGACACCAACCCCCACCTCGACGGACACGCCGACGTCTACCGGGACACCGACTCCCGCCCCGCCGAACACGTCGACACCGACTGGCACACCAACCCAGACACCGACTTCCGCCCCGACGGACACGTCGACACCGACCGATACGCCCGCAGAACCGCCGTCGACCACGACGTCGTCGGGGACGGAGACGACTGCTACGGGACTCGATAGCGACGGCGGCCCCATCGAACTCGGCGGTGTGACCGTGAGCACGGTCGTGGGTGTGTTCCTGGTATTACTCGCGATGATCGCGGTGCTCGTCGCGCTCTGGCGATACCGATAGTGGCTGGCGAACGGACGGGCTGATGAATCGGCGGTCGTGGGTCGTCCAGCGACAGTTCGGCCCGGATGTATCGAGGCAGTACGCTGAAAGGACGGCACCACGAACAGTCGGTAGTGAAAGCGTCTGGTATGTCGGGTTCTCGTCCACCGTCCTCGACTCGTCGACCGTTCGGAGCGACCCTCCGAGCGGAGAGCACAGTCGTGGACGTTGCGCTCATCCTGTCGGTGCCTGTCATCATGCTCGCCATCATGACTATCCCGCGATCCGTTCGAGCGTCCTTCGCCTTCGAGTACGTGTCTCCGTCGCCAGTGACCGCGTTCGCGTCGTCGTTCGTACACCTGAGTCCACTGCATCTGGTCTGGAATCTCGTTGCATACACCGTCGTCGTCAGTGTCACGTATCTCCTGGCGATCTCGAGTGGCCAACGCCGACAGTTTCGGGTGGTGTTCGTCTCGCTGGTGATCGCGACCCCAGTGTTGGTTCCGTATCTCAATTTGACCATCGTCAGGCAGAGTGCGACAGTCGGATTTTCCGGTGTCTTGATGGCGCTGTACGGGTACCTGCCGGTTTCGCTGGGAACCTACCTGCAACAGCAGTTCGATCTCGGAGCCGACCGAACCACAGCCCCGCTTCTGTTCTTCGTCGGACTGTCGGTGATGACAGTGCTGACGCTGATCGCCGTCGTCCTGAATCCCGTGGTTGTCCCGGTTCGAGGTGTCTCCGTTCCGGTGACGTCGGTGCTTGCCGGGACGCTCGTCAGCCTCACTGGTGCGCTCGTATTGGTGGTGATATTGTATCTCACGTCCGTTCCCGAACACAGTCACGAAATCAGGGGAAAACTTCGACGAGCAGTGAGGCGGCCCGGATACGCCGAACTCGCGATCGTCGCCGGGGGTGTGTTCCTTGCGATCCCGTTCGCGACTTTCCCGATCAATCCGGTCACCGAGGCGGGCGTGTTGAACCTCTATTCGCACCTGGTGGGATACGGACTCGGCTTCACGGCGACGTACACGTGGTTGGCGGTCGAGCGCTGGCTGTTCGATGAAACAACGGCTCGGTGATGGACGAACTGTTTTGTACGCGGCGAGAGAACCCCCCGGCGATGGCACTCCGGCAGGTGGTAGCGGGGGTAGGGAAAGGGGCCGTCGCGATCTTTCTGGTCGCGATGGTCGCCGGGCAAGTGCTCGGGCAGCCGATCCTGCTCGGCTACGTCACGACGGGGAGCATGCAGCCGACGCTCGACCCGGGTGACGGATTCGTGGCGATCCCGTCGGCCCTCGCCGACTCGATCGAAGCGGGGGACGTCGTCACGTTCCGGGCCGAAGACGTACAGGGAGGGGGACTCACGACACACCGAATCGTCGAGACGACCGACCGCGGATATATCACCCGCGGCGACGCCAATCCGTTCACCGACCAGGACGGCGGTGAGCCCCCGGTCAGCGACGCACAGATCGTGGCCGTCGCCTGGCAACCCAGTGGCGACGTGCTTGCGATCCCAGGTGTCGGGACGTTCGTGAGTGGGACCCAGGAGACGCTCCGGACAGTCCAGCGTCACCTCGCCACACTGCTTGGAACCCGGTCGCTGCTGGGTACGCAGGGGCTCGCCTATCTGTTACTCGGCGCGTCGTTGCTCGGGTACGCGATCGACGTGCTCATGGGCGGCGACAGATCCAGAACGCGAGACACCTCGCGGCAGACGGGAATAGACGCCCGGTTGCTCGTCGGGCTCTTCGCGGCAGCCGTGGTGCTATCGGCGACGGCGACGATGGTGCTGCCCGCCGGCCCACAGGAGTTCGGCGTCGTGAGTGCCGAAAGCGACGCGCCGGGCATCCGCGTCATCGAACAAGGAACCACTGAGTCGACCGAGCTTCGACTCGGCAACGGTGGATTCGTCCCGATGGCGACGTACTTCGAACCCGTCTCCGAGGAGATCAACGTCGAACCAACGAGGATGGTGATCCCGGGACAGTCGACAGTCAACGCGACGCTTTCGCTCACCGCACCGCCGGAAACCGGCTACTATCGTCACTACGTCGTCGAACATCGCTACCTGCTCGTTCTGCCGGAGCAAGTGCTCACCGCATTGTACCGGATACACCCCTGGGCACCCATCGTCGTCATCGACCTCCTCCTCGGCGGATCGTTCTATCTGATCGGGACACTCCTGGCCGGCTCCGACCGCGTTCGATCTCGATCCCGCGACGCGCCGTCAAGACTGGGGCGGTTCCGTCTCCGCCGCTAACCCACTCTGTGCCCCAATCATTATGTCGCCGTGTTCGGTATACTCGCGGACATGAGAGAGCGGGACCAGTACCGCAGAGTCAAAACGCACCTCGCTGACAACGTCTCACTCGTCATCGTCGTCGTGTTGGTACTCGGGGCGTTCGGGGGGTATCTCACCTACACGACACACGTCGATCCCGGAACACAGGTCGAGACAGTGGAGACAGCGTCCTGGGAGTCGACCGGTGATTTCAGTCACTACGCGTCCGTCGTGAACGGGACAGCGGCCTTCGAGGAGGGTGAACGGCTTCGAAATCGGACAGTGTATTTCACACGCACCACCCCTCGACTCAACGGATCGTTTTCGTATGCCTACACAGCGAGTGCGGGTGGTGAACTCGATGCCAATACCACGTTGTCCGTCGTCCTTCGGTCGGTCGAGCCGGGCGACGGGGACGAGCCAGCGACCACCTACTGGCAGATCGACCGACAACTGGGACAGCAGCGCATGGAATCGCTGTCCCCCGGCGAGGGGGTCCGAACCCCGTTTTCGGTGAACGTCAGCGCTGTCGCCGAGGACGTCAAGCGCGTGGACGACCAACTCGGCGGGACGCCCGGTCAATTGCGGATCGACATCGTCGCAACCGTCTCGCTCGCGGGAACGCGAAACGACCATACAGTCGAGACGACCCGGAGCTATCAGCTTCCGATCGACCCGAGTGGGAGCGTCTATCGCGTCAACGACCCTGGAACGGTACGAACGGAGGACACCGAAACGACACAAGTCACCGTCCAGGCGACCGACGGGCCGCTCCGGCGGGCCGTCGGGCCGGCGTTGCTCGTGCTCTCGTTCGCCGGCGTGCTCGCACTCGGCTACGGCGCTTACACGGGACGACTCTCGGTTTCGGATCGAGAGCGTGCGTGGCTGTCGTTCCAGGCGGACCGCAGGGAGTTCGACGAGTGGATCTCGACCGGCGCGGTCAGCACGGCCGATCGCCGACCGACGACAGTCGAGACTGACTCGCTCGCGGGACTCGTCAACGTCGCGATCGATACCGACAGTCGCGTCATCGAAGACACACGGACTGGGGCGTTCTACGTCTTCGCCGGCGACGAACGGTTCCGGTTCGACCCCCCCGCGGAACCCGATCGAGGAGGAGATGATCAGGGAGCGCCCCTCGATCGTCTGGCAGCCGACGATCAGCCCGAACCCGCGGATCCCGTGGCCTCTGAAAATGGAAAAGAACCCGACGGAGAAGTGACGGGCGACAAGGGAGACGAGTCAGACAATGGAGAACGAGCCGACGAGGACTTCGTGGCCACCGAGGAGTGAGGGTCCGTCCCACGGATCGCCTCGTCGCGCGAGCACGTCTCAGTCGCCGACTGACAGCGACCGATTAGCCGGTCAGTCCCCGGAGAACGGCGGCTGATCGCCTCCGAGTCGATCGGACGCGC
>Ga0207718_100327_pt1 | contig 48875 bp, 46 predicted proteins | sample A23M2SouthBayCA_FD_187749 | JGI IMG/M metagenome (GOLD analysis project Ga0207718, IMG submission 187749) | Aerobic enrichment media microbial communities from Eden Landing Ponds, California, USA - A23 M2 (SPAdes) | ecosystem: Environmental > Aquatic > Marine > Unclassified | place: Emeryville...
GGAGCCCGCCGAGATGTGGACCGACAAGTCCGGCGACGACATCGTCGACGAGCTGTACGCCTTCGAGGACCACGGCGGCCGCCACGTCACGCTCGTGCCGGAGCTGACGCCGACGGTCGCGCGGATGTACGCCGCGAAGGCACAGGAGCTGTCCAAGCCGGTGAAGTGGGTCTCGACGCGCCCGTTCTGGCGCTACGAGGCCGTCCAGCAGGGCCGCTTCCGCGAGTTCTACCAGACGAACGTCGACATCTTCGGATCGGCCGAGCCCGCCGCCGACGCCGAGGTGCTCGCGACCGCGGCCGACGCGCTCACCGAGCTCGGCCTGTCGGCCGACGACTTCGAGTTCCGCGTCAGCCACCGCGACATCCTCGGATCGCTGCTGCGCTCGTTCGACGCGGACGTGGACGTGCGCGCGGCGATCCGCGCGGTCGACAAGTCCGAGAAGGTCGAGGAGAACGAGTACCTCGACCTGCTCAACGACGCCGGCCTCGGCTTCGACGAGGCGCGCGAGTTCGACGACCTGCTGGGGATCGACGACCCCGCCGACCTCGACGAACTCACCGACTTCGCGCCCGCATCCGACGAGCTCGCCGCGGCCGTCGACAACCTCCGCGCCGTCCTCGCGGCGGCGGACGACTTCGGCGTCGGCGGGCACTGCGACCTCTCGCTGCGCACCGCCCGCGGGCTCGACTACTACACTGGCGCCGTCTTCGAGTGCTTCGACGCGACCGGCGAGATCGGCCGCGCCGTCTTCGGCGGCGGCCGCTACGACGACCTCATCGAGGACTTCGGCGGCCAGCCCACGCCCGCCGTCGGCGTCGCTCCCGGGCACGCGCCGCTGGGGCTCCTCCTGGAACGCGCGGGCGTCGCCCCCGAGGCGGCCATCGAGACGGACTACTACGTGCTGCAGGTGGGCGACACCCGAGCGACGGCCGCCCGGATCGCCCGCGACCTTCGGAGCCGCGGCCACGTCGTCGAGTCGGACGTCTCCGACCGCAGTTTCGGCGCGCAGCTCAACTACGCCGACTCGATCAACGCCGAGACGGTCGTCATCGTCGGCGAGCAGGATCTCGCGAACGACGAGGTGACGCTGAAGGACATGGCCTCCGGCGACCAGACGACCGCGCCGGTCGACGAGTTCCCGGGCGAATTCGACCGCCCGACGTTCGACGACTTCGCGTAATGGCGATCCGCCGGGCGTACCGCGTCGCCTACGACGGCCGCCCGTTCTTCGGCTTCCAGCGCCAGCCGGACGTGCCGACCGTCGAGGACACGCTGCTGGACGCGCTCCGGGCGCTCGACGTCATCGCGCACGACGCCGACACCCCGGCGGGATACGCCGCCGCCGGCCGCACCGACCGCGGCGTCTCGGCCGTCCGTCAGACCGTCGCCTTCGACGCGCCCGAGTGGCTCACGCCGCGGGCGTTCTCCAGCGAGCTCCCCGCCGGCGTCCGGGTGTGGGCAGCCGCCGACGCGCCCGCCGACTTCCACGCGACTCACGACGCCGCCCGCCGGACGTACCGGTATCACCTCCACGCGCCCGGGGCAGACCGCGACCGCGCCCGCGACGCCGCCGCGGCGCTGTCGGGCGAGCACGACGTTCACAACCTCACGAGCGATCCCCGCGGGCCGAAGACCCGCCGCGACCTCTCGGTCTCGGTCGACGCCGAGGCCGCCGGGGACGCTCCCGGAATCGGCGAGTTCCTGACGCTCACGGTCGCCGCCGGTGGATTCCCACGCGAGTTCGTCCGCCGACTCGCGACGGTCGTCCGCGGCGTCGCCGTCGGCGACACCGGACTCGACCGCGTCGACGAGGTGCTCGGGGACGAACCGCTGTCGGGGGCAGGGGGTGTCGGCCCCGCCGCGCCCGAGCCGCTCGTGCTCGCCGACGTGGCCTACCCCGACATCGAGTTCGAGCCTGACCCGGCGACGGTCGCGACGCTCCGGGAGGTGTTCTCCGAGCGCCGCGTCGACGCGCTCGCCCGGGGACGGGTGTTCGACGACGTGCTCGCCGCGGCGTCGGAGTGACCGCCGCTCACTCCCACTCGTCGGGCCACAGCCCCGCCGCCTTCATTCCCGGCTCGAAGTCGGCCTCGCGGAACGCCTCCTCCAGTTCGTACGGATCGAGCACCGGAACCTCGGTCGCGTCGTCCGCCAGCTCGCGGACCATGAGCGCCGCGAGGACGCCGTGCTCGCGGATGCACCGATCGTCCACCTTGTCCCGCGTGTCGGCGTGGGTGTGACCCCACCCCCGGCCGCGCTCACCCGAGTCGGAGTGCAGTTGGAGCGCCGCCGTCCCTCGCCGGACGAACGGCCACTGGTCGGAGAACGGATGCGGCTCCTCGCGCACCTCCACCGGTTGGTGGGTCCGCTCGCCCACGCGGCGCGCGACCCGCGCCGTCGCCGCGGAGGTGTGCGTCATCGCGACGAGGTCCCGGAAGCGGCCGGCCCCGTCGAGGTTGACGACGGCCTTCACCCCGTCCAGGTCCGTCGTCTCCGCGAGGTGTTCCGAGCCGAGCAGCCCGGTCTCCTCGCAGCCGACGGCGGCGAACCGGACCCCGATGTCGAGGTCGGCGGCCGCGAGCACCTGCGCGGCCGCGAGCAGCGTCGCGACGCCGCAGCCGTTGTCCAGCGCCCCCTCCGAGATGTCGTGGCCGTCGTAGTGCGCGAGCACGAGCACGTACTCGTCGGTCCTCGGTCCCGTGCGCGCGAGCACGTTCCGTGACTCGCCGGGCACCGCCTCGGCGTCGACCGACAGGTCGGCCTCCCCACCCTCGCTTGCGTACTCCGTGAGCCACGCGCCCGTCTCCTTGCTCACGCCGACCGCCGGGATCGCGGCCTCCTCGCCGAAAGTGAGCGACCCCGTCGGCGGCAACTGACCGGGCACGTGGTTGACGAACACGAACGCCTCCGCGCCCGCCTCCGCGGCGGTCCCGAACTTCTCCATCCGGTGGACGAACCGCGAATCGCCCGGCGTCGTCGTCGACGCGACGGCGATCTTCCCCTCCACGTCGACCGCCGCGATCTCCTCGGGCGTGCCGTACCCCACGTCGACGAGTTCGCCCGACGCCTCGCCGGCGGGGCTGTACGGCAGCGCGATGGCGTCGAACCCGCGCTCGGTCGGTTCGGTGAGTCGAAGCGTCGTCTCGCCACGGCGCCACTCGGTCGCGTCGAACCGCTGTCGGCGAACGCGGTCGAGCCCGATCTCCTCGAACGTGTCGGCGACGAGATCTGCCGCACGCGCCTCGCCATCGCTCGCGCCCATTCGACCGCCGAGTGCCGTCAGCTCGGTGATGAACTCCCACGGCACGGTGTCGGTCCAGGCGCGCCCGACCGCCGCGGCGAGGTCGTCGTCGAGGTCCATGACGACAAGATCGCTCAGCGGCGGCAAAAACCCGAGGGTGGGAGGTGCCTCCCGCGTGCTCGACCGATCGAACGACTTCGAGGATCCCCTCGGTACGTGATTTCGTATCGCGTTATATAATTCATGAAACGTGCCCGGGCGGTTATGATCGTCCGGGTCGACCACGGGTTATGCGCCCCCAACACCCGGTGATCGGCTGATGCCGATCGTTCCGGGGTTCCTCGAACGGCTCGCCTTCCGTGCGAACCTCGCGCCGGCGGCGATCCTCGATATCCACGGCGCGGCCTCGCTGCACGCGGTCTCGCTCGCCGACGACCTCGGCGTGTTCGCCGCCCTCGACGGGCCGCGAACGCTGGCCGACCTCGCGGCGGCGCTCGCGTGCGAGGAGGACACTCTGCGACGCCTGCTCGACACGCTGGTCGCGGTCGGGTACGTCGGCCGCTCGGGCGACGAGTACTGGCGGACGCGGACGACCACGCGGTGGCTCACCGACGACGGCGACGCGAACCTCGCGCCGTTCGCGCGCTTCTGGGTCGAGGTGGTCCTCCCGTACTGGCGCGAGCACGCCGTCCATGCCGTCCGCAACGGGGATCCCGGCGAGTCGCTGTACGACTGGCTCGGCGACGACGAGGAGGCATGGACGACGACACAGGCGGGATTCCGCGCGGCCGCGTCGCTGTTGGTCGATCCGGTCGCCGACGCTCTCGGCGACGTCGACGGCGCGCGGGTCCTCGACCTCGGCGGCGGCCACGGCGCCTACGCGCTCGAACTCGCCCGTCGCGGGGCGTCGGTGACGCTGGTCGACCGGTCGCCCGCGCTGGAGCGGACGCGCGAGGTAGTCGCCGACGCGGGCGTCGATGTGAGGCTCCTTGGCGGCGACTACCTCACGGGGAACCTGTGGCGTCGAATAGCCGAACTCGACGCCCGCGCCGATCCGCGCTCCGGATCCGGTTCCCGCGGCGGCGACGACGCGGGCGCGGGCTACGATCTCGTCCTCCTGTGCAACGTCCTCCACGGGCACTCCCCCGCGGAGGCGGCGGCGCTGCTCGAATATTCCGCGGCCGTGCTCGCGCCCGGTGGTCGTCTCGCGATCCTCGACCAGTTCGGGCGGGGCGGACGCTCGTCGGTGGCGGACGTCGGCGTCGCGCTGATCGACCTCACGTACCTGATCACCCTCGGCGGCGGCACGCTCGATCCCGATGCGCTGAATCGGTGGCTCGGCGACGCGGGGCTGTCGACCGTCGGCACGGAGACGTTCCGACGGGCGCCGGGCGTCAAACTGCTGTGCGTCGAATCGCCGTACGCCGATCGGGGGTGAACGCGGCGAGTACCGGCCGAGCGTACGCGGACCCCCGATGTCGAGTTCGTCGCGCTCGGTCCCGCTGCCGATCCGGTCGGATCGGACGCTCGCGGGCGGTTCTGCCGGATCTGCTTGGCAAGACTTACCACCGCGTACGGGCGAGGACCGAGCATGAGCTCGGTTCCCGAACGATCGGCGATCGACGAGGAATACAAGTGGAGCATCGACTCCATCTACGCGGACGACGAGGCGTGGGAGGCGGCCTACGAGGACGTCGAGGAGCGCCTCGACGACCTCCGTGCGTACGAGGGCCGCGCGACCGAGAGCGCGGCGACGCTGCGCGACCTGCTCGACACGTACGAGGCGGTGTTCCGCGAGGTGTCGAAGGTCACGTCGTATGCGCGGCTCCGCTCGAACGAGGACACCCGCGATCAGGAGTACCAGGCGATGTCCTCGAAGGCGCAGGCGCTGTCGGCGGAGGCGTCGAGCGCGTCCAGCTACCTCGAGCCCGAACTGCAGGAGCTCGACTGGTCGGACCTCGAGGACATGATCGACGAGGAGCCCGCGCTCGCGGAGTACGAACACTTCCTCGACGACGTGCTTCGGATGAAGCCGCACACGCGCTCGGCGGAGGTCGAGGAACTGCTCGCGGACCTGAGCGAGGTCACCGGCGCCGCGGGCGAGGCGTACTCGATGCTGTCGGACGCCGACATGACGTTCCCGACGGTCGAGGACCCCGACGGCGAGGAGATCGAGATCTCGCAGGGCAACTTCACGACGCTGCTACAGAAACCCGACCGGGAGTTCCGGCAACGCGTTCACGAGGCGTTCTACTCCGAGTGGGAGACCGTCCGAAACACGGTGGGAACGACGCTCGCGAAGAGCGTGAAGAAGGACGTGAAGATGGCGGAGGCGCGCAACTACGATTCCGCCCGGGAGGCCGCCCTGAACGGGCCGAACGTCCCGGTCGAGGTGTACGACACGCTCGTCGACACCGTCCGCGACAACCTCGACTCGCTGGGGCGCCACGCCGACCTGAAGCGGAAGGCGCTCGACGTGGACACGCTCGAGATGTGGGACCTCTACATGTCCCTGACGGGCGACGAGGGCCCCGAGATCAGCTACGAGGAGGCCAAGGATCACGTCGTCGAGGCGGTCGCGCCGCTCGGCGAGGAGTACCAGCGGCGGATGGCCGAGGGGCTGGAGTCGCGCTGGGTCGACGTGTACGAGAACCGTGGGAAGCGCTCGGGCGCCTACTCGGCGGGCACGTACGACACCCAGCCGTTCATCATGATGAACTATCAGGACGACGTGTCCTCGATGTACACGCTCGCCCACGAGCTGGGCCACTCCATGCACTCCGAGCTGGCGAAGGAGGCCCAGCCGTGGCAGTACGCCGACTACGAGATCTTCGTCGCCGAGGTCGCCTCGACGGTCAACGAGACGCTGCTGACGAAGCACCTGCTGGAGAACGCCGACTCCGACGAGCTTCGGATCCACGCGCTCGACCAGTACCTCGAACGCTTCCGCTCGACCCTCTTCCGTCAGACCATGTTCGCGGCGTTCGAGCAGGCCATCCACGAGCACGACGAGGCGGGCAGGCCGCTCACGCCCGACGTCTTCGACGAACTGTACGGCGACCTGAAGGCGGAGTTCTACGGCCACGTCGACGCCAACGTCGACGAACACATCCGCCGCGAGTGGATGCGTATTCCGCACTTCTACTACAACTTCTACGTCTACCAGTACTCGACGGGCATCTCGGCGGCCGCGGCCATCGTCGACCGCATCGAGGACGAGGGCGAGGTCGCCGCCGAGGAGTATCGGTCGGCGCTGCGCGCCGGCGGCGCCGAGTACCCGATCGACGTGCTCGACATCGCCGGGATCGACATGACGGAGTCCGGCCCGATCGAGTCCGCCATCGGCGTGTACGACGACTACCTCGACGAGGCGGAGGCGCTGCTCGACCTGTAAGGCGGCGTCGCGTCCGTCCCACGACCGCGCCGATCCCCGTCGGAGGCGAACGCTCCCGCCACCCAAAGCCCCTTTACGGGCGGTACCTAAGCACGGGCGAGAAATGTCTCGGAGCCCGTCCCTCCCCGACCGGCCACGCCTCGATCTGGATCCCGACATGAACGAGGCCGAGCGGCTGGAGGCGCTTCGCAAGCACTTCGAGCGGATCGTCCAGGTCAACGACGAGCTGGACGCCCGCCTCGATGAGGCCCAGAGTCGCCGCTCGGACCTCCGCGACGAGGTCGACGAGCTCAAGCGCCGCAACGAGGCGCTGAAGACGGCGTCGCTGTACATCGCGACCGTCGAGGAGCTCACCGAGGACGGCGCGGTGATCAAACAGCACGGCAACAACCAGGAGGTGCTCACCGACCTCTCGCCCCAGCTCGAGGACGAACTGGATGCGGGCGACCGCGTCGCCATCAACGACTCCTTCAGCGTCCAGACGGTGCTCGACGACGAGACCGACGCCCGCGCACAGGCGATGGAGGTCGACGCCGACCCCGACGTCACCTACGCCGACATCGGCGGCATCGACGAGCAGGTGCGCGAGGTTCGCGAGGCCGTCGAGGACCCCCTGATCAACGCCGACGCGTTCCGCGAGGTCGGGATCACCCCACCCAGCGGCGTGCTGCTGCACGGACCGCCCGGCACGGGCAAGACGATGCTCGCGAAGGCGGTCGCCAACGAGACCGACGCGACGTTCATCAAGATGGCCGGCTCGGAGCTGGTTCGGAAGTTCATCGGCGAGGGCGCGCGCCTCGTGCGCGACCTCTTCGACCTCGCCGAGGAGCGCGAGCCCGCCGTCATCTTCATCGACGAGATCGACGCCGTCGCCGCCAAGCGCACCGACTCGAAGACCTCCGGGGACGCCGAGGTCCAGCGCACGATGATGCAGCTCCTGAGCGAGATGGACGGCTTCGACGACCGCGGCGAGGTGCGGATCATCGCGGCGACGAACCGCTTCGACATGCTCGACGACGCGATCCTCCGCCCGGGCCGCTTCGACCGCCTCATCGAGGTGCCCAAGCCCGGCCCCGAGGGACGCGAGCGCATCCTCGAGATCCACACGGCGGACATGTCGGTCGCCGACGACGTGAACTTCGCCGACATCGCGGCGGAGCTCGACGACTACTCCGGCGCCGACATCGCCGCGCTGACCACGGAGGCCGGGATGTTCGCCATCCGCGACGAGCGGACGACCGTCCGCCGCGCGGACTTCGATAACGCTCGCGAGAAGATCGAGACGAGCAACGAGGGGCCGGTGTTCAACGACGGCGAGTTCGGTCGCTACCAGTACTGAATCGGGCTCCGATCCGGCGTCGCGTCCGGCGGTTTCGATATCGCTTCTCCCCGCGGCTCTCCGCCTCGGTTTCGACACCCACTTCCCAGCGACGCCACGAGTCACGGTATGGACATCCACGTCGCCGACGGGGTCGGCAGCGGGCCGACCGAGTTGGCCGCCTACGACGCCGCGCTCGCGGACGCGGGCGTCGGCGACTTCAACCTCGTCACCGTCTCGTCGGTCGTTCCCGCCGACGCGACCGTCCGCGCGGTCGACACCGCGCCCGATCTCGGCCCCGCGGGCGACCGCCTCACCGTCGTGCAGGCGCACGCGGCCGCCTCGCCCGAGGACGCCCACGAGACGGACAGCGTCACCGCCTGTCTCGGGTGGGCGACCGGCCCCGGCCCGGGGCTGTTCTACGAGGCCGATGGCGGCGACGCCGACGCGGTCCGCGAGACGGTGTCGACCGGTCTCGGTGCCGGCCGCGACCTGCGGGACTGGACCTTCGACCGCGAGGAGACCCGATGCGCGACCGTCGAGACCGACGACTCGGCGTACGTCGCCGCGGTCGTCGTCGCCGCCTACGGCGAGAGCGAACCGATCGCGTGAGCCGTCGGCTCCGGTTCCGACGGCCTCGATAGTGTATTCGCGCGACAGATCGCCGACGCCTTTTTACGCGGACCCCGCATATCATCGCCGACTCTAATGAACGGCAACAACCCCTATGCGGGGGCGCCTGGCGTCGTCGATGCGGGCCGTCCCGAGGAGGTCGACCTCACGGCCGACCAGAAGGACGCGCTCCGGCAGGCGGTCGCCACCATCGTCACGCGAACCGAGTCGTATCTCCCCGACGGCTACGCCGTCGGCTCCGAACTCTCCTACGGCACGAACGGACCGCAGGCCACCGTCGCGGTCCAGCCGCCGATCGGGCACGCCGTCAGCGCGGGCTTCTCGCCGGATCTCGAGGACATCGAGGCGGGCCTCGACGACGAGGACCGCGAGGAGGTCGCCCGCGGCCTCGCCGCCAGCGCGGCCGCCCAGGTCATGTCCGCCGTCGGCGACGACCTCGAACCGACCGCGCGATAGCCGCGTCGTCTCGCCCGCTCGGACTCGTTCTCCGTCCGTCGGTGGGCGAGCGCCCGCCGGTCCGCTCGCTCACCGACCGACGACGGATCGATCGACGGGTCCTCTCCGATCCGAACCGCTGTCTACCGATCTTCCCGTAGAACACGTTCTTTCCGAACCCCGCCCGACACAACGCCGGATCGGAGAACACCGGCCGCGTCGACCCGCTCGGCGCGTCGCCCGTCCGGTCAGGCGTCGCGGTCGTCGACGGGCGGTTCGACGAACAGGCCGTAGCCGACGAGCAGCGCGGCGGCCAGCGATCCGAGTCCCGTCCCGACCGGCGCGGGCAGCGCCAACCGCGTGGCCCCGACCGCGCCGGCGAGGAGCAGGGCCGGCACGGCCGCGAGGAGGAGGTCGTACTTCGACGGCGATACGAGGCCGGCGTGGCCGGCCCCGGAGACGACATCGTCGCTGGAAGGGTCTCGGACACTCATCGATTCTCACCAGTGTAGAGGTACTGTACGGTTCGTAAAATCTGTTATGGCTGATATAATATGAGAACGATTCGTGTGGGTGACGTGTGCGGTTCCTCCGGGTGTTCGGTGACCACGCGGTCACGTCGATCGAGGGAACCGCGGCGTCGGCAACGGGCGGTGAGCGCCGCCGCGCTACTTCCCCCAGAAGAGAACGATTTGTGTATACAAATGTCAACACATTCTAGTGGGTGGAGCCTGTGGCTACGGACGTGGAACGATGAGCGAACAAGTCCATATCCGCGTCGGTGAATCCCGCCATCAAAAGTGGGTCAGCCACGCCGAAGCGGAGTACGACGGCAACATGTCGAAATTGATCCGCGCCGCTGTAGAGAAGGAGATTAGTGACGCGCCAGACGGTGGGACTCCCTCCGACGGCGCGGAGACGGCCGAGGCAAACGGGCGGATAGACGACATCCTAAACGGTGTTGAGGACAACGGAAGCACCCTCGAAGCGATAGAGGACCGCCTTGAGAACATGCACGACACCATGCTTTCCCAGGGTGGTATCCCTAACAAGGTGTTCTCCGATGTATACGGCGCACTACCCGTGGTGGAAGAAGGCTTCGAGGGGGCGGACAAGGACGCTATCGCCGTGAAGTTCGGAGCAACGGCGGCTGAAATCGCAGATGACGCGGGTGTGTCGGAACTTGAAGCAGGGAAGGCACTCGTCCAACTCTACTACGAGGACGACTACAGCGACGTGGAGATGTTGATGACCCACGGGTTTGACGCTCCACATTACTGGCGGGAGGTAGGTCAATGAGTACCATGGACCCTATCGAAAGTTACCGCGAGAGCTACGTCCTCCGTTCTCAGTCGGATGCGGCAGAGAACACGGTAAAGCGCCACGTCCGACACCTTCGCAAGTTCGAGATGTGGCTTCAAGACCGTGGGAAAGAGATCACCGATGAAATTGAGGTGGAAGATGACCTACTGCGGTTCCATCGATGGATGAAACTGCGGGGTGCTGGCACCAAGTGCCCAGAGTGCGAGACCGTGGCGGACCCTTTCGAGGACCTTTGTCCTGACTGTGGGGCCGACGTGTCGGAGGGTGAACCCGTCGGCTACTCGGAAGGCACTATCAAGAACGCAACGGGGGCAATCAGCAAGTTCTTTCAGATACAGCGACCAGATGATCCGAACCCCGTAGACCAATGGGAAACCACGGGGTCGGACGGCAAGTGGTCAATCACCACGGAAAAGAAGCGGGCCACTCGGGAGGGTGTGTTCTATCTCGAATCCGATGAGGTGGATAAACTCATTGAGGCGGCAGACGGCTTTCGGGACAAGCTGATCATCCGCATCTTGGTTTCTACGGGCATGAGGCGGTCTGAGTGCATCAGCCTGCGGCTCAGGGACGTGGAGCCTGACCAGAAGTATATCCTCATCTACGAGCGTAAGAACGACGACTATCGGAAGGTCGGTTTTCGTTCAGATAAACTGGCACGGGATCTCCAGATGTGGATTGACCACTACAGACATCAAGAATATGGAGCCGAAGAAAGCGACTACCTCTTTCCGCCCGACGGGAAGGGCAACAGCGACCACCTGGGTGAAACCGTGGTGCGAGACATAGTGGTTGAAGCGGCAGAACGAGCAGGGATTCAAGACGACTACGGGACTGACGCGATGGGCAGAACACAACACTTGGTAACGCCGCACGCTCTACGGGCCACGTTCGCCGTTCAATGCGCCAAGAACGGTATTCCCGCGCCAATGGTCAAAGAGGCATTGGGCCATCACTCACTCAATGTAACCGACATCTACACGTCCGTGATTGATGATGACGCGGCAGACATGATTCGGCGCGATGGACCCTCCTACTAAACAGTTTGGGCTCCACTTCTCACACTCGTACCCAGGGATGACCTCTCCTTGTCCGCCGTAATCCAATTCCCCTCCACCTGGACTTCTAAGTAGAAAGAGGCCGTAATTCGGAATAATGAAAGATTGGCGGGGTTGGATTCAGTCTTGGAAATTCTGGGGCCTTTTGTCTCTCACTCTATTCTTATTGTGGATGTATAGAATTGAACAGAGATTTCCTGATCACGTTCCCGATGATGTCAACCTACATCCAGGGCCGCCCACGCCGTTTACATACTTCATAGGAATTTGTACGATGATTTCTACTTATATGACAATAAAGATGTATATTGAGAACAGGTCTGGCGGGAGTTCAGTATCTAACATCCTATACAGTAGTGGGGATGATAATGAGGAGAAATCTCCTCAAAAAGAGCTTGACGAGTTTGAATAGTTATTCCACATCCAGCCATTCAGTTTGGGGAATAAAACTTGACTATCACTTATGACGGCGGTGAATAAGCCGTCCTGGGACTCATCTACTCAGCTGGAGAACTTTACCAAAGAATCAAACTAGTGGGGGGACATCTGTCTTAGTATAACCTACAAGCATCTTCTAGGCCCCTAGTATTACTCTCAGAACTGTTTGAGAGCGAGCCGAGGGGGAGACATCATCCTGAAACAACCCCCACCTCAGAACGGCGCTCAGCGGCTCACAGAACATTGGCCGAACGTCAGGGGCGGTGGCCCGAGGACTTGCCTGGACGAGCGCGGACACGCAGGCGGTCGCACGCACGCCCGTGGCTCCGGATGGGTAGTAATACAATTTGAAGGGGAGATAAGCGAGTCAGGGGCGTGGAGTGTGCAACGGTCGTGGGGTATTCTATTAATGTTATATTTCGCCTCTTGATCGCCCACGCGCGCAAGGCATGGCCGTGGCAAAATCCCGCTCTCTCGGACTCACCTGATCTCAATCACTTGCTTACAAGAAGGACAATTGAAACGCTCTGGTCCTTCAAACCAAATGCGGAAGTGTTCTCCACAGGTTTCGTACGGGCACGTCAGCCTGGTTGGTTGCAGTATAACTTCACTGTCTTCTTCAATATTCACGTTCCTGTGCTGGTCGTGATCAGAGGAATGGACCCGAACACGGTTTTCCTCGGTTGCATCCCTTAGCCCAAATTCAGATTCCATCAAGTCACGCAAGTTTCGATGTTGAGAAGAATCAGTACTATCCCAGAGGATATAATCAGAAAAACTCGGAATTGGCATCTGCACCTGAGTGTTCACATCTTCCAAGATCCATATCGGTTTTCCGAGTTGCGCGGCAATACCAGCCTCCCATCCAATCCAGATTTTTGTATGCTCCCGTTTCTGGGCGTGAGGCCCCAAGACCACGAACATGGCCTGTGACTTGCGTATCTCGTCTCGGAGGCTTTCACTGACTGGTTCCTCTTGATCTTCAAAACTTGCCTTATATTGGCTAATATTTGAATTTCCAAACACCCTATTCAATTGGTCAAGTAAGTCCTGGTCATGTTGACTATGAGATATGAATATCTGCTTTCTAGCACTCATGGATATGATGTCACATTCTCGCGTAGAATATGTTTGGGAATGGTGCTATTCTGATATTTTGTGCATTGGATTCCCACTGTAGTAGCGATAGGTCTCCTCCTATGCGGTGGCGGTGAACTACAGGCATACCTCCTCAAAACTGGGGTTTTGAGGACTGAATCCTCCGAATCGGCGTAATATTATTAAGTCTACACCCGCTCGTACCAAATGTATGACAGTCCCTTGGGGGAAGATAGCCGCCTTCGGGTCACTGCTAACAGTCCTTGCCGTGGCTCCGTTCCTACTCGGGATGGGGAGTATGCTGTCTACCGCGAGTATCCAGAGCGCGGATATTGAAGGTACGTATCGGATGATGAACCTCGCAGTGGGCGCGCTTAAGGCGTTGGTCCCGCTCACTATCGGGGGCGTGATACTGTTCGCGTTCTTTGAGTTCGCGGGGGAGATGGCATAGATGTCCGACTTGGACGACGCGGACGATCTGGCGACCGCCGTGGCGATACTCGGAGCGGCTGGTGTTCTCCTAACCATGACTTCGAGTATTGGTGACGCGAGTACCACCCAAATGGTCGCATGGACTACGGACGTGATTCGGACTATTGCCGTTCCGTCCTTTGGGCTTATTATCTTGATCTGGTTCCTTCTCAAAGCGGAACCGCTGATAGACGCCTTCGCAGACTGGTGAGGAGGGTAGTGGGCATAACATCTTTACTTGAAATCCATTGAATGAGCCTATGAACAGCCTACCATCTAAGAACAAGATAGTGGTGTGGCTGTTCGCCGTCGTTTCAGTGTTTTTCGTAACTCTCTCTGTGTTTTTCGACTATCGCCCTACTCAGACATACCTTCAGATATTTGAGGAGTCTCTGTTGCTGATTCTCCCGACATCAATACTTGCTATATTGGTAATATATTACAAAAACAATTTTTGAACGGTGTGTCGTGGGTGCTCGGATCTTATTTCAATACGTTACCCAGGTCTACCCACCACCTACCGTGGAGCGATAGGGACCCGTCCGCTATGTAATCTTGATGGGGCGGTGTAGCGGGGGTGGCGCGGTCGGGTTCGAGCGAAGCGAGAGAACAGTAGGGAATCGACTACCTATCAGATTGGTAGAGTGGTTCAGTTGGGTTGACCCCGACCGTCGGCTAAAGCCCTCGAATCTGTGTAGACAATCGACTACACAAAACGCCTATTTCCCCCAGAACGGGTCCGCCTTCCGGCGCTTCTCCAGATACGCCTTCAGCGCCTCGATCTCGTCGGCGCGGATCTCCGAGGCGAGCTCCTGTTCGAGGATCTTCGCGTGCTTCTCGGGCAGTTCGATCCACAGCTCGTCGCCCTCCTCGATCTGGCGGCCGACCGTCGGGCCGTCGATGGCGACGGAGACGCGCTCGCCCGCCTGCGCGGAGTCCACGTCGTCGCCCTGATGCTGGATGCCCGAGAGCGTGCCGACGCGGTTCGGCTCGCTGCCCTCGAACTTCGCGACCGGGCGGTTGTTCTGGACGGTCCCGGAGACGACCTCGACGCCGACGACCGCGGGGTCGTTCTGGCGGAACGTGTGGTCCTGGAGGATGCGGAAGCGCGCCGGCTTAGTGATCTTGTCGAGCACCGTCTCCTGTTGGGCGCGCTCCAGCTCGTCGACGTACGCCTCGTACTCCTCGACGAGCTGGTAGATCACGTCGTCGTCGAACAGGCGCACGTCGGTGTGTTCGAGCGCCTCCTCGGCGTCCGGGAGCACGTCGACGTTGAACCCGAGGATCACCTTGTGGGTGTCCTCCTTGGCGGTCTGGGCGACGGTCACGTCCCGCGGGGCCACGTCGCCGACCTCCGCGCGGAGGATCGGGATCTCGGCCTCCTCGAGGGCGTTCGCCATCGCCTCCAGGCTGCCGAGCGTGTCGGCCTTGACGACGACGCCGTCCTCGGCGGTGTCGACCTCGATCCGCGCGAGCTCCTCGCGAACCTCCCGCTTGACCGCCTCCAGCGCCTCCTCGTCGTCGCCGCGGACGACGCGGACCGGCGCGCCCGACATCGCGTCGTCCAGATCGGGTGCGGCGATCTTGACACCCGCGGCCGCGCGGACCTCCTCGACGCGCTCGAAGCGCTTCTCCGTCCGGATCTCGGCGTTCGGGCGCGGCTGGAGCAGCGCGCGCACCTCGGTGACGATCGGCTCGTCGCGACCGCCGACGACGACGGTGTCGCCCTCGCGGACGACGCCGTCGTACAGCACCACGTCCAGCGTCGCGCCGAAGCCCTGCTCGTCTTTCACCTCCAGCACCGTCCCGACGCCGGGGCCGGCCACGTCGACGGACATCTCCTCCTTCATATACCGCTGGGACAGGCCCATCAGGACGGTGAGGAGGTCGGGGATCCCCTCGCCGGTCATCGCCGAGAGCGGGACGACGCCGATGTTGGACTGGAAGTCCTGCACGCGCCAGTAGAAGTCCGCGGAGAAGCCCTCCGCCGAGAGGTCGCCGATGAGTTCATACAGGTTCTCGTTGAGGCGCGAGGTCGCGCGATCGGACTGCTGCTCCAGGGACTGCTGGATCGGCTGGCCGTTCTGGGGGTTCCAGCCGGGCGTCGTGTCGACCTTGTTCGCGGCGACGACGAACGGCGTGCCGGTGCGCTTGAGGATGCTGATCGCCTCCTCGGTCTGCGGCTGGAAGCCGTCGTTCACGTCCACGACGAGCACCGCGATGTCGGCGAGCGCGCCGCCGCGCGAGCGCAGCGTCGAGAAGGAGTGGTGGCCGGGCGTGTCGATGAACAGCAGGCCGGGCAGGTCGAAGTCGGTCGGGTCGACGAGCGCGCCGGCCATCTCCGAGATCGTCGACAGCGGCACGGCGGTCGCGCCGATGTGCTGTGTGATGGCCCCCGCCTCGCCCTCCTGGACGGCGGAGCCGCGGATGCGGTCGAGCAGCGTCGTCTTCCCGTGGTCGACGTGGCCGAGCACCGCGACGATGGGCGTGCGGAGCGAGCCGGCGTCGAACGTCTCCTCTGAGTCGGGGTCGGAATTCGTGTCTGACATGGCTGAGATCCTCCCTGCGGCGAAGAACGGCTCTTGTCGGTACTGGACGGCCGCGTGAAGTAAGGGCTTCGACTCCGCCGACGCGCGGCGATCGCGTCGCCACCGGCGACGGATGCAACGTCGGCGCCCCCGCCGGCGACGGTGTACACGCCGCCGAACGCGCGGCGTCCGCCCCGCGTCGGACGCCAGCGTGGCGTTTATGCCCGTCGCGTCAGTGAGCGCAGGTATGGCAGATATCCTCGCCGAGAACCTCTCGGGGAAGGCCGTCATGGGCTCGGACGGCACCGAGTTGGGCATGCTGTACAACATCACGATGGACCTGAAGACGGGCTCGCTGTCGGATCTGCTCGTCACGCCGAACGAGGAGCTCTCGCCGGCCCAGGTGCCGTTCGACCGCGACGAGTCCGGGCGCTTCCACGTCCCGGTCGCGGACGTACAGGCGGTGAAAGACTACATCGTCGTCCGCACGTAATGGAAGTCCTCGATTCGTCCGCCTTCATCCACGGCTACGACAGCGACGACCGGACCGCCTCGATCCCAGCCGTTCAGGCGGAACTCACCGGCGAGACCGCGCTCCGGTTCGACGCCGAGGAGGGCGCCGGGATGCACATCCACGTCCCCGGCGAGGGTGCCGTCGGACGCGTCCGCAGCGCCGCCGAGGAGACCGGCGACCTCGCGGAGCTGTCCGACACGGACCTGCGCCTGCTCGCGGCGGCGTTCGAACTCGACGCGACGCTCGTCACCGACGACTACGCCATGCAGAACGTCGCCGAGCGCATGGACGTCCGCGTCCGCGTCATCGCCCGCGAGGGCATCGAAGAGGAGCGCAACTGGCGGTTCCAGTGTGCCGGCTGCGGCCGCACGTTCGACGAGAACCGCGACCGCTGTCCGATCTGCGGGAGCGACCTGACCCGCAAGAACCCCGCCTGAGTTCAGATCCCGGTCGTCTCCAGATACTGGACCGCGAACTGGACGGCGTTGTACGCGCCGTGGACGAGGATCGGGACGACGAGGGTGTCGGTGTACTCGTACAGCGCGCCCAACCCGATCCCGAGCGTCGCCGCGACGGCGACGTAGACGAGTTTCTCGGCGGGCGTCCCCGTCCCAGCGACGTAGTGGAGCAGCCCGAACAGCAGCGACGCGCCCGCGACGGCGCCCGCCGGGCCGAGCGCGCGCCGCAGCTCCCCCTGCACGACGCCGCGAAAGAGCAGTTCCTCGCCGACGGCGACCGTGAGGAACGACAGCGGGATCATGGCCAGGAAGTACACCGGCGGGTTGGTGAGCGCCTCGTTCGTGCTCGGCGACAGCCCCGCGGCGGAGAACGCCAGAAGGATCCCGTAGCCGGCGACGATGAGACCGATCGCGCCGCCGACGGCGACCGCGGCGTCGCGGCCCGTCGGCCGCCGGACGCGCAGCACGTCGAGATCACCGGCGTACAGGAGGAACAACAGCGCCGCGGCGGCGAAGCCGGCGGCGTTGCCGACGGTGGTGAACACGGCCGTCGCCGCCGAGTCGGCCCCGAACCCCAGCGCCAGGGCCGCCCACTCGAACGCCGGAACCACGGCGCTGACGGCGACGACGCCGGCGAACACCGCGAGCAGCGCCTGTGCCCCGCGGATCGCCACCGCACGGGGCTCGATCGTCCCTCCCGGCGGACCGAGTTCGACGGTCACCTCACTCCACCTCCAGCCGCCGCTTCTCGGCGACCGTCTCCGCCTCGGGGAAGTCGCCGCCGCCGAGCAGGCCACGGGCGGCCCTCTTCCCCCACTCGACGGCGGGCTGGGTGAACGTCGAAACCTCCGCGAGCTCGCCGTGGAGGACGCACGCGGCCTCCATTCCGTACAGGAGCTCGCCGATCCCGCGCTCGTCGACGCGGTCGATCTCGATACGGACGTTCTCGCGCCCCGCGGCCGCGAGGCTGGCCTCGGTCGCACGGAACTCCGCGTCCAGCAGCTCTCCGAGCGACGAGCCGCCGAGGTACGACAGCCCGTCCAGATCCGTCTCCGGGATGCCCACGTCGTCCGCCTCGCGGGGTCGTACGAGCGTGACGAGTTTGTCGGCGGGGCCGGCGCGGTACAGCTGGAGCTGACTGTGCTGGTCAGTCGCGCCGAGCGCGCGGGCGGGCGTCTGTCCCCGTCCGTCCTTCCCGAGCGACTCGGCCCACAGCTGGGCGAACCACTCGGCGAACCGCTCCAGCGACTCGGCGTACGGCATCACGGCGTTCGTCGCGGCGCCGCGCTCGGCCAGCGCGTACGTCGTCGCGCCGTAGGCGTACGCCGGCGACTCGAACAGCGACCCCGCGAGGCGGTCGGCCTCGTCGGCGGCGCCCGCGAGCACCGCGTCCAGATCGACGCCGGCCACCTCGGCCGCGAACAGTCCGACCGTCGACAGCGCGGAGAAGCGGCCGGGGACGCCGTCTGGCACGTCGAGCGCCGGGAGGTCGTGTCGGTCGGCCATCGACCGGAGGTTGCCCGCCTCGCCGGTGGTGACGACGGTGCGTTCTGTCCAGTCGACGCCCGCGGCCTCCATCGCCTCGCGGACGACGAGGAAGTTCGAGAGCGTCTCCGCGGTCGTCCCGGACCGGGAGACGACGTTGACGACGGTCGACGAGAGGTCCACGTCGTCCACGACCGCGCGGATCCACTCGGGGTCGACGTTGTCGAGGTAGCGGCAGTCGACGCCCTCCCCGAGCGCGTCCGTGAGGGTCGCGGCGCCCAGCGCGCTCCCGCCGATTCCGACCGTCAGGAGGTGGTCCGGGTCGAAGCCGTCGGCCGCTCGCCGGATCGGTTCGGGGTCGCAGGTGTCGGGGAGGTTCAACGCGGCGTACCCGTGTTCGGCCTCGGCGCGGCCGCGTTCGATGCGGTCGTGGGCGTCGGCGACGCGTCCGTCGAGCGCGTCGAGGCCCGTCCGCTCCAACCCGAGGTCGCCGTCGAGGGCGTTGCCGATGTCGACGTTCATGCGGGAACCGCCGTCCGCCGCCGGCAAAACCTTGCCGTCCTCCGCACCGCCTCGGCGACGCCGCGGCGGTCGCGTCGTGACGGCCGCGGCACGACGGCGGTGCCCGTCGGCGTCCCCGGCCGCGTCGGCCGCGCAGCGATCCCGTGCTCCGGTCGGACGACGGCGCACGGGACCGAGGACGGGGCGCTTAACACCGCCGCGGCCCAACCACGGCCGATGACAGACGCCGAGGCGACGCCCGAGGCCGATGCCGCAGTCGCCTCCGGCGGGGGCGACTCCGGCGGGGGCGACGAGGGGTACCGCGGCGTGTTCGGCGCGTTCCCGTACGCCGCACGCGCCAGCGAGTCGCTGACGTTCAAGTCGTACGTCCTCGTCGGCGGCCTCGCGGCGGCGCTGTTGACCCTGCTGTTCACGCTCGCGCTGGTCACGTTGTTCGGCGCGACCGCGCAGGCGCGCTTCTCGATCGTCCGGGCGTTTTACGTCATCGTCGCGCTCGGCGCCGTCGCTCCGACGATCTCTCCCGTGTTGCTCGTCGCGCGCTCGCGCCGCCGCGGAACTCCCGGCCGTCCCGGCTACGAGCTCGGCCTCGCGCTGGCGGGGTACCTGTTCCTCGCGTCGTTGTATCTGGGCCTGGTCGCCGCCCTCCCCGAGACGTTCGTCCTCGACGGCGAGACGGTCGCGCGGCCGCCCCCCTCCGGCGTGTTCGCCCCGTTGATCGCGGTGCTGTACGACCTCCCACGGCTGTTCGGTCTCGTGATCCCCGTCGCCGCCGCGCTGCTCGTCCCGCTGGTTCACTATCTCCGTCGCTGAGGGGTGACCGCTCCGCCGTTTTCCGAGGTCTCGCTTCGCTCGACCTCGCCGGTCACGAAACCGGGAAAAGCCTTCCCCACCTACCCCGGTACATGACCGACCGCGATTCCGATGGATCCGAACTGGACGCCGTCCGCGACGCGCTCGCGGAGGCCGCCGGCGACGCCGGCCCCGCCGACACCGACGACGGCGAACACGACGGCACGTTTCTCGTCACCCACGCGGACGACGGCTCGGCCGTGCTCCGGGACGTCGATTCCGGCCGAGTGTACACGCTCTCCTCGAACCCCGGCGTCGCCGAGGGGGAGGCCGTCGAGGGCGTCGTCGCACCCGATCCGCCGATGAACGTCTCCTGGCAGCTCGTCGAGGTCGAGGAGCGCCGCCACATCGCCATCGAGGAAAGCGAGGAGCCGCCGACCCGGCGCTCGCTCGATCTCGCCGCGGATCAGGCGGTCGGCGAACTCACGCGCACCGAGCGCGCCGGAACCGGAGAGATCCACGTCATCTCCGTCTCGGAGGACGACACCGATCAGGCGGTCGCCGACGTGCTCGACGACGCCGACACCGGCCGGACCCGCGCGGCCCGCCTCGGCGTGAATCGCGTGGAGATCCGATCGGCCCCCGGCGTCGTCGCCGTGCGCTACATGCCGTGATCTGCTGAAAACGACTCTTTCAGCCGCGCTTCGGCGTTACCACCGATACGACACTGTCCTCGCGGCCCGAAAGAATAAATTCCATTTCGCGATATCGATTCGCTACCGTCGCGGATCTGTCGACCCAATCGCTGTCGATCCGGCGGTCGTCGAGTGTCGAACCGGCGGTAGCCGGCCGACCTCGGCGGTCGTGACGACTCGTGTGGAACGCGACCGCCTGATCGTGGGGTCGACCGTGGAGCGAGCCGGATGCTCACTCGGTCGGGCCGGCGGCCGACTGCACGCGCCACCCGCCCTCGACCGCGCCCGCGCGCTCAACCAACTCGATATCCGTCCCGTCGGCGACGCGCGTTCCGCCGTCGACCGCCTCGACGCGGAACGTGAGGTCGAGCGAGTCGCCGCAACAGCCGATATCGACGAACTCCTCCAGTTCGTCGCCGACCCGTGGCTCGTCGAGCACTCGTCGGAGGTAGTTCCGGTAGCGGTCCGTCCGGATCTGGTCGCGGCCCCACTCGCTCAACCCGTCGGGGAACGAGAGGACCACGCGCGCCGCGTCGTCGCTCATAGCGTCGGTTACGGGGCGTCGCCACATCGACCTGTCGTCGGTGTGTCCGCGAGGCGCCATACCGACTTCCCGGAGACGGACCGCTCGAAAGCGGAGTGACCAGCCGAGGTGGTTTCGGCTGGTGCCGCTGTTTTCGGGGGGAGATATCGTTCCGTATCGTACGATGCACTGTATCGTCCTGTTCGATGGGCGACGCGCTCGGGAACCCGAGTGGGGCGACGCTGGCCGAGAGCTGGCGGAACGACCGAACGGCGACCGCCGCGAGTCCTGATCGGGATCCGCCGGGAACGAGACCGTGGACGGCGAATACGGCTGAAACGCCGGTAGCCGTGAAGAAGAAGGCTTATTCGGTGCGCGGGGGGACCGGAACCCATGGCTCGATTCGAGGTACCGGAAGTCGATTACACCCGGTACACAAACCGGCAACTCGCCGCGATCCCGCTCGCGGTGTTGGCCGTCGCGCTCCTCGTCATCGGCGGGGCGTACGCGACGACCGGGTCGCCGGTCGATCCGGGGCTCGATTTCACCGGCGGCACGGAACTCCGCGTCGCCGTCGACGCCCCGAGCGACGCACAGGCACGCGAAGACATCCGCGGGGCGTTCACCGCGACGCCGGATAGTATCCAACAGGTCGGGAACAGCGACGTGTTCATCGTCACCTTCCAAACGGAGGGCTCCGAGACCGAACAGAGCGAGTTCACCCGGCAACTCGAGTCGGAGGCGGGGGAGGCCGGATTCGACATCCGATCGATCGAAGGGGTCGGGGCGGCCTTCGGGTCGGAGACCCAGCAACGCGCGCTGATCGGCGTCGTCGCCGCCTTCGCCGGAATGGCCGCGCTCGTGTTCGCGCTGTTCCGGACGTTCGTCCCGAGCATCGCCGTCGTGGTCTCGGCGTTCTCGGACATCGTCATCCCGGTCGCGCTGATGAACCTCCTCGGCATCGAACTCACGCTCGGGACGGTCGCGGCGCTGCTGATGCTCATCGGCTACTCCGTCGACTCCGACATCCTGTTGAACAACAGCGTCCTCCGGCGCTCTGGCGACTTCTATGAGTCGACCTATCGGGCGATGCGCACCGGCGTCACGATGACGCTCACCTCCATCGCGGCGATGGCCGTGATGGCGGTCGTCGCGTCGTTCTTCGGCATCGGGCTGCTCGCGAGCATCGGGACGATCCTCGTGTTCGGGCTCGTCGCCGACCTGATGAACACGTATCTATTGAACGTGTCGCTGCTTCGCTGGTACAAGTTCGAGGGGGTGGCACGATGAGCGCTTGGGAGACGACCAAGGACAACTGGCGGGTCGTCCTGCTGGTGTTCATGCTCGTGCTCTCGTCGCTGTTCCTGTTCGCGCCGGCGTTCGAGCCGTCCGGGAACCAGGGACCGGCCGCACAGGAGAGCGCGACGAACCTCCAGTACGGGCTGGAACTGTCGGGCGGGTCGCGGATCCGCGCGCCCCTCGTCGGCGTCACCGCCGAGGAGGTGCAGTTCGAGGGTCGCGACACCGCCGAGGTCGAACGCCAGGTCGCCGCGGAGCTGGAAACCGGCGACAGCTCCGACGTGATCGCGCGGTTCTCCACGAACTCCAGCGGGACGGTCGAACTCGTCACCGAGAACGCCACACGGGCCGACCTCCGGAACGCGCTCGATGCGGCCGGCTACGAGTACGAGACGGTCAACGACGGCGTCACCGACGAGACCCGCGAACAGACGATCGAGGTCCTCGAGTCGAAGATCAACGCCGCGGGCCTCTCCGGCGGGACGGTCCGGACGATCGGCAACGGCGACTTCGTGCTCATCGAGGTTCCCAACGACGACCTCAGCGAAGTGCGCGACCTGGTGAACTCCCGCGGGACCGTCCAGATCGCGGCCTACCATCAGGTCCAGCGCAACAACACGACCGAGTACGTGAACACGACCGTCATCCGGCAGGAGGACTTCCAGACGGTCGGCACCGCCCAGCAGGGCGAGCAGGGTCCCGGACCGCACGTTCCGGTCTCGGTTCAGCAAAGCGAGGCCGAACGCGTCCAGCGCCTGTTCGTCGAGACGGGCGTCGCCGGACAGGGCGGCACGGAGTGCACCTACAGCCAGGAGAACGGGCCGAGCACGACCGACCCGTGCATCCTGATCATCCGCGACGGGAGCGTCGTCTCCTCGTTCGGGATGAACCCCTCGCTCGCGCAGTCGATGCGCGACGGCGAGTGGGCGCAGGACCCGCAGTTCATCCTCGTCACCGGCTCGTTCGACCGGGCGCAGGCCGTCTCGGTCGACCTCCGCGCCGGCGCGCTCCCGGCCGGACTGGCGCTCGATGAGGGGACCGCGACCTCCATTAGCGCCGCCCAAGGTGACGACTTCAAGCGTGACTCGGTGATCATCGGGCTGCTCGCGGTGCTCACGGTCGCGGGCGTGGTGTTCTTCCGCTACGGCGACCCGAAGGTCGCCGCGCCGATGGTCGTCACCGCCTTCTCCGAGGTGGTGGTCCTCCTCGGGTTCGCGGCGTTCATCCAGTACCCGCTCGACCTGTCGGTCATCGCGGGGTTCATCGCCGTCATCGGGACCGGCGTGGACGACCTCGTGATCATCGCCGACGAGGTGATGGCCGAGGGCGACGTGAACTCCCGACGGGTGTTCCAGTCGCGCTTCCGGAAGGCGTTCTGGGTGGTCGGCGCCGCGGCCGCGACGACGATCGTCGCGATGGCGCCGCTGGCCTCGCCGTGGCTCTCGCTGGGCGACCTCCAGGGCTTCGCCATCTTCACGATCCTCGGCGTGCTCGTCGGCGTGCTCGTCACCCGGCCGGCGTACGGGGACATCCTCCGCGCGCTGTTGACCGACCGCTGAGCCCGAGGCGGCGACCTCGGCTCTCCTCGGTCGCGCCGAACCGCTTTTGATTCCGTCGCGCGAGTCGGCGATTGTGCCCTCCGAGCCCTCCAGCCGGACCGACGGCGATCCGAGTGTCGACGCCCCGACAGACGATCTGCCGACCGACGAGAACCGATCGGACCGCGGCGACCGACTGACCGACGCCGACATCGAGCGGATCACCCGCCGCGTCGTCCGCGAGGAGTTGGCCGCACGCGACGACCGCTCCGGCTCCGTCTGGACCGTCCTCGCGGGCGCCGTCGTCGGCCTGCTCGTGCTCGTCCCGCTGTCGGGCGTCGTGGTCGGCACGCTGGCGGACGCGGGCGTCCCGATCCCACTGCTCGCGATCGCGGCGCTGCTCGCCGCCGGCGTGCTCGTCGCCTACGGCTGGCGACTGCCCCCGTTTCGGTGAGCCAACGGCCCCGATTTCCGGGTTCATACGACGGTGTTCTCCGTCGCTGTCGACGTAACCGACGTTGCGGACTGGCTTCGCTCTAGAACTCCCCGAGCGCCGACTGCTCGTTCGCCGCCAGCACGTCGTCGCAGGTGCTCCACGACCGCCGCGCGCACTCGGGGAGGTCGCCCTCGCGGTCAACGTACTCCCGCAGGAACTCGCGGGTGTTCGGGTCAGAGGGGTAGCCGCTGCCGATCCCGCCGTAGCCACGGTCGCGGTAGGCGGCGTCCAACTCGGCGACGATCCGGTCGCGCTCCACCTTCGCGATCACGCTCGCGGCGGCGACGACGGGGTACGACTCGTCGGCGCCGTGTTCGGCGGTCACGTCGACCGCGACGCCCGCGGCGTCGGCGGTCGCCTCCGCTCCGACCGCGTCGCCGACCCGGTCGGCGAACCGGGACTCGCTCACGTCGCCGGCGTCGACGATCGCGCGGTCGCCGTCGCGGGCGATCCCGGCGAGCGCCTCGGCCTGCCCCGCGACGGTGAGTGTGTTCATGTCGGTCGCGGGGTCGTCGATGCGGTCGACGCCGACGACGGCGACCGCGACGGCGACGCGGTCGTCGCCGCGAAGGAGGGCGTCGAGTTCCTCGCGTCTCGCGGGCGAGAGGCGCTTGGAATCGTCCACGGCGTCGGGGATCGCCGCGGGATCGCCACGGACCGCCGCGGCGACCATCGGCCCCAGCACCGGCCCCTTTCCGGCCTCGTCTGCGCCGAGCATGATTCACTCCCCGTCGGCGTCGGTGTCGCGACTCTCGTCGTCGAGGAAGAACCCGGAGTGTTCGAACGCCTCGTCGCGCCCCTCGACGGCGAGCACGTCCAGCGCCGTCACCCCGGCGTCGACGCCGAGCAGGCCCGCGAGGCTCGGTTCCGTCCGGCCCCCGTCGCCGGAGATCAGCTCCTTGATGTAGAGGCCGCCGGCGCCGTGGACCTCGACGGTCGCGTGTCGAGCGTCCTCGCGGTCGGCCGTCACCTCGTGGGCGACGCGGGTCCGCGTCTTCGCGGCGCGCCGGTGGTCGACGCGGTTCGGGGTGTACTGCTCGATCGTCGCCCCGTCGAGTTCGTCGACGGCGTCGGCCAGTTCCTCGGCGCTCACGTCGGCGCCGAACTCGACGGCCGCGCGGTAGCGCTTGGTCGCGTCGAGTTCCTTCACGCGCTCGACCATGTCGTGCGTGCACAGCCGGAGCCCCTCGACCTCGACCTTCCCGTCGGCGAAGGCGTTGATGTCGGCCTCCAGTCGATCCGCGTCGACCTCGCGGCGCCGCGGCTCGTCGACCTCGACCACGAACGGGCGGCCGGTGCCGAGCATCAGCGCGTCCACGTCCTCGCGGCCCGCGCCGTGGAACGTCGAGTCGACCCCCTCCATCACGTCCTCGACGACGGGGGCGGTGAGCTGTTCGACGCTCTCGGGATACAGGTAGCCCGAGCCGCCGCAGGTGTCGCACGGCTCGCGACCCTGGCGGCCGGAGCCGCGGCAGTCCGAGCAGGGCCACTCCGTCTGCGGGATGTCGCGCTCGAGCTTCCGGTAGCGACCGTACACGTGCGCGGAGTTGACCGTCGCCTCGACGCGGTCGGCGTCGATGTCGAGCAGGAACTGGACGTGCGGGCGCTCGAAGTCGACCTCGGTGCCGGTGACCTGCCCGACGCGTTTGCCCACCTCCCTGTTGAGTTCCTTGCGCAGCGGCTCGCCCACCTCCGGGTCCATGCCGGCGTCCTCCCGGAGCAGTCGGTCGTTCTCCTCCGCGAGCGGCGGGACGCGCGTGCCGACCTGGTAGGTAGAGAACTCGTAATCGGCGACCGCGTCGGCGGCGCGCTCGGCGAACTCGTCGACGCGCTCGAACACGCCCTCACACACCCAGCAGTCGGCGGCCGCACCGCCCTCGTAGTCGGCGTCGTCGTCGAGCGCGACGGCGACACGGAGCCCGCGACCCCGCTCGTGGTTGCCGAGGCCGAACGAGCGCTCGGCGAACGGGCGGCCGAGGCAGTGGTCACACAGCGGCCCCGTCGCGAGGAGCGCTCGGGCGGTGTCGAGAACGTCGGGGACGGCGGCTTCCCCGGAAGAGCCGGCGTCGTCGCCGCCGGCGTCCGCGGGAGCGTCGGAGTCGGTCATACCCCGAGTCGTCGCGGCGGGCGGTAGGCACTTTCGGTCCGGCGGGACCGCTTGCGGGGCTCGGCAGCGGCGCGGGGTGAACGGACCGCCGCCGCGTGGGCGCGTTCCTCGTCGGCGACGGTGTCGCCGCTACTCGCCGGCGACGGCGGCGCCGTCGGCGCCGTTGCCGGAACGCTCCGCGTTCCGGCCCGCGCGAGAATCGCCACGCGATTCTCGAACGTCGGGCGGGACCGAGCGGACGGCCGTCACCGCCACGTCGGTCACGCCGAACGTCTCGGCGAGCGCGTCTGCGACGGCCTCGCGGTCCTCGCCCGCGTCGCTCGCGAGCGCGACCGCGGCATCGACCTCGACCGTGAGGTCGTTGAGGCCGGGCTGGAGGCCGCGGATGTCGAGCGACTCGACGGCGTCCACCGCGTCGGCGCGGCGGAGTTTCGACTCGGCGCCCTCGGCGAGATCGCCGGGCGCGGATCTGGACACTGCGATGGTCATGCTGGCGTCGGCCAGTCGATGTCGGTGAACCGACATAGACTCCCTGCGCGGCTCGAACGCGCTGCGACTGCGGGCCTTCCCGGGGGAGCGGGTCGGCCGCGCGAGCCGGCTGACGGAGTCACGGGGACCTGAACGGAAGGTGGAGAACGGCGTCCGCCTCCGCTCGGGTCGAACCCGAGACACGTCGCCGGATCACGCGGCGATGGAGACGGACGGTCCGTACGCGGAGGCTGCATTCCCCGCACCCACGCCCGCGCCGGTCCCGGTCGCGGTCGCCTTCGGTGCGGCGAACGCGGCACGGACGGCGGCGGGGGCGCCGGCGACCGACCACCCATCCCCGTCGCTGCCGAGCGGCGAGCGGGGTGTGAGGGTGGTGTGGTCGGTCATTGGGAGCCTCCGTGGGTCGTCGTACCTTCGCCGATGAGGGCGTAATTCTTAATACTTTCTCCGCAGTGACAGGAGCTGGCACGGGGGTCGCCGACGTGGCGGACGCGACAGTCGTCGCGGTTCTGACCCGACACGCGGCCCGGACGAACGCCGTCGGCCTCGCCACGCCGTCGACCCAGTTCTCGTCGTTGATTGTAACGGAATCAGGCTTATCCGTCGAGTCGAACTCGGCCGGCGTACATGAGGCTGGACGCGCAGTTCGAGAAGCTCGCGTCCGACGGGGCCACCGACAAGCGCCTCGCGGTGGTTCGTCGCGACGGCAGCACGCCCCTCGACTCCATGCTCCGTCGGCTGTTCGCCGACCAGTCGGTGACGGTCACCGTCGACTCGTCGGCCGTCGAGGGCGTCGACGACGACCTCGCGGTCCTCGTCGAGAACGACGAGGTCGTCGCGACCTCGCCGTTGGCGTCGCTCGAGCGCGCGATCCTCATGGTCAACTCGGACATCTACACCACCGGAACGCTCGATCTCGACGACGCGGCGCTGCCCTCGGTGCTGACCGAGCTCGCGGACGTGCCCTTCCGTCTACGGGGGTATCCGCGCGCACACAAGGAGAAGCTCCTGCTCATCGCGATGAGCAGGCAGATCGAGTTGCGTGCCCACCGAGCCGACCGGGGCGAACTCCACGCCTCCTTCCAGCGGCTCTCACGGATCGACGACGAGACCGGCACCATGCGGGCGTACGAGCGGCTCTCCGACGGCGACGTGGACGTGCACGTGTACGGCGAGCCGGACTGGGACCCCGAGCCGCGGCTGGACGTGACCGCCCACGCCGGCTACGGCCACGGCTACAGCGACTCCTGGTTCGTGGTGTTCGACCCGCCGACCGACGCGATCGGTCTCGACGCCACGCCCGCGGGACTCCTCGCGCTGGAGGAGGAGCCGAACGTGTGGCGCGGGGTCTGGACGTTCCGCCCCGGCCCGGTCACGGACCTCGCCGAGACGGTGCGTCGACAGCTGTAGGCAGTCCGGTTTCGTCCGGCAGGGTCGGCCCCCCCGTCGCCGCGGACGGTTCCCCCTCCAGTCCACCCGTCCCCCCTCCTCGCGGTTCGAGCCGGTCGCCGTCCCCACGGTCCGGCCGTTTCGAACCGAAACACTTTCCGAGCGGTTCGCCAACCGCGAGCCAATGAGCGACGCAGACGCGGACGCGCTCGTCGTCCGAGGCGGAACGGTGCATACCCAGACCGACCGAGGAACGATCGAGGGGGACGTCCTCGTCGTCGACGGCGAGATCGCGGCCGTCGGCGAGGTCGACGGCCCGGCGGACGCGACCGAGATCGACGCCACGGGGATGGAGGTCACGCCGGGACTGATCGACGCCCACAGCCACGCCGGGATGGCCGAGTGGGGCGAACCCGAGGACGGCGACGTCAACGAGGGAACGAGCGCGACGACGCCGCAGGTCAACGCGCTCGACGGCTTCCACCCGCGCGACGAGGAGTTGCAGGGGGCGTTCCAGAACGGCGTCACCACCGTCTCCGCGCGAATGGGGTCGGGCAACGTCATCGGCGGGATCATCTGCTCGATGAAGACGTACGGGACGGTGGCCGACCGGATGTTCATCAGGGAGGACGGCATGAAGGCCGCGATGGGCGAGAACCCCAAGCGCTTCCACGGCGAGCGCGAGGGCCGCCAGCCCTCCACGCGGCCGGGCGTCGCCGCCACCCTCCGCGAGGAACTCATGGCGACCGAGGACTACATCGAGGCCCGCGACCACGCCCGCGAGAACGGGGAGCCGTTCGAGCGCGACTTGGGACGGGAGAACCTCGCGCGCGTCCTCGAGGACGACCTGCCGCTTCGTGTCCACGCGCACCGTTCGGACGACATCATGACCGTGTTCCGGATCGCCGAGGAGTTCGACATCGACGCGCTCTCGATCGAGCACGCCACCGAGGGCCACGTGGTCGCCGAGGAGTTCGCCGAGCGCGACGTGCCCGCGATCGTCGGGCCGTCGCTGTACTCGGGCGCGAAGTACGAACTGCGAAACATCACCTTCGAGACGCCCGGCATCCTCCACGAGGCGGGCGTCACCGTCGCCATCCAGACGGACGCGCCGGTGCTCCCCCAGCAACACCTCGACGTGTGCGTCGGCCTCGCGGTTCGCGAGGGCTTCCCCGAGGAGGCGGCGCTGGACGCCGTGACGACGAACCCCGCCGAGATCCTCGGGATCGGCGACCGCGTCGGCGACCTCGCCGAGGGGACCGACGCCGACCTCGTCGTGTGGGACGGCCCGTTCCACGAGATGAACACCCGCAGCCAGTACGTCGTCGTCGACGGCGAGGTCGTGTTCGACCGCGAGCGCGACGACGTGGACCCGCGCGAGGAGTACGCGTGGTGAGCGAGGTCGACCGACGGAAGACCTCGTCACGCGAGCGGGGAGCCCTGCGACCCGCGAGCAGGAGCGAGGTCGACCGGCGTCCTCGTGAGCGACGCGAACGAGGGCACGCGGGACGAGCGAGGCGAGCCCCGAGAAGGGAGCCCTCGTCACGCGACCACCTCGGCGCCGACCGTCGACCCCGGTAGCGACGGACGCCTGACGCGATCGACGGTAGCCCCCGATCCGCTCGCGCCGTCCGTTCAGGATCTCGACCACGTATCGATCACCGACCGCCACGTTCGCCCCCGAGTTCGACTGGAACCCGCCAGACGTGACCGATACGACAGCCTCGATCGACGACCCGGAGGACGACCCCACCTACTCCGAGCAGCAGGTGCGGACCGTCGTCCTCAGCCTCGTCGCCGGCGTGTTCTTCGGCGGGATGGGCGGCGGCGTCGCGTTCCCGACGATCCCGGCGCTGGGGTCGGTGCTCGGCATCGCGCCGGTTCTCGTCGGACTGATCCTCTCGATCAACCGCTTCACGCGGCTGGTGATGTCGACGCCCGCGGGGAGCATCCTCGACCGAATGGGAACGCGCCGGCCGATGATCGCGGGGTTCGTCGTGCAGGGGCTGGTCCCCTTCGGCTATCTCGTCGGGCTGAACCCGCCGTTCGGGGTCCCGTCGTCCGCCGTCTTCCTCGCGTCGCGGGCGGCGTGGGGGATCGGCTCGGCGTTCGTGTTCGTCGGCGCGTTCTCCACGGTGACGCACGTGACCACGTCGGCGAACCGCGGACGCTGGGTGGGCTATATGCGCGGCGGGCAGAGTCTCGGCTTCCCGACGGGGCTGATCCTCGGCGGCGTGGTCACGGAGCTGTACGGCTACGCCGAGGCGTTCGCCGTCGCGGGCTGCGCCGGACTGTTCGCGGCGGCAGTCGCCTACCGCGTGCTTCCGAACGTCTCCCCCGAGGTCGGGGAGAAGAGCCGCCTGCGCGACGTGCCCGCGCTCGTGCGAGCGGACACCCGGATCGGCGCCGTCGGCGCGGTCAACTTCACGATCCGGTTCCTGTACGCGGGCGTCCTGCTGTCGACGGTCGTGCTGTACACCGAGGCCAACGACATCTCGCTGGGGGGGTTCGCCGGCGCCGGCACCAGCGGCCTCGTGATGGCGGTCTCCGTCGTCGCGCTGGCGGTGTCGAATCTCGCGGTCGGTCGCTTCTCCGACAGCATGGGCCGGCTCACGACCGTGGTTCCCGGCCTCGCCGTGTTCGGCTCGGGGTTCGCGCTCACGGCGCTGGTGCCGACCGCGCCGGGCGTGCTGGCGGGGGTCGGCCTCGTCGGCGCGGGCGCCGGCCTGACTGGCCCGCCGCTGTTGGCGTATCTCGGCGACATCGCCCCCGGCGGGGACGTGGGCAAACTCGGCGGCGTCTACAACGTCTTCGGCGATCTGGGGTCGACGCTCGGCCCGCTGGTGGCGCTCCCGCTGGCCGCGGAGATCGGCCTCTCGGGCGAGTATCTCGCGTGCGTCGGGCTCGTCGTCGTCGCCGGCGTCATTGCCGCGACGACGCTGCGGGACGATTCGGCGGCCGACGCGGCGGCCGTCGCCGGCGACGACTGAGGCGAGGTCGAGTGAGCGCGTAGCGCGAACGAGCCGCACCGCTCAGCGTCGCGTCGGCTCCAGTCGGAACCGACCCGGCGACCCACCCCGACGACACGAACGCTTAGGAGTCGCCGGCGGCGATGGCGGATATGACCGTACTCTGCACCGGCTACGAGCCGTTCGGCGACCACGACGTGAACCCCTCCGGCGAGGTCGCCGAGGCGCTCGACGGCCGGACCGTCGCGGGCCACGAGGTCGTCGGCCGGGTGCTCCCGGTCGCGTTCGGTCCCGCCGAGGAGCGCATGGCCGAGTTGATCGACGAGCACGACCCGGCCGCGGTCGTCGCCACCGGGCTCGCGGCGGGGCGCAACGCGGTCTGCGTCGAGCGCGTCGCCATCAACGTGGCCGACACCGTCGGCGTCCCCGACAACGATGGTAACGACCCGGTCGACGAGCGGCTCGACCCGACGGGGCCGGACGCGCGGCGCTCGACGCTCCCGGTGCGCGAGACGGTCGGGGCCTGTCTGGCGGCGGGCGTGCCGGCCCGCGTGTCGAACACCGCGGGAACGCACCTCTGTAACGGCATCCTCTATCGAACGCTCGCGCTCACCGCAGGGACCGATACGCCGGCCGGCTTCCTCCATCTCCCCGCGACGCCCGAACAGGCCGCGGCGGCGGCGAGCGAGGGCGAGGCGACCCGCGGCGGGAGCGTGCGGCCGAGCCTCCCGCGGGCGCTCGCGGAACGGGCGGTCGAACTCGCGTTCGAGACGGCGCTCGGGTCCGACGGCGGGCGGTCGACGCCCCCGTAACCACCGGCGGCTGTCGCTCCCCGACCGTGGCATGTCGCAGAATCAGTGTGTGCCCGGCTACTCGGCGTTCACTCAGGGTCCACCGGCGACCCGCCGTCGGCGACGGTGCCCTCGGCGGTGCGTCCTCCATCCGGAGTTCCGCCGGCCGTGATCCCCTCGGCTGCGGCTCCGTCGGCCGTCGTCGCGCCACTCTCTCCAGCCAAGGCTCGGCGGCCGCGTTCGGTGATCCGGAAGACCTGCTCGTCGGTCACCGCCTCCACGAACCCGTGTTCCGCGAGCGTCGCCATCCGGCGCTCCACGAGCGGGATGTGGAGCCCGGTGTTGGCGGCGACGAGCGCCGGGTAGTCCGCGCTCGACCCGTCGAGGTGGCGCAGCACTCGCTCGTCGGCATCGGAGAGTTCGGTGGGTTCGGGCATCTCTTGCGTCATTCGGTACCATGCCACATGAAGTTGTCGCCGTCGCCGAGCAGTCCGCGGATCCTGCTCGACGGACGACCGGGATCCGGGAACTCAAGGCGGTCGCGTCGAATCCGGGGTCATGCGACTACCGAACGCGGCCGTGGGCGACGCACAGACGAGCGGCTTCGGCTGGGACGTGCTGACCGACTTGGTCGACGTGGGGAGCCGGATGGCCGGCCAGACGGGCGAGCGTCGCGGCGCCGAGGTCGTCCGCGACGCCTTCGAGCGCGCCGGCGCCCGCGACGCCCGGATCGAGGAGTTCGAGATCCCCGGCTGGTGGCGCGGCGAGTCCTCGCTGTCGATCCGCGAGCCCCACGAGCGCGTTCACGACGGGCAACAGGACGTGCTCGCCTTGCCCGGTTGTCCGGCCGGGGAGGCGACCGGGCGCGTCGTCGACGTGGGCGACGGCACCTACGAGGAGTTCGAGGAGAAGGCGGACGAACTGGAGGGGGCCATCGCGATGGCGTCGTCGGCGACGCCGGACTCGGTCGACCGCTGGATCCACCGGATGGAGAAGTACGTCAACGCCGCCGACCACGGCGCCGTCGCGTTCGTTTTCCGCAACCACCTCGACGGGTCGCTCCCGCCCACCGGCGAGGTCGGCTACCACGAGCGTTCCGGGCCGATCCCGGCGGTCGGCGTCTCCTGTGAGGTCGGGAAGCGCCTCGCCCGGTACGCCGAGGAGGGCTGTGAGGCGATCGTCTCCGTGAACTGCCGCAACGAGCCGACGACCTCGGTGAACGTCGAGGCCGAGGTCGGTCCCGACACCGACGAGCACGTCCTCCTCACCGCGCACGTCGACGCCCACGACATCGCCGACGGCGCCAACGACAACGGCGCCGGCTCCGCGCTCGTCGCGGCGGTGGGACGCATCCTCGCCCGCGACGACGTGGAGCTGGACACCCGCGTCCGCCTCGTCACCTTCGGCTCCGAGGAGATCGGGCTGTGGGGGGCGTACCACTGTGCGGAGACGACGGACCTGGACGACACGAAGTGCGTCGTCAACCTCGACGGCGCGTGTTCCTCGCGGAACCTTCGCGTGGGGACGAACGAGTTCGAGGAAATGGGGTCGGTGTTCGAGGCGGTGACCGACGATCTGGACGCGACGCTCTCGACGGACGACACCATCTCCCCGCACGGCGACCAGTGGGCGTTCGTGCAGGAGGGCGTCCCGGCCGTGATGACCTCGACGACCTCCGAGCAGTCCGGCCGCGGCTGGGGTCACACCCACGCCGACACGCTCGACAAGCTCGACTCACGGGACCTGCGTGACGTGGCCGTCCAGGTCGCCGAGGCGGTCGCCCGGTTCGCCTCGGCGGACGTGGAGACGCCGGGGCGGACCCGCGCGGAGATGCGCGAGGCGATCGACGAGGGGTACGAACAGGAACTGCGGATGGGCGGGCGCTGGCCGTACGCGGATCTGGAGTAGGGGCGCAACCGGATCGGAAGGGGGTGGGACTCGACGACCGGGGACGCACCCGTTCGGGACTCCTCGCGGCGCTCACTCCTCCCAGTCGGTGCGACCGAGGAACTCGCCGAGGTCGTCCATCACCTTCCCCTCGGCGCGCGCGAGGTGCTCCCACGCCGTCGTCGTGCTGACGCCGAGCTCCGTCGCGATGTCCTCGACGCCGGCGTCCTTCTGGTGGCCGTAATACCCGGCCCGGATCGCGGCCGCGAGCGCCTCACGTTGGCGCGGGGTCAGATCGTGGAGGACGCCCGCCGTCTCGAAGTGCGGAGCGGCGTCGACCTCGTTCATCTCCAGCTGTCGGACCAGCTCGACCTCGTTGCCGCGGGCCTCGACCGCGTCGATGATCGTCGAGAGGTCGTCGGCGGCGTCGAGATACAGCACCCATCGCTCATAGCCGCCGGTGATCTCCGTTCCCGTTCGGTAGTGGAGCCCCAGCTCGGCGAACAGTTCGGTGATGCTGTCCCACCGCGGGACCTCGATGGTGACCGCGACGAAGACGGTCGACTCGCCGAGGGCGGTTATCGGGTCCGCCGCGATCACCGGGTCGCCCTCGGCGTACACGTCGATGAAGCCGGCGACGGCGTCCGGATCGCCGGTCACCTCGACGATCCGCTTGCGCTCGTTTTCCCGCCCCGTCATCGACGACACCGACCGCATCGTCACCCCCGGGTAGCGCTCCGAGGCCGCCGTCTCGGGCTGCCCGACGTGTTTGATCTTGAGCGTCACCTCGCGCATCGACCGGGTCCCGTCGCCCATGCTATGCCTAATATATTTGGGTCTATATTGAACTTTCGCACGACCATCTCACGTTGTATGCCAACGGATAGCAACACAGAACTCACCGAGGAAGCACTCAGCGGTCCCGTCATCGACCGGCGGACCACGACGGCGCTGCTGGGCGCGGCCGGTCTCTCGGGGCTGGCCGGGTGTCTCGGCGGCGGATCCGGCGACACGACCGACACCGGCGGCTCGGGTGGTTCGAGCGACTCCGACGGAAGCAGCGGCGACACCGAGACCGACGTGCCAGCCGAGGACCGCATGGGCGGAACGCTCGAAGCGGGCTGGTTCACGGGCAGCATCGACACGCTCGACCCGCCGTACATCAGCGTGGGCCAGTTCTTCCAGGTCGCGGCGAACGTTTTCAACGGCCTCGTCACACTGAACCAGGACCTCACCGTCCGCGGCGACCTCGCGCGCGACTGGGAGGTGACCAACGAGGGCGCGACCATCACCTTCCAACTTCGCGAGGGTGTCACCTTCCACAACGGCGACGACTTCACCGCCGAGGACGTCCGCTACACGATCAACCGCACGATCGAAAACGAAACGCCGGCGGCGCCGAAGCTCTCGACGCTCAAGCCGGTCGACGAGGACGGCGTCGTCATCGAGGACGACTACACGGTGACGCTGAACTTCGAGCGGCCGATGGCGCCGGCGCTGATCTACCTCACGCGCGGCCCGGGTCGCGCTGCGACGATCGTGAGCCAGGGCGCAATCGAGGAGATGGGCCGCGAGCAGTACGCGATCGAACCGGTCGGGACGGGCCCGTTCAAGGTCGCGAGCCACGAGGTCGGCAGCGAACTCGTCCTCGAGCGCAACGAGGACTACTTCGGAACCGACGAGGACGGCAACCAGCTCCCGTATCTCGACGGTATTAATATCCGCCCGATCCCGGAACCGTCGTCGATCGTGAACGCGCTGCAGTCGGGTGACATCCACTTCGCGAACCTGATCCCGCTGCAGAACGCCTCTCAAGTCGAGAGCGCCGACGAGGTCGACATGCTTCAGGCACCGGGCGTGAACTGGTACGGCCTCGCGATGAACCAGGACCGCGAGCCCTTCGGGGACAAGCAGGTTCGCATGGGGATCGCCAAGTGCATCGACAACGAGGCGTTCATCGAGACGGCGTACTTCGGCAACGCGATCTCCGCGGAGGGGCCGATCAACAAGGCGACGAACTGGGTCTGGCGCGACGACAAGCCGGGCGACCAGTCGTTCGACCGCGAGCAGGGGATGCAGATGCTCGAGGACGCGGGCGCCGACGGCGCGAGCTTCTCGATCCTCACCACCCAAAGCAGCCTCCGGCAGGCGCAGGCGATGCGCCAGCAGCTCAACAGCTCGGGACTGAACGTCGAGATCGAACAGGTGACCTCCTCGACGTACTGGACCCGGTATGAAGAGGGCAACTACGATACCACCATCAGCGGTTCCGTCGGTGACCCCGACCCCGACCAGTCGCTGTGGAACTTCTACCGGAAGGACGGCCCGTGGAACTGGGTCAACTTCCAGAACGACGAGGCCCACGAGCTGCTGGCCCAGCAGCGCCGGCAGCTCGACCGCGATGAGCGGATGGCGACCCTCCAAGAGCTGGAGGATCTGCTCATCTCGGAGGTACCCCACGCGTACCTCTCTCACCAAGACGACATCGGCGCCGCTCGGACGGAGGTTAACGGGTTCACCCACATCCCGTTCATGCGGCCCCTCGAAACCGTCTCACTGTCCGAGTGATGTGGCGGTACATCGTGAAGCGCGTCGGGCACGCCCTGTTCGTGATGTGGCTCGTCGCCACCACGGTGTTCTTCGGTCTCCGGGCGATCCCCGGGGGTCCGGTCAGGACGATGCTCGGACAGGAAGCGACGCCCGAGGCGGTCGCATCGCTGCGCGCCGAACTCGGGCTCGACCGCCCACTGTCGGTACAGTACCTCGACTTCATGACTGATCTGTTCACGCTGGAGTTCGGCCGAAGCATCACCTCCGGCGAGCAGGTCGGTGCGATCGTCGCCGAGGCGGCGCCGAAGACCTTCGCGATCGCCGCCGTCGGCGTCGCGCTCGGGCTCGCGATCGCGATTCCCGCGGGCGTCATCGGCGCGACGCGGCGCAACGAGCCGGCCGACTACGCCGCGACGATCGGGGCATTCCTCGGCATCTCGATGCCGGCGTTCTTCGTCGGGATCCTCCTGGCGATCGTGTTCGGCGTCTACCTCGATTGGCTTCCGATCGTCGGGTACACTCCCCTCTCGGAGGGCGTCCGTCCGTGGTTCGAGAGCGTGCTCCTTCCGGCGATCGCCGTCGGTCTCCCGTACGCCGCCGGGGTCACCCGGATGATGCGCTCGTCGCTCATCGAGACGCTCAACGAGGGGTACATGCGTACCGCGCTCGCGAAGGGCGTCGGATCCCAGGTCCGCCTGTACAAACACGCCATGCAGAACGCGCTCATTCCCGTAGTGACCGTCGCCGGCATCCAGCTCGCGTTGGTTCTGGGCGGCTCGGTCACGGTGGAGCTCGTCTTCTCTATCCAGGGGCTCGGGCGCGTGCTCGTCAACTCCATCTTGGAACGTAACTATCCCGTGACTCAGATAGCCATCCTCCTCATTTCGGGCGTCTTCGTGTTCATGAACCTGCTCGTCGACATCGCCTACACCGCGATCGATCCGCGCATCCGCGTCGGAGGTGAGAGCGCGTGACCGACCAGTCGGGCGCGCCCGGCCGGTCGGACAGCGCTCGTCGATCGTCGGCGGACGCGGACCCCGAAGTTGGCCCCGACGCGGAGCTCCGTCCCGACGGCGGCACCGACTCGACGCCGAAGGCGTCCTTCGGGCTGTACGAGGGCGAATTCGGCCCCGGAGAGGTACCGCCGGAGTACGAGGTCGACGAACGCGTTGAGGAGCACCGCACGACCGCACAGCGAATCGTGGCGACGCTGCGTCGCGACCGGTTGGCGCTGGCGGGCGCGGTCATCGTGATCACGTTCCTGTTTCTCGCGGTGTTCGCACCGTACGTCGCGCCGCACGGCCCCGAGGAGACGTTCGGGTTCATGCAGGGGCCGCTGTCGGAGTCGACCGGCGACTTCGACGGGGATGGGGCGATGGAAACGACTACTCACTACCTCGGTACTGACTCCTTCGGACACGACATCCTCACCAGGATCATCTACGGCGCCCGGGTGTCGATGCTCGTCGCGCTGGCGACAGTCGCAGTCGCGTTCAGCATCGGCACGACGCTGGGTATCGTTGCCGGATTCTACGGCGGCTGGGTCGACTCGGTCATCATGCGGTACGTCGACTTCCAGTGGGCGTTCCCCGAGATCATCCTCGGCGTGGCGATCATCGCGATGATGGGCGGGCTCGGCGTCGTCAACGTCGTCCTCGCTATCGGGATCGCCTTCATCGACGATTTCGCCCGGATCATCCGCGGCGAGGTGTTGTCGATACGCGAAGAAGAGTACGTCACGGCCGCTCGCGCGGTCGGCATGGGCGACATCCGGATCATGTTCAAGGAAATGCTTCCGAACGCGGTCGCGCCACTGATCGTGCAAGCGACGCTGATGCTCCCGCTGGCTATCTTGGCGGAGGCGAGCCTCTCGTTCCTCGGGCTCGGCGTGAAGCCGACGACCCCGACGTGGGGGCTGCTCATCGCCGACGGTCGACAGTTCATCTCGCAGGCGCCGTGGATCAGCGTGATGCCCGGCCTCGCGATCATGGTCGTGGTACTGGCGTTCAACACCCTCGGCGACGGGCTGCGTGACGCCTTCGACATCGACCAGACGGAGGTGGAGTGAATGCGTACCGAATCTCCCACCGGACGCTCTCGGGACGTCGCAACCGACCGCGACGGACCGCTGCTTGAGGTGACTGGACTGCGGACACAGTTCCCAACCGAGCGCGGTACTGTCGAGGCGGTCGCTCGCGCGGACCTGTCGATCGAACCCGGCGAGATCGTCGGGCTCGTCGGCGAGTCCGGGTCGGGGAAATCCGTCTTGGCCCAGAGTCTCATGGGGATGGTTGAATCCCCCGGCGAGGTCGTTTCCGGCGCGGTCTGTCTCCGCGACCTTGAGGTGGTTCGCGAACTCGCCGACGCGTTCCCCGACGCCGTCGTCGACGCGAGTGATGACGACGTGGCCGTCGCTCGCGAGGCCGCCGCCGCCAGCGTCTCCGCGACCGAAGCGGCCGCGAACCTCGCTGGCCCCGGCGAGTTCATCATCGTTCGGGAGCGAGCCGACGACGGCGTCCCGACCGCGGGATTCGTCGACCTCCGCCGCGCTCCCGAGCGGGCGCTCCAGCGGCTCCGCGGCGGCCGCATCTCGATGGTGTTCCAGGACCCGATGAACTCGCTGAACCCGACACTGTCGGTCGGCGAGCAGATCGCAGAGACGGTCCGCCTCCATCAAGACGTGAACGAGTCGATCTCGTTGCCGGCGGAGCTGAAGCGGAAAATCGTCGGCGCCGCTCGAAACGGCGACGCGTGGCGGCGCGCCATCGAGATGCTCGAAGCCGTCGAGATCCCGGAAGCGGAGGCCCGCGCGACCGACTTCCCGCACGAGTTCTCCGGCGGGATGCGTCAGCGAGCGATGATTGCGATGGCGCTGTCGTGCGAGCCCGACCTGCTGATCGCCGACGAGCCGACGACCGCGCTCGACGTGACGATCCAAGCGCAGATCTTAGACGAGCTGGTGTCGCTCAAGGACGCGTTCGACACCTCCATTCTGTTGATCACGCACGACCTCGCGGTGGTCGCGGAGACGTGCGACCGCGTTAACGTGATGTACGCCGGCGAGATCGTCGAGAAAGCGCCCGCGGACACGCTGTTCGCGGATCCCCAACACCCCTACACACGGGGGTTGCTGGCGTCGACGCCGCGACTCTCCAGGCCGGACCAGGAAGTCGAACCGATACACGGGAACGTCCCCGACCTCATCGACATTCCGTACGCGTGCCACTTCGCGCCGCGGTGTCCGGAGTCCATGCGCGAGTGCTTCGAGCGCGAGCCGACGTTCCGTGGGGTGGGCGAACGCCACGAAGCGGCGTGTCTCCGCCGCGGCCCGGAGGGTGATCGCCTATGAGCGTCGACTCCGACCCCGTCTTGGAGGCTGAGGGCCTCAAGAAGTACTTCTCGCAGTCCGACGGGATCGTCGACCGGATCCTCGGTGGCGGCGGGCGGGTAAAGGCGGTCGACGGCGTCGATCTGGAACTCCGCTCCGGGGAAACGCTCGCGGTCGTCGGTGAATCCGGCTGCGGAAAGTCGACGCTCGGGCAGACGCTGTTGAACCTCCACGCACCGACCGGCGGAACGATCCGCTACCGCGGCGAGGACATCACTGGCCTCACCGGAGGCTCGATGCGTCCGTACCGCGCTGAACTCCAGATGATCTTCCAGGATCCGCTGGCGTCGCTCAACCCACGCCAGACAGTCGGCGACATTCTCTCGGCGCCGATGGAAGTCCACGGGATCGGCGACTCCGACGACGACCGGCGCGATCGAGTTCGCGACCTGCTCGAACGGGTCGGACTCGAAGCCCGGCACATCGACCGCTACCCGGCGCAGTTCTCCGGGGGGCAACAGCAGCGCGTCGGCATCGCCCGCGCGCTCGCGGTCGAACCGGACGTGATCGTCGCCGACGAGCCGGTGTCGGCGCTCGACGTGAGCGTCCAGGCACAGATCCTGAACCTCCTGGAGGAGTTGCAAGACGAGTTCGACGTGTCCCTACTGTTCATCACACACGACCTCTCGGTTGTCAGACAGGTCGCCGACAGGGTGGCTGTGATGTATCTCGGCGAGATCGTCGAGACAGCGCCCGCCGACGAACTCTTCGAGACACAACACCACCCCTACTCGGAGGCGCTGTTGTCTGCGGTTCCGCGGATCGACCCTGGGGCCCGCGGCGACCGGATCGTGTTGGAGGGGAACGTCCCGTCACCACTGAACCCGCCGACCGGCTGCCGGTTCCACACTCGGTGTCATCGGGTGGTTCCGCCTACCGACTGGCTGGGCGATCAGGCGACGTTCCGCCGGGCGTTCACCCTCCGGAATCGCGTCGAGAACGGCGAGATCGACCCAGACGCGGCGCGGCGACGGCTCGAAGCGGAAGGGGAGCCGGCGGGCGAAGAGGCGGTTGCCGCCCACATCGTCGAGACGTCGCTCCCCGGCAGCGTCGACGATCTCCCGTCGCAGACGCGCAACGCGGTCGAGATGGCAATGGAGCTCCTCGTCGCCGGCGACGAGGACGCGGCGGCCGACCGGCTCGCGGATGCGCTGCCGTCGCCGTGTACCGACGAGACGCCGCGAGTCGTCGAACCCAGTCCCGGACGGACGGCGGCGTGTCACCGAACTGATCCGGACGCACCCGCCGCTCCGATGAGCGATGACTGACGCGTCCGAAATCGGGTCTGACCGCCCCCGACTTCCGTGAGCCCCGGTTTATCGGGAGTAGCCCGGCGGTGATGCCGAGTGACGAACATGCCGTGAGGTCCCGCCGTCGAACGGTACCGTGACTGAACGATCTGCCGTCGCTGGCGAACGGTACAATACCGGTCAACAGTGGTGTAGCGAACAGACGGCGCCCGATTCCGACCGCGCGGCGGTGCGCCGTGCACCCGCTGCCCGCCGCGCGTGGCTGCTCAGATCACGGGACGCACTGGGCTCGGTATCGGGCATAAACGCTCGCAACGGTGCGAGTGCGGACGATTCAGTCGAAGATCCGCGATTTCTTCTCCTCGGTGAACTCGCCGCTCGCGGCCTCGGCGGCCTCGTACACCCGTCGAAGCTCCGCGATCGGATCCTCGTGCTCGTCGACGCGGAGGTCGTGGTATGCCGTCGTCTTCGGCGCCTTCACCAGCACCGCCGCGGAGCTGTGGCCGCGTTTGTCGCCGCCGGCGTCGCGGCCGGCGTCGAGGGCGTCGACGAGTCGAGGGACGAGATCCGCGTCCGGAACGGGGTCGTTCGAGGCGGCGTCGGCGCCGGCGAGGAACGCGTCGGCGGCGGCGTCGAGCGTGTCGCCGTTCGCGAGCATGTTCCCCGCGGCGGTGAGGCCGTCGTCGACGCGGACGAGGTCGCCGCTCCACGGGTCGCAGTCGTCGCCGGTGAACGCGAACGCCCCGCCCTCGTCGTCGACGCCGTGAAGCTGTCGCATGCTGCTGTCGTCATCGCGGTCGAGCAGTCCCGGCAGCGCCGCTTCGACCCCGATGTCGTCGAGCAGCGCGATCCCGCGTCGCCCCAGGCGGACGTTGACGAAGCTCTGGGTGCTGACCGCGCCGCGGTGGCTCACGTACGGGGCGAGCGCGCCGACCGCCGGCGCGTCCGTCGCGATCCCGACCCCGAAGGCCGGTCCCTCCGGCGTTTCCGCGCGAACGCAAATCGAGAATGTCATGACAGTTCATGGCAACGGCGGGTAAAAACGACCTCGCCGAAAGTATTCGGTACCACGCTTTCACCACCTCAGTGACTCACTGCAGTATGGACAATCCGGATCTCGATCGGTTCGCGTCCCGCCGATCGACCGTGTACGGACAGCGTGGGGTCGTGGCCACGAGCCAGCCGCTCGCGTCGCAGGCGGGTATCTCCGTATTGGAGGACGGCGGCAACGCCTTCGACGCGGCGGTTGCGACCGCCGCCGCGTTGAACGTCGTCGAGCCGACGTCGACCGGCCTCGGCGGCGACGTGTTCGCGCTGTACCGAACCGCCGACGGCGAGGTCGGCGCCATGCGGTCGTGCGGGCCGGCGCCCGCGGACGCCACGATCGACCGGGTTCGCGAGGCCGTCGCCGACGAGGAGGACGTCGATCCTGACGACGCCGAGATGCCCGACACCGGCGCGCACGCGGTGACGGTTCCGGGGACGGCCCGCGGCTGGGAGGTCACCGCCGAGCGGTTCGGCGAGAAGTCGCTGGCCGACCTGCTTCAGCCGGCGATCCGTTATGCGATCGACGGGTATCCCGTCTCGGAGGTCGTCTCCGCGCAGTGGGAGCACGGAGAGGAGCTGTTCGAGACCGACAACGCCCGCGAGGCGTTCCTCTTCGACGGCGAGGCGCCCGACGTGGGGCAACACGTCACCCTCCCGAAGTTGGGCGAGTCGATGCGGCGGATCGCGGAGGAGGGGGCCGACGTGGTGTACGAGGGAGGGATCGCCGAGCAGATCGCCGCCGAAGTGCAGGAGCACGGCGGCTTCCTCACGACCGACGACCTCGCCGACTTCGAGCCGGAGTTCCCCGATCCCGTCTCGACCACGTACAACGGGGCAGAGGTGTACGAGCTCCCGCCGAACAACCAGGGGCTCATCGCGCTGGAGGCGCTGAACATCGCCGAGGAGATCGGCGCCGGCGAGCACGACTACGACTCGCCCGAGCGCGTCCACTACTTCTCGGAGGCGCTGAAGCTCGCGTTCCACGACGGCCACCGGTACATCACCGACCCCGCGTTCGAGGAGCACCCGCCGCTCGCGAGCAAGGAGTGGGCCGCGACGCGCGCACAGGAGGTCGGCGAGGAGTGCAACGACGACGTGACCTTCGGCGTTCCCGGCGCCAACGCCGAGGACGCGGACACGGTGTTGCTGTGCGTCGCCGACGACGAGGGCAACGTCGTTTCCTTCATCAACTCCCGGTTCGCCGGTTTCGGTTCGGGTCTGGTCGCGGGCGACACCGGCATCGCGCTGCAGAACCGCGGCTCGTCGTTCTCGCTGGACCCGGATCACCCGAACTCGCTGGCGCCGGGCAAGCGCCCGTTCCACACCCTGATCCCCGCGCTGGCGGACTTCGCGCCCGACGACGACGGAACCGACGACTGGGCGGCCTTCGGCGTGATGGGCGGATACATGCAGCCGCAGGGGCACGTGCAGGTGATATCGAACATCGTCGACTACGACCAGCCGCTGCAGGCGGCGCTCGACAGCGCCCGGTGGCGCTACCGAGAGGAGGGAAGTCTGGCCCTCGAGCCCCAGTTCGACGGGAGCACGGCCACGAAGCTGGTCCGGAAGGGCCACGACGTGAAGACGCTCCCGCCGGCGCTGTTCGGCGGCGCGCAGATCGTCAGGAACGCCGACGGTGTCCTGTCGGGGGCGACCGAACCCCGAAAGGACGGCAACGCGCAGGGGTACTGAGGGCTGCCGGCCCCCGAACCTCACAAACCCGCAACCGGCGGCTGCCGCACGATCGCACGAAACCGACACCCTCATTCGCTCCTCGCCCCTTCTGGCGCCCGTGCCACAGTCCCCGCGAAGTCACGAGGACCGCGACCGCCTCGGCTTCGACGAGACGCGCGATTACCTCGGCGCGGCGGTCGCCGCCCTCCTCCCGGCGCCGCTGGTCGCCCGGGGGCTCTCGATCGCCGTCGACACCGACCGCGAGGTGTACGCCCCGGACGACCCCGTGTCGGTGCGCGTCGTCATCCGCAACCGCCTCCCCGTGCCGGTCGCGGTGACGACCTCGTCGCGACGGCTGTGGGGCTGGGAGGTCGACGGCGCGCTGGAGGCCACCGAGGAGCCCCGGCGCGACCCCGGCGGCTCGGGGACGCTCTCGTTTCGCGCCCGGGAGCGCAAGACCCGGGAGTGGACGTGGGACGGCAGAGTGACCCGTCGCGACGACCGCGGCCTTCGCTCGTCGCCGCTCGACCGCGGCGACCACGAGATCCGCGCGTTCGTCGCGACCGGGAACGAGCGACCCGAGGCCCGGACGACGTTCCGGATCGAGTGACGGGGCCGTCGCGGTCGAACTCGTCGGCAGATCGAGAGAGATCGACCGACGGCCGGTCGCCTCAGTCGTCGGCGGGCGCCGGCGCCTCCACGTCCTCGCGGTGGAGGTGGCAGGCGGCGAAGTGCTCGCCGTCACCGATCGTCGGTTCGACGGCGTACGACGGCTCCTCGTTCGCACAGATACTCGCGTCCGCGAACGTGGAGATGAGCTGATCGGCCGCGTCCTCCCACTCGTCGTCGGCGACCTGATCGAGCGCGTCGTCGACGACGCCACCCGCGCGTCCCGACGGTGTGCCGTCGGGGAAGAACTTCGTCCGGACGTCGCCGCGGTCGTCGGCCTCGAAGGTGCGCCGGTCCACCGCGCGGGCGAACTCGCGGACGGCCGCCCACGTCTCGGCGTCCATCGAGAACTCGTCCGGCTGGATGAGCTTCGGACACCGGGTCCGGAACCGACAGCCCGACGGCGGCTCGATCGGCGAGGGAACGTCGCCCTCCAGCACGCTCCGGGTGCCCGTCGCGCGCGGATCCGGAACCGGGATGGAGTCGAGCAGCGCCTCCGTGTACGGGTGTTCGGGGTGATCGAACAGCTCCTCGGTCTCGGCGAGTTCGACCAGCTGGCCGAGATACATCACGGCGACCCGATCGGAGATGTGCCGGATGACGCTGAGGTCGTGGGCGATGAACAGGTAGGTGAGTCCGAACTCGTCTTGCAGCTCCTGCATCGTGTTGAGCACCTGCGCTTGGATCGACACGTCGAGCGCCGACACCGGCTCGTCGCAGACGATGAAGTCGGGGTTCACCGACAGCGCCCGCGCGAGGTTGATCCGCTGACGTTGCCCACCGGAGAACTGGTGAGGGTAGCGGTTGTAGTGGTGCGGGTCGAGCCCGACCTTCTCCAGCAACTCGCGGGCGCGTTCCTCGCGCTCGCCCTTGTAGAGGCCGTGGGCTTTCATCGGCTCCTCGACGATGGGGCCGACCTTCATCCGCGGGTCGAGGCTCGACTGGGGGTCCTGGAAGATCATCTGCAGGTCACGGCGGCGCTCGCGCAGGTCCGACCCCGACAGCTCCGCGAGGTTGTCGCCCTCGAAGTACACCGCCCCGTCGGTGGGGTCGACGAGTCGGAGGATGGTACGCGCGAGCGTCGACTTGCCGCAGCCGGACTCGCCGACGAGTCCGAGCGTTTCGCCGCGCTTCACGTCGAAGCTCACGTCCTCGACCGCGCGCACCGGGGGTTCGTCGAACAGCGCCGACAGCATCCCGTCGGACTGGCTGAAGTGTTTCGTCAGGCCCTGCACGCTGAGGATCGTGTCGTCGTCGGTCTCGCCGGCGCCGGTGCCGAGCGGACCGGTCCCGCTGGCCTCACTCATCGACCTCACCTCCGGACACGCCGGCGGCCTCCTGGCTGTCGTCGCCGCGCATGTCGGCGAGTCCGCCCGCGAAGGCGCCGGTCGCCTCCGTCTCCAGCGGATCGCTGTGCTCGTAGCCGACGCTCTCGTACTTGATGCACGACACCGAGTGCGGGGCCCCGCCGGCGTCGCTCACGTCGTGGTACTCCGGGTGGAACTCCTTGCACGCCTCCCGGGCCTCCGGGCAGCGCGTGTGGAACCGGCAGCCGGAGGGCGGGTTGATCGCCTCCGGCATCACCCCCTTGATCGGGTCGAGCGACCCGACGGACCGGTCGGGTCGGGGCATCGACCGCAGCAGCGCCTCGGTGTAGGGGTGTTTCGTGTCGTGGAACAGGTCATCCACCTCGGCCTCCTCGACGACCTCGCCGAGGTACATGACGTTCACGCGGTCGCAGATCTCCGCGACGACGCCCATGTCGTGGGTGACCCACAGGAACGCGGTGTCGTACCGGTCCTGGAGGTCGCTAACCAGATCGAGGATCTGCCCCTCGACGGTCACGTCGAGTGCGGTCGTCGGCTCGTCGGCGATGATGAGCCGCGGCTCACACGCCAGCGCCATCGCGATGAGCACGCGCTGACGCATCCCGCCGGAGAACTCGTGCGGGTAGTCGTCGTAGCGGGCCTCGGGTTCGGGAATGCCGACCTCCCGGAGCATGTCGACGGCGATCGTCTTCGCCTCGGACTCGCTCACCCCCCGGTTCAACTCGATGAACTCCCGGAGCTGGGCGCCCACCTTGAACACGGGATTGAGCGACTCCATGGGGTCCTGAAAGACGATCGCGATCTCGCGGCCGCGGACCTGCTCGCGCATCTCCCGGTTCGAGAGCATCTCGTCGGACTCCTCCATCCGGCCGTCGGGGGTCTCCACGATGTCGACCAGCTTCTTCCCGTCGAACGTGACGGTGCCGTCGACGATCCGGCCCGGCTCCTCGACGAGCCGCATGATCGACTGGGCGGCGACCGACTTGCCGGCGCCGGACTCGCCGACGAGGCCGACGAGTTCGCCCTCGTTGACCTCGAAGTTCACGCCGTCGACCGCGCGGACGGTACCTTCCTCGGTGAAGAACTGGGTCTTCAGGTTCTCGACTTTGAGTAGTGGTTCGGACATCAGTTGTTGATACGGGGGTCGAGCGCGTCGCGGAGCCCGTCGCCGAGCAGGTTGAAGCCGACCACGGTGATGAGGATCGCCAGCCCGGGCCAGATACTGAACCACGGGTCGGGCAGCATGTAGTCGCGCGACTGCGAGAGCATCTGTCCCCACGACGGCGTGGGCGGCTGTGCGCCGAAGCCGAGGAACGACAGCCCGGCGACGATGAGGATCGCCACGCCGATCTGCAGGGTCGCCTGTACGAGGACGGGCGCGAAGCTGTTCGGGATGACGTGTCTGAAGATGATGTTGCGGTCGCGAACGCCGGCCGCCCGTGCCGCCTCGATGTAGTCCTCCTCACGGACTGACAGCACCCGCGAGCGGATGAGTCGGGCGAACGTCGGGATGTTGGCGATCCCGACGCCGATCATCGCGAAGGTGAGGTTGCGACCGAACGCGACCATGAACACGATGACGAGCACGAGAAACGGGATGGCGTACAGCGTCTCGACGGCACGCATCAGCACGTCGTCGATGCGACCGCCGTAGTAGCCGGCGACCGACCCGACGAGCATCCCGAACACCAGCGCGATGGTCGTCGCGATGACGCCGACGGACATGGCGATGCGCGTGCCGTAGAACACCCGCGCGAGGATGTCGCGCCCGCGGTCGTCGGTACCCAGCGGGTGGACCCACGTCCCCTCGCCGAAGACGTTGGTCGTCCACGCCGGCGGCAGCAGCTGGGGGGCGACCTCGGCGTTGGGACTCATCCACACCGCCTGCGCGATGGCGTACTGTTCGATCCCGAAGACCGGGAGGACGACCTGGTCGAGGAACGCGACGGCCGCGACGACCATCGCGATCGTGATGATCCCGAGCCCCGCCAGCGCCGTCGGGTCGCGACGGACCTGCGAGACGGTGTAGCGCCACCCGACGTTCGCGGCGGGCTGTTCGGGGTCGGACTCGACGGGCTGTGATTCGTTCTCGGTTCGCGAGTCGGTGTCGGATCCGGTTGTCGTCGCCATCAGTCTGCGTCCTCGAAGGTGACTCGCGGGTCGATGTACGCGTACGAGAGGTCGGTGAGGATGACCCCGACGACGAACACCAGGCCGAGCACGAGCGTCGTGCCGACGACCAGCGCGAAGTCTTGGTTGTTGATCGCGGTGATGATGAGCGTTCCCATCCCGTTGATGGAGAAGACGGTCTCGGTCAACACCGCCCCGCCGATGGCGCTGGTGAGCTGGAGCCCCAACAGCGTGATCAGCGGGAGCTGTGCGTTACGGAAGGCGTGCTTGCGGAGGATCGTCGTCTCCTTGACGCCGTAGGCGCGCGCGAGCTTGACGTACTCCTCGCCGAGCACCTCCAGCATCGACGACCGCTCGATCCGGGTGAGCGCCGCCATCTGGAGCGTGCCGAGCGACACCGTCGGCAACACGAGGTGGTGCAGCGACGTGACGAGCACGTCGAACTGGCTGTCGACGCCCACCTCCGCGGGCGACGCCCACGGAAGCACGAGGTTGGTCGCGGGGAACCAGCTGACCTGGTAGGCGAACACGATGATGAGGACCAGCCCGATCCAGAAGGAGGGCGTCGAGACGCCCAGCAGCGCCACGACTCGGGCGATGTGGTCCGTCGGCTTGTTTCGCCGCTGAGCCGAAATGATCCCGAGGGGAATCGACGTGACGATCGCGAACGTGAAACTCGACACGAGCAGCAGCACCGTCACCGGAAGCCGTTCGAGTATCTTCTGCGTGACCGGGACCTCGTAGTACAGACTCGTGCCTAAGTCGAGCTGCACCACGTCCCAGAGGTAGTTCAGGTAGCGGAGCCACACCGGCTGGTCGAGTCCGTACTTCGCTCGGATGGCGGCGGCCTGTTGGGCGCTGGGCGACGGCCCGAGCATGATGCTCACGGGGTCGCCCGGCATCGCCTCCATCAGGAAGTACGTGATCGTGACGACCCCGAGCAGGACC